>Ga0209607_1000445_pt1 | contig 36852 bp, 38 predicted proteins | sample AD_UKC117_MetaG_FD_184413 | JGI IMG/M metagenome (GOLD analysis project Ga0209607, IMG submission 184413) | Active sludge microbial communities of municipal wastewater-treating anaerobic digesters from Hong Kong - AD_UKC117_MetaG (SPAdes)... | ecosystem: Engineered > Bioreactor > Anaerobic >... | reverse complement strand
CTCGATCTTCTTGCCGACCACCATCATCAGGTCGGCCAGTTCGTCGATGACCACCACCACGTAGGGCAGACGCTCCAGCGGCTCAGGATCCTCGGGCGTGAGGCTGAACGGGTTGTAGATGAACTCGCCGCGCGCCTTGGCCTCGTCGATCTTCTGGTTGAAGCCGGCCAGGTTGCGCACGCCCACCTTGCTCATCAGCTTGTAGCGGCGCTCCATTTCGGCCACGCACCAGTTCAGCCCGTTGGCGGCCTGCTTCATGTCGGTGACCACGGGCGCGAGCAGATGCGGGATGCCCTCGTAGACGCTCATCTCGAGCATCTTCGGGTCGATCATCAGCAGGCGCACGTCCTTGGGCTCGGTCTTGTAGAGCAGGCTCAGGATCATGGCGTTGATGCCCACCGACTTGCCGGAGCCGGTGGTGCCCGCCACCATCACGTGCGGCATCTTGGCCAGATCGGCCACCGCCGGCTGGCCGACGATGTCTTTGCCCAGACCGATGGTCAGCAGCGACTTGGCGTCGTTGTAGACCTGCGAGCCCAGGATTTCCGACAGGCGGATGGTCTGGCGCTTGGCGTTGGGCAGCTCCAGCGCCATGTAGTTCTTGCCCGGAATGGTCTCGATCACGCGGATCGACACCAGGCTGAGCGAGCGCGCCAGGTCCTTGGCCAGGTTGACCACCTGCGAGCCCTTCACGCCGGTGGCGGGCTCGATCTCGTAGCGGGTGATCACGGGGCCGGGAGACGCGGCCACCACGCGCACCTCGACGCCAAAGTCCTTGAGCTTCTTCTCGATCAGCCGGCTGGTCATCTCCAGCGTTTCCGGGGCCACGCTGTCCTGACGCGCCGGCGGGCTGTCGAGCAGGTCGATCTGCGGCAGGCGGCTGTCCGGCAGTTCGGTGAACAGCGGCTTCTGGCGCTCCTTGACCACGCGCTCGCTCTTGGGCACCTCCACCAGCACGGGCTCGATCAGCACCGGCGCCGGATGTGCCTCTTCGGTGACTTCGCGCTCGTGGTGCACCACCTCCTCGCGCTGGCGGGCGGCTTCCTGGCCCAGTTTCACGTCTTCGGCCAGGGCGCGCTTTTCACGCCGCGATTCGATCAACGCGTCGAACCCCTCCCCCAGCCGCTCGGCCACCCGCACCCAGGAGAAACCGAACACCAGCGAGGCCCCGAGCATGCCGGCAGCAAAACCCAGCAAGGCCGAACCGGTGAAGCCCAGCCAGCGCATGGCAATCGGGCCGGTGAGGTAACCCAGCGCGCCGCCAGAACTGCCGGGCAGGCTGTCGTCCAGGCGGTACAGGCGCGTCCACTCCAGGCCGCTGCTGGCCGCCACCAGCAGCACCAGGCCCAGCCAGAAAGCCCACGGCGTAACCGCCAGCCTGGCGACCCAACCCTTGACACGCGGCCGCGACTGGCCCATCAGCCAGCGCCGCACAGCCGACAGCCACGCCACCACGCCGGCCGCCACGCACCACCAGGCCGAATAGCCGAACAGCACATAGCCCAGGTCGCTGATCCAGGCGCCCAGCCTGCCGGCCCAGTTGTGCACCGGGCCGCCGGCGCCGGAGGTGGACCAGGCGGCATCCTGCGGCGAATAGCTCAGGAACGCCATGACCACGAAGATCAGCAACGCCAGGCCGAGCACCAGCGTCACTTCCTGCGCGAAGCGGCCTACGCCGGTGCGCGGCGAAGGTGCATCGGCACTGCCGTTGAGGGTGTTGAGCGAGTAGGCCATGGACGCTGAAAACTGTCGTCCGCTAGCATAACCGAAGCAAGGGCTGGCGACGCCCTCTTCGGGGCGTCAGCCGTAGGTGGTCAGCCGTTCCTTGACGACGATGGAGCCGTTGGACTGGGTTTCGATGAACCCACGCTCTTCCAGGTCCTTCATCACGCGGCTCACCATCTCGCGCGAGGCGCCCACCATCTTGGCGATGTCCTGGCGCGAAATCTTCTCGCGGATCAGCAGTTCGCCCTCGGGTGTCTCCGCGGCGAACTCCAGCAACGCGCGGGCCACGCGGCCATAAACGTCCATCAGCGCGAGCGATTCGATCTTGCGATCGGCGTGGCGCAGGCGCTGCACCAGGCCGCGCATGACCGCGTAGGCCATCGAGGTGTTCTCGGGCAGGCAGCGGGCGAATTCCACCCGGCCCAGCATCAGCACGTCGGTCTGCACCTCGGCGCGCACGGTGGCCGAGTGGGGCTCGTTGTCGATCAGGCTCATTTCGCCAATGTGGTCGCCCGGCTGCAGCGTGGCCAGGATCACTTCGCGCCCACGGCTGTCGGCAGTGACCACGCGCGCCCGGCCGTTCAGCAGGATGAAAAGTGCGTTGGTCTTCTTGCCCTGCTCGACGATCACCTCGCCGCGCTTGAAGCGCCGTTTGACCACCGCTTCGGCAACGGCCGTGGCCTGCGCTTCGGTGAGCATGGAGAACAACGGAACCCGCCGAATCAAGTCAAGGCTGGACAGCATCGTCATCTCAATCAACCTCCTGCCCGACGGGGCCTGGCTCGTGTTCTTAAAATCAGGGCCTGTCTCCAGCCCGGTTGCGTCATTTATTACTCACGCAAATATAGCGCAGCCCGCTGTCCAACCCAAGTACCCACTTACAACAGCAGTCTTCATGGCCACCCAGCACGCGAACGTCATCATTCTTGGTTCCGGCCCTGCCGGCTATACCGCCGCCGTGTATGCCGCACGCGCCAACCTCAAGCCGATGCTGATCACCGGCATGGCGCAGGGCGGCCAGCTCATGACCACGACCGACGTGGACAACTGGCCCGCAGACCCGAGCGGCGTGCAGGGCCCGGAGCTGATGCAGCGCTTCCTGGAACACGCCGAGCGCTTCGACACGCAGATGGTGTTCGACCACATCAATGCGGTGTCGCTGGGCGAACGGCCGTTCAAGCTGCAGGGCGACAGCGGCAGCTACACGTGCGACGCACTCATCGTCGCCACTGGCGCCTCGGCCAAGTACCTGGGCCTGCCGTCGGAAGAGGCGTTCATGGGCAAGGGCGTCTCGGCCTGTGCCACCTGCGACGGCTTCTTCTACCGCGGCGAAGACGTCTGCGTGATCGGCGGCGGCAACACCGCCGTCGAAGAAGCGTTGTATCTGTCCAACATCGCACGCAAAGTCACGCTGGTGCACCGCCGCGACAAGTTCCGTGCCGAACCAATCCTGGTGGACAAGCTGATGGAAAAGGTCGCCGCCGGCAAGATCGAGCTGAAGACCTTCCACGTGCTCGACGAGGTGCTGGGCGACGCCAGCGGGGTCACCGGCATCCGCATCCGCCAGGTCGACAGCGGCAAGACGGAGGACATCACCCTCAAAGGCTGCTTCATCGCCATCGGCCACGCGCCCAACACCGAGGTGTTCACGGGCCAGCTCGACATGCAGGGCGGCTACATCAGCACCAGAGGCGGCTCGCAGGGCTTCGCCACCCAGACCTCCGTGCCCGGCGTGTTCGCTGCCGGCGACGTGCAGGATCACGTCTACCGCCAGGCCATCACCAGCGCCGGCACCGGCTGCATGGCGGCGCTGGATGCCCAGCGCTTTCTGGAACAGCAACAAAAAGCCTGATCTGTTGCTATAATGATCGGCTTTGCTCGGCACGGCCGGGGTTTTTGACCCTGCCTTGGCCCTGCAGAACCAAAAGGGTTACCGCCACCCATCTGGCGAGGTGAGGTGCAGCGCCTCCTGCCCATGGCCGATTTGGCCAGGCATGCATGGCGCGCACTGTTATCGATCGGAGTGTCCACATGGCACGCGTCTGCGAAGTCACGGGCAAGAAGCCCATGGTCGGGAACAATGTTTCCCACGCCAACAACAAAACCAAGCGCCGGTTCCTCCCGAACCTGCAATACCGCCGTTTCTGGGTGGAGAGCGAAAACCGCTGGGTGCGCCTGCGCGTGTCCGGCGCCGCCCTGCGCCTGATCGACAAGAATGGCATCGACGCCGTGCTCGCCGACATGCGCGCACGCGGTCAAGCCTGAAGCCCAGCCCTAGGAGAACACCATGGCCACCAAAGGCGTACGCGAAAAGATCAAGCTGGAGTCCACTGCAGGCACCGGCCACTTCTACACCACCACCAAGAACAAGAAGACCATGCCCGACAAGATGGCGATCATGAAGTTCGACCCGAAGGCTCGCAAGCACGTCGAATACAAGGAAGTGAAGCTGAAGTAAGCCCGGCTTCCCCTGACGAAAGGCCCGCTTATGGCGGGCTTTTCTCTTTCCGGGCCCGCCGCTCGCAGGCATGGCATCGGTAGAATCGGTCGCGCAACGGAAGCGTGGCAGAGTGGTCGATTGCACCGGTCTTGAAAACCGGCAACGGGCAACCGTTCGTGAGTTCGAATCTCACCGCTTCCGCCAGTTGTTGGCAGCCCGCGCACGTGATGGTGCAGCGGGCTTTTTTGTTTGGAGCGGGGCTGTGCGCCCTGCGTGAGCCCTTTCAATGCAGCGGCTCGCGCAACCGACTACGCGACGCTCAACCGCCCCTGCGCGCCACCCAGTAGGTCGCACCCTGCGCGCCATAGCGCTCATGATGTTCGACGTTGGCCTGCAGATGGAAGCGATCCCCCGGCACCAGGCGCCGCTCAGTTCCACCCTCGACACCCAGCCACATCTCTCCCTGCACGACGAGGGCATTGGCCTCGAACGGGTGCGTGTGCATCGGCACGACAGTGTTCGGCGCCCACGGACGCTCCAGGACTTCGTCGTAGCCGTCTGCAAGCATGCGGGCACGGAACTCTTCGAACGTCGGTTGGGCCATGAGGTATTGCCTGAGCGGATGGAAGCCCGTGATGATGCGGCATTCGGCCTTCTGTGTGTCCGAAAAATTTTCATCGCGCCGATAGCCCTGGCGGCAGCGGATGGTGGCAACACCCATCGGAGGACAGAAAACAAAAAAGCCCCGGCTGGCGGGGCTTTAGAGGGGTTTTGGGGGTCTGTATCGGACTACCTGAAACCCAATCCTGGCGGAGACGGAGGGATTCGAACCCTCGATGAGGCTCTACACCCCATACTCCCTTAGCAGGGGAGCACCTTCGGCCACTCGGTCACGTCTCCTGGGAAGGTCTGCCATTATGCCATGCAGTGGCACCTCAAGCGGCGACAACCTGGTCCAGATCGAAGGCACGGTGCAGTGCGCGTACGGCCAGTTCCATGTACTTTTCGTCGATCACGACGGAGGTCTTGATCTCGCTGGTGGAGATCATCTGGATGTTAATGCCCTCCTCGCTCAGCACGCGGAACATCTTGCTGGCTACGCCCACGTGGCTGCGCATGCCGATGCCAACGATGCTGACCTTGCAGATCTTCGGGTCGCCCAGCACGTCGGTGGCGCCCAGCGCCGGCGCCACCCTGTCCTTCAGCAGGTCGATGGTGCGGGCGTATTCGTTGCGGTGCACGGTGAAGCTGAAGTCGGTCTTGCCGTCCTTGGACACGTTCTGGATGATCATGTCCACCTCGATGTTGGCTTCCGCCACCGCGCCCAGGATCTGGAACGCGATGCCCGGCTTGTCGGGCACGCCGAGCACGGAGATCTTGGCCTCGTCGCGGTTGAAGGCAATGCCGGAAACAACGGCTTGTTCCATTTGGTCGTCTTCCTCGAAAGTGATCAGGGTGCCGGACTTGGCCTCTTCGGTGATGTCGATGTCCCAGGCGGTGAAACTGGACAGCACGCGCATGGGCACCTTGTACTTGCCGGCGAATTCCACCGACCGGATCTGCAGCACCTTGGAGCCCAGGCTGGCCATTTCCAGCATTTCCTCGAAGCTCACCGTCTGCAGGCGGCGTGCCTCCGGGACGATGCGCGGATCGGTGGTGTAGACGCCGTCCACGTCGGTGTAGATCAGGCACTCGTCGGCCTTGAGCGCCGCCGCCACGGCCACGGCCGAGGTGTCGGAGCCGCCGCGGCCCAGGGTGGTGATGTTGCCGCCCTCGTCCACGCCCTGGAAGCCGGTGATGATGACCACCTTGCCGGCGTTCAGGTCGGCGCGCACGCGCTGGTCGTCGATGCTGTCGATGCGCGCCTTGGTGTAGGCGCTGCTGGTCTTGATGGGCACCTGCCAGCCGGCGTAGCTCACCGCCTCCATGCCCTCGGCCTGCAGGGCGATGGCCAGCAGCGCAGACGAGGCCTGCTCGCCAGTGGAAGCCAGCATGTCCAGCTCGCGGTAGTACGGCGTGGCCGGCTTGCCGGGCGCCAGTTCCTTGGCCAGCGCCAGCAGGCGGTTGGTTTCGCCGCTCATGGCGCTGGGCACCACCACCATCTGGTGGCCGGCGCGCGCCCATTTGGCGACGCGCCTGGCGACGTTGGCGATGCGCTCCGTGGAGCCCATCGAGGTACCGCCGTATTTGTGAACGATCAATGCCATGGCATGTTCTGTTGGCTCACGCCGGCGCGCCCCAGCGCGTCGGCAAAACCTGTGATTTTAAGCTGGCGCGGGGCCGCCGGCGTGCTCAGGTGCCGTCGCCGACCCTGACTGCGGGTGCCAGAGGCATCCAGTGCAACCGTTCGCCCGCGCGGCTGACGGTACCCGCCCCCACCCGCAGCGCCAGCCGGTGGCCGCGGGTGGTGCAGGCGGCCAGCTGGTCCAGCAACTCGCCCAGCTGGGCCGCCGACGGCGTGGTGCCGTGCGCCGTGGCCAGCCAGCGGCGCAGCAGGTTGGCCTGGCGCGGCCGCGAAAGCGCACGCACGGCAACGATGCGCGGCGGCACGCCCACAGCGGCCAAGTCTTCCGCGGCCACTTCGTCGAGCAGCGCGCGGGCCTCGGCCGCGTGCGCCGCGCTGCGGGCGAAGGTCTGGCGGAATTGCGGCAGCGCCGCTTCCAGCGCCGGCAGCACCTGGGCACGGATGCGGTTGCGCGTGTAGCGGTCGCTGGCGTTGCTGGGGTCTTCCACCCAGGTTGCGCCGCGGGCGCGCAGCCAGTCGCGGATGGCGGCGGCCGGCACGTCCAGCAGCGGCCGGGCGTACTGCACATCGCCACGCTGCCAGCGCGCCGGCATGGCGGCAAGGCCAGCCACGCCCGTGCCGCGCGACAGCGCCAGCAGCAGGGTTTCCGCCTGGTCGTCGGCGTGCTGGCCGATCACTACCGTTTTGATAGCTGCCTGCGCCTGCCCCGCCTGGGCCAGGGCGTCAAAAGCCTCATAACGGCGGCGGCGCGCCGTGTCTTCCGGGCTCTCGCCGCGGGCATGGCGGGCGTTGACGCGGCGCACCTCCAGCGGCACGCCCAGGCGCTGGCAAAGCGCCATGCAATGGCGCTCGAAATCGTCGGCCGCCGATTGCAGGCCATGGTGCACGTGCCAGGCCCGCACCTGGCCGGGCCAACGCGTGGCGCAGGCCAGCAGCAAGGCGGTGGAGTCCGCCCCGCCGCTGAAAGCCACGGCCAGCGGCAGTGCCGGGCGGCTGGCCGCGAAGCGCTGGATGGCGGCATCTACGGCGGCACCTGGCGAGGTGGCTTCGGGCCTCATGTCAGGCGGAAAAGGCGCTCGGGCGGGTCATGGGCGCGATGTTACGCCGGGCTCGTGCACGCAGAAAATGCTTCATAAACCATAGCTGCCTGCGCCCGCCATTGTTGGGCTAGAGCCCCAAAAAGCATCCAAGATTCGATCCAGCGCCCTGCAACGCGCCGCGCGGCTTGTCATCCCCCCGGCCGCCCCCACGTTGAGGGGAACTCGGGGGCGCCGGCGGTGTCCACCCGGTTCGGTTCAACCCAAGCACGGAGGTGGCTGGCATGTGGAAACTCGGCAGGCTGGTGGCGCTGTTCCGCAAGGAACTGCGGATGGTGTGGGCCATGCTGCGCGACGCGCGCACGCCCACGGCGTCCAAGGTGGCGGCGCTGGCGGCCATCCTCTACGTGATCAGCCCGATCGACCTGGTGCCGGACATGATCCCCGTGCTGGGCTGGCTGGACGACGGCCTGGTGGCCTACCTGCTGCTGCAGCTGGCCATGAAATGGCTGCCGCCCGAGCTGCACACCGCGCTGCGCGACAAGGTGGGCGCCCGCGCACGGCCGGCGCAGCCCTGAAGTCGCACGCCGCGCCCAAGAAAAAGGGGCCCGCGCGGCCCCTTTTTCACGTGGCGCACAACGCGCCGCTCAGCGCTCGGCCTTGGTGTCGTTGAAGCGGCCGTAGCTCATCAGCCGCTCGTAGCGCCGCTCCAGCAGCTCCTTGGTCTTGAGGTCGGCCACCTGCCGCCAGGCATCGCCCAGCGCGCGCTTCAGGAAGGCCGCCATCTGGCGCGCGTCGCGGTGCGCGCCGCCGACCGGCTCGTTGACGATCTTGTCGACCAGGCCCAGCGCCTTCAGGCGGTGCGCGGTGATGCCCAGCGCCTCGGCGGCTTCCTGCGCCTTGTCGCTGGTCTTCCAGAGGATGGAGGCACAGCCTTCCGGGCTGATGACCGAGTAGATCGAGTATTGCAGCATCAGCACCTGGTCGGCCACCGAGATGGCCAGCGCGCCGCCGGAGCCGCCCTCGCCGATGATGGTGGTGATGATCGGCACCTCCAGCTGCGCCATCTCGTAGATGTTGCGGCCGATGGCCTCGCTTTGACCACGCTCCTCGGCATCGATGCCGGGGTAGGCGCCGGGCGTGTCGACGAAGGTGAACACCGGCAGCTTGAACTTCTCGGCCGTCTTCATCAGGCGCAGCGCCTTGCGGTAGCCCTCGGGCCGCGTCATGCCGAAGTTGCGCAGGCCGCGCTCCTTGGTGTCGCGCCCCTTCTGGTGGCCGATCACCATGCAGGCGTTGCCGTTGAAGCGCGCCAGCCCGCCGACGATGCTCTGGTCGTCGGCGAAGTGGCGGTCGCCGTGCAGCTCCACGAAGTCGGTGAAGATGCCCTGCACGTAGTCCAGCGTGTAGGGGCGCTCCGGATGCCGGGCGATCTTGGTGATCTGCCAGGGCGTGAGCGAGGAATAGATGTCCTTGGTGAGCTGAAGGCTCTTCTTGTCGAGCTGGTCGATCTCTTCCGTGATGTCGACCGCGCTTTCGGACTGCACGTAGCGCAGTTCCTCGATCTTGTTCTCGAGTTCCGCGATCGGGCCCTCGAAATCCAGAAACGTTCGTTTGGCCAAGCGGCACTCCTCAAACCTCTGAGAGACGTGATGTTACCGGATGTGCCCGGCGGCGCGGCGTGGAAACCGGCCGTTGGGCAGGCCCCTTCCGGGGTCTCAGTAAGCCACCGGCGTGGCTTCCAGCGAGCGCCACATGTACCAGGTGGCAACGCTGCGCCAGGGTTGCCAGGCTTCGGCCACCTCGCGCGCCTCGCTGCGGCTCACCGGTTCGCCGGAAAAATAGTTCAGGCTGATGCCGTTGAGCAGCCCGACGTCGTCCAGCGGCAGCACGTCCGGGCGCATCAGGTGGAACATCAGGAACATCTCGGCCGTCCAGCGGCCGATGCCGCGCACGGCCACCAGTTCGCTGATGATGGCCTCGTCCTCCATGCCCGGCCAGGCGTCCACGTGCAGCAGCCGGCCGTCGAAGTGCAGCGCCAGGTCGACCAGATATTCCACCTTGCGCGCCGACAGCCCGGCGGCACGCATGTCGTCCACCTTGAGCTTGAGCACCGCCGCCGGCGTGAGCCGCCGGCTCAGCGCCTCGAACTTGTTCCAGACCGACTGCGCCGCCTTGACCGAGATCTGCTGCCCTACGATGGAGCGCGCCAGCGTGACGAAGGCATCGCCGCGCGATTCCAGGCAGGCATCGCCGAAGCGCGGGATCAGCCGCTTGAGCACGCGGTCGCGCTTGGCCAGGTGCTCGCAGGCGTCGTGCCAGTACGCCGGCGTGCCGGCCGGCACCACGCCGACGGACCGCTGGGTTGCTCTTGTCTTGGTAGCTGCCATCGCTTGCTACACGCTGGCTGGAACGCCAAAAGGCTGAAAAACCTGGCTCACAGCGCGGCCTCCCAGGTGGTGCCGGCAGGCGAATCCTTGAGCACGATGCCGGCGGCCAGCAGCTCGGCGCGGATGCGGTCGGCAGCCGCGAAATCCCGGGCCTTCTTGGCGGCGGCGCGGGCCTCGATCTGCGCCGCGATGGCGGCTTCGTCCAGCGTGCTGCCGGCGCGCAGGAAGGCCTTGGCGTCGCCCTGCAGCAGCCCCAGCACACCGCCCAGTGCCTTCAGCAAACCGGCGTCCTGCGCTCTGCGACTGCGGTTGACCTCGCTGGCCAGATCGAACAGCACCGCAATCGCCTCGGGCGTGCCGAAGTCCTCGTCCATGGCGGCGGCAAAGCGGGCGGCGAAAGGGTTGGCCCAGTCCACCGGCGCGTCGGCCGCGGGCACGGCATCGAGCGCGGTGTAAAGGCGGCGCAGCGCCGAGCGCGCGTCCTGCAGGTGCACGTCGCTGTAGTTGAGCGGGCTGCGGTAGTGGGTGCGCAGCAGGAAGAAGCGCACCGTCTCGGCGTCAAACTTCGCCAGCACCTCGCGGATGGTGAAGAAGTTGCCCAGGCTCTTGGACATCTTCTCGTTGTCGATGTTGACGAAGCCGTTGTGCATCCACACGCGGGCAAAGGGCTTGCCGCTGGCGCCCTCGCTCTGGGCGATCTCGTTCTCGTGGTGCGGGAAGATCAGGTCGGCGCCGCCGCCGTGGATGTCGAAGGTCTCCCCCAGCAGCGCGCAGCTCATGGCCGAGCATTCGATGTGCCAGCCGGGCCGCCCGCGCCCGTAGGCGCCGCCGTCGAACTGGGCGTCGGGCGGCTCCTCGGGCTTGGCGGCCTTCCAGAGCACGAAATCCAGCGGGTCGCCCTTACCGCCGTCCACCGCCACGCGCTCGCCGGCCTGCAGGTCGTCGAGCGACTTGCCGGACAGCTTGCCGTAGCCGGCGAACCTGCGCACCGCGTAGTTCACGTCGCCCGAGGGCGCGCAGTAGGCCAGGCCCCGGCCTTCGAGCTGGCTCACGATGCCCAGCATCTCGGGCACGTAGTCGGTGGCGCGCGGGTCGTGCGTGGGGCGGGCGATGCCCAGCGCATCGAAATCGGCGTACATCTCGCCGATCATGCGGGTGGTGAGCTGGCGGATGGGTTCGCCGTTCTCCAGCGCGCGGCGGATGATCTTGTCGTCGATGTCGGTGATGTTGCGCACGAAGGTCACGCGCAGGCCGCGGCCTTCCAGCCAGCGGCGCGCCACGTCGAAGGCCACCGCCGAGCGGGCGTGGCCGATGTGGCAGAGGTCGTACACGGTGATGCCGCACACGTACATGCGGACGTGGCCGGGCTCGATGGGAGCAAACTCCTCCAGCACGCGCGACAGCGTGTTGTAGATGCGCAGACTCATGACTCTCGAAAGCGGGGAATCCTGGCGCGGCGCCTGGGCACCGGCCGGTGGCCGGCTGGCCGCCAACGGCCAGACCGCGCGTCGGCATGCGGCAATGCCTTGGCTACAATGCCCCGCAGTATAAGTTGCGACGCCTGTGCCGCAAGCGCTTGCGCCCCGCGACGCTGCGGGATTTCACGCATGTTGCCCCCCATTTCCTTTCCCACCAACCCCGCGCTGGCCTGGTGCCGCCGGATCGGCGCCGCGCTGGCGCTGCTGGCCGCGCTGACCACACTCTGCGGCGGCGCGCTGGCGGCCACCACGTCCACCGCGGAATACACCGAGGTCACCCGCCTGCTGCACGCCGGCCAGGGCGCCGAGGCGCTGGCCCGGGCCGACCGCTACATCGCCGCCAACCCGCGCGATCCGCAGATGCAGTTCATCAAGGCGGTGGTCCTGAGCGAAACCGGCCACCCCGACCAGGCCGAGCCCATCCTGCTGAAGCTCACGCGCGACTACCCCGAGCTGGCCGAGCCCTACAACAACCTGGCCGTGCTGTACGCCGCGCGCGGCGAGCTGGGTCTGGCGCGCGAGGCCCTGGACAACGCGCTGCGCATCAACCCCAAGTACGCCACCGCGCGCGAGAACCTGGGTGACGTGTACGCCCGGCTGGCGCGCCAGGCCTGGCAGCAGGCGCGCGAAGCCGACAAGACCAACGACCGCCTGGCACCCAAGATCGAGGCGATCGACAAGCTGCTGGCCCCCGCCGACAAACCGGCCGGTCGCTGAAGCCGGCGGGGAACTTGCGCCCCGCCCGGCCGCACCAACCGCCTGACCTTCTCATCCCGTACCGCACAGGAGCGATCTGCCCATGTCCGTTTCCCGAAGAACCCTGGCCCGCGCGGCGGCCGCCGTCAGCCTCACTTCCGCCCTGGCCGGCGCGCCGGCGCTGGCGGCGGGTGCGCCGCGCGTCAAGTTCGTCACCAGCGAAGGTGACTTCGTGATCGAGGTCTACCCCGACAAGGCGCCCAAGACGGTGGAGAACTTCCTGCAGTACGTGAAGGAAAAGTTCTACGATGGCACCATCTTCCACCGCGTGATCAAGAACTTCATGGTGCAGGGCGGCGGCTTCGACAAGGACTACAAGCAAAAGCCCACCCGCCCCGCCATCGCCCACGAGGGCCGCGAATCGGTGGCCAAGGGCCTGCACAACACCGTCGGCATGGTGGCCATGGCGCGCACCGGCGACCCCAACTCGGCCACCGCGCAGTTCTTCATCAACGTGGTCGACAACTCCCGGCTCGACCCGGTGATCATTCCGCCGGGCGACCCCGTGCCCCATTTCGAATACATGGGCCAGACCTACGAGAACGTGCCGCGCAAGAACCTGGTCAACCACCCGCAGCTGTTCGGCTACACGGTGTTCGGCAAGGTGGTGAGCGGCATGGACACGGTGGAGAAGATCCGCAACACGCCCACCGGCGCCGGCGGCCCCTTCCCGACCGACGTGCCGCAGAAGCCGATCGTGATCGAATCGGCGCGGGTCGTTTCCCCCTGAACCTGCTGCCCTGAACCTTCCCTCGGGGTTGGCCGGTCAGGCGGCTGACCCCAACAGAGCGCTGGCCGGGCCTGGCGCATCGGCTGCGCGCAGCGCCCATCGGGTGCGTCTTCCTGCGCCCGGTGTGTTAAGTTTTCGGCCTTCCCGCCTTCACCCACCCTTCAAGAAAGCCCTTCATGTCGAACCCGAAAGTCGAACTGCACATCGCCGGCCGCGGCGTCATCACGCTGGAACTGGACGAGGCCAAGGCGCCCAAGTCCGCCGCCAACTTCCTGAGCTACGTGAAGAGCGGCCACTACGACGGCACCGTCTTCCACCGCGTGATCCCCGGCTTCATGATCCAGGGCGGCGGCTTCTCGCCCGAGATGCAGCAGAAGGGCACGCAGGCGCCCATCACCAACGAGGCCGACAACGGCCTGAAGAACGACGAATACACCGTCGCCATGGCCCGCACCAGCGACCCGCACTCGGCCACGGCGCAGTTCTTCATCAACGTGGCCGACAACGACTTCCTCAACTTCCGCGCCCCCACGGCCCAGGGCTGGGGCTACGCGGTGTTCGGCAAGGTGGTCGGCGGCCAGGACGTGGTGGACGGCATCAAGGGCGTGCCCACCGGCCGCGCCGGCTTCCACGAGAACGTGCCCAAGACGCCCGTGGTGATCGAAAAGGCCGTGGCGCTCTGAAGCGCAGACACCCGGATTTTCAAGCCAAATCGGCTTCCGGCCCAATGCTGGCGGTCGCAGACAGCTCCTGTTTCTGAAGCAATCCGGGCCCGCTTGCTGACCGCCACATCGTGACCACGCCACCCGCCGCTGCCCCCGACGCGTTCGAACTGACCGCGCCGGCCTCCTGGCGCAGCGTGGATTTCATCGCCGACCTGCACCTGCAGGCCAGCGAGCCTGCGGTGGCCCACGCCTGGCAGCATTACCTGCTGGCCACGCCGGCCGACGCGGTGTTCATCCTGGGCGACCTGTTCGAGGTCTGGGTCGGCGACGACGCCGCCAGCCAGCCCGAGAGCTTCGAAGCCCACGGCGGCGAAGTGCTGCACGCCGCCGCTTCGCGCACCGCCGTGCACTTCATGCGCGGCAACCGCGACTTCCTGGTCGGCCCCGCGTTCCTGTCCCACTGCCACGTGCACGACCTGCCCGACCCGACGGTGCTCGGCTTCGCCGGCCAGCGCTGGCTGTTGTCGCACGGCGACGCGCTGTGCCTGGACGACACCGCCTACCAGCAGTTCCGCCAGCTGGTGCGCGGCCCCGACTGGCAGGCGCAGTTCCTGGCCCGCCCGCTGGCCGAGCGCACCGAACTGGCTGCGCGCATGCGCGAACACAGCGAGGAGCACAAGCACGCCGACGGCTACGTGCTGGCCGAGGTCGATGCGCCCGCCGCCATCCGGTGGCTGCACGCCAGCCAGGCCAGCACCCTGATCCACGGCCACACACACCGGCCGGCCGACCACGTGCTCGACGCCGCCGCCACGCCGCCGCTGCGCCGTGTGGTGCTGAGCGACTGGCACGCCGGCGCCACCGGGCTGCGCGCCGAAGTGCTGCGCCTGCACGCCGACGGCAGCCTGCAGCGCCTCAGCCCCGCCGAGGCCTCGGCGTGACCCCACCCGGCCGCCAGCTCTTGAAGCGTGGCGAGCCGGCCCCCACCTGCGGCCGATGAGACCGCGCCTCCTGCACCGCGCCGCGCGCTGGCTGCGCAGCCTGTCGGCCCCGCCGCCCGTGCCCGGGGCGCTGTGGCAGGCCACGCTGGCGCACTACCCTTTCATCGCCGCCCTGCCCGCCCCGGCGCTGGCACGGCTCGAACGGCTGGTGCGCCACTTCCTGGCCGACAAGGAATTCACCGGCGCGCACGGCCTGCAGGTGACCGACGCCATGGCGCTGGCCGTGGCTGCACAGGCCTGCCTGCCGCTCTTGTGGCTGGGTCGCGCCGACAAGCCGGAAAGCGCGCTCGCCTGGTACGACGATTTCGTCGGCATCGTGCTGCAGCCGGACGACGTGGTGGCTCGCCGCGAAGCCATGGACGGCGCTGGCATCGTGCACCAGTACAGCGAGGTGCTGGCCGGCGAGGCCATGCACCGCGGCCCGCTGATGCTGAGCTGGCGCGCCGTGCGCGACGCCGGCGCCACGGCCAGCGAAGGCTTCAACGTCGTCATCCACGAGTTTGTCCACAAGATGGACATGCAGAGCGGCCGCGCCGACGGCTGCCCGCCGCTGCGGCGCGGGCTGCTGGGCAGCCGCTCCGGCGCGCACGCGCGGCGCCTGTGGGCCGCGCTGTGGGGGCCGGCCTACCAGCGCTTTCGCGAGCAGGTGGTCATGGCCGAGCGCTTCGGCGCGCCGGCGCCCTGGCTCAACGCCTACGCCGCCACCGCGCCGGCGGAGTTCTTCGCCGTGGCCTGCGAGGCGCACTTCGTCAACCCCGCGCGCTTTGCCGGGGAGTTCCCGCAACTGGCCGCCTGCCTGCACGAATTTTTCAACCAAAAAGGCCTTCAGCCCTTGCATGACGGGCGCAGGCAGCTCCTGATTCAATCTGGAAACGGCAGTTGAACGCGCTCTCACCCAGAAGCTGACGCTCAGGCGAAGCCATTCAACTCAGCATGCATGCGGTCTCTTTGCCAATGACAAGCGGTCAACTGCCGTTTCCAGGTTCAATAGCTATCAGGTGGTTGGCGCGGCCGGCCAGCGCACCAGTACGCGCAGCCCACCGAGCGCGGGCGAACGGTCCACCGCCACCTGTAACCCATGCAGCCGGGCGATGCGCCGCACGATCGACCAGCCCAGGCCGCTGCCGCTCTGGCCGGTGCCCAGCACGCGGAAGAAGCGCTCGCCCAGGCGCTCCAGATGGGCTTCGTCCAGGCCGGGGCCGCTGTCTTCCACCACCAGCAGCGCTCCCGAATCGGTCGCCGCCGGCGCCAGCCTGACCTGGACGCTGGCGCCGTCGGGGCTGTAGCGCAGGGCGTTGTCGAGCAGGTTGCGCAGCAGCACCGCCGCCAGCGGCGCGCCGGTGGCGGCGGGTACGGGCGCACCCGGCGCGTGCCACACGATGCGCTGGCCGCGCGCCGCCGCCGTGGGGGCCAGTTCGCGCACTGTCTCATCCACCACCTGGGCCAGCTCGCAGCCGGCCGGCCGGGGGCCGTCGCCCCGGGCACCACCGCTGTCGGCCTCGGCCTCCAGCCGGGCCAGTTGCAGCAGCTGCGCCACCAGGTGGGTGGCGCGGTCGCAGCCGGCGATGGTGGCCGTCAGCGCTGCGTGGCGCTCGCCATCGGTGGCGGCGCCCTGGGCCACCTGGGCCTGCATGCGGATGGCGGCGATGGGGGTGCGCAGTTCATGCGCGGCGTCAGCGGTGAAGCGGCGCTCGCTGGCCAGCTGCTCGGCCACGCGCCCGAACAGGCCGTTGAGTGCCCGCACCAGCGGCTGCACCTCGGGCGGCACGTTGTCCTCCGGCAGGGTATCCAGCGCCTGCGGCCGGCGCGCCGCCACCGTGCGGCTGAGCGCCCGCAGCGGCGCCACCGCGCGCCGCACGCTCCACCAGATGCCGAACGCCAGCAGGGGCAGCGCCAGCAGCAGCGGCAGCAGCAGGCCCCGCAGGGTGGCCAGCAGCACGTGGCGCCGGGCCGAGGTGTGCTCGGCCACGTGAATCACGTCTTCGACGCGCCCGTTTTCGTGCCGCGCGGTGGTGAACACGCGCCATTCGGTGCCATCGATGGCGCGGTCGGAAAGTCCCTCGACGCCGCGTTCCGCCAGTGGCACATCGGGCGCATCGGCCGAGCGCGCGACCAGCCGGCCCTTGTGCCAGATCTGGAACGCCACGCGCGACTGGTAGCGCCGGATCAGCGTGGGCGCCTTCAGCGGCACGCCACGGTCGTCTTCCTCCAGTTCGCCGGTGGCCAGCAGCGCGGCCGTCTGCGCCAGATGCGCGTCGAGCAGCTCGTTCAGCTCGTGCTGCGTCAGCTCCCAGACCACCGCCGTGGTCACGGCCCAGACGATGACCACGAAGGCCAGCGTCATCATCAGCAGCCGCCGGGCGAGCGACCAGGAGGGTTGGGCCGCCATCTGCGCTCAGCTGGCCGCGGGTCGCCGCATCACGTAGCCGACACCGCGCACCGTCTCGATGGCGGTGCTGCCCAGCTTGCGGCGCAGGTTGTGGATGTGCACTTCCACTGCGTTGCTGCTCACGCCGCTGCCCCAGTTGTAGAGGTGCTGCTCGAGCTGGTCGCGGGTGAGCACGCGGTCGGCGCTGAGCATCAGCACGTGCAGCAGATCGAACTCGCGCCCGGACAGCTCGACCGGCTCGCCGGCCAGCCAGACCTGGTGGGCCGCGGCGTCGAGCGCCAGCTCGCCCACCGTCAGCCGCGACTGCGGCACGCCATGGCTGCGGCGCACCAGCGCGCGCAGGCGCGCCGCCAGCTCGCCCAGATCGACCGGCTTGACGAGGTAGTCGTCGGCTCCGCAGTCCAGCCCGGCGATGCGGGCGTCGACGGCGTCGCGCGCCGTGAGCACCAGCACCGGCGTGGTCAGGCGCCGCGCCCGCACGGCGGCCAGGGTGTCCATGCCGTCCTGGCGCGGCAGCCCAAGGTCCAGCACCGCGGCCTGGTAGCTGCCCGACAGCAGTTCGCGCTCGGCGGCAACGCCGTCGCGCACCCAGTCCACGGCAAAGCCGTGCTGCGCCAGGCCCGCCTTCAGGCCGGAGCCCAGCAGTTCATCGTCTTCGGCCAGCAGGATGCGCATCGTCGTCCTCAGTCGTCATCGTCATGGGCGTGCCCCGATTGTGCTTGCACCGCGGTGGCACTTCCCGCGGCACTGTCGCCGGCCGGCACCTGCTGCCACTGCCAGGCCCAGAACGCCACCGCCGCGGCCACCAGGGCCGCGCCCAGCCAGACGCGGTTGCGCTTCACCAGGTCCGGGCCCCGGCCCGGCGAGCGGCCGCTGACCATGGGCCAGGCCAGGTTGCGACCACGCAGCAGGCTCAGCGCGGCGATGAGCGCCACGTGCGCCAGCACCACGGCCAGCATGGCGTTGCCGAAGAACTCGTGCACCTCTTCCAGCCACTCGCTGGCCCAGTCCTGATTCACCGCGTAGCCGGACAGCGTGAGCGGCGCGATCAGCCCCAGCAGCAGCAGCACGCTGGCGGCCAGCAGCAGGTTCTGGCCGCCGCGCCAGTCGATGCGCCCCTGCGCAGCGCCCTTCAGCCAGGCCGGCGCGGCGGCCAGCTTGCCGGTCAGCGCGGCCCACCGTGTCGGCCGCGGGCCCAGCCAGCCCCAGACCAGGCGGAAGGCCAGCAGGCCGATCATGGTGTAGCCCAGCGTCTCGTGCACCAGCCGCCAGCGCTCGCCGTCGGCCGTCACGTAGGCACCGACGAAACTGAAGGCGAGCAGCCAGTGGAAGGCGCGCGTGGGGGCGTCCACCGTCCGGCGGGTTGGCGCTGTAACAGCAGCGTCCTGCGGCCGGGCGAGGCCGGGGGAAAGGTCGGGTGATGCGTTCATGAAGTTGACTTCTCCGTGTCCAGGGCGGCGTCAGCGCGGGATGCGCACGCCGTCGTCGTCGTAATCGCCGCGCTCGGCGCCGGCATGGCAGGCCGCGCAGTTGGCGGCGCTCCTGATGGATGGGCGCAGGAACACGCCGGGCGCCACCTCGTGGTGCTTGCGCAGGAACCAGTCGCTGCGGGTGATGCGGTCTTCCGGCGGTGCCTCGCGCACGCGGCGGCCGGTACCGGCGTTGGCGTTCAGCCAGACGCTGATCTGGTTCACCGTGGCGGTGTCGAGCGAGGCGTCGCTGCCGTAGTGCGTGGCCAACCCCGCCATCACGCGCTGCCACGAAGCCGCCGGCAGCATGCGCGGCGGAAAGGCGATGTGGCAGCCCGAGCATTCCTGGACGTAGGCCTTGAGCATCGGCACGCGCGCCCGGTGCTCATGCTCGTCCGCGCTGGCAGCAGCCGCCAGGGCGGCGCAACCAGCCATCATCAAGAGCGCGTTTCGCAGCACGCCTCTCATGGCTTCAGGCTCAGCAGGTAGGCCAGCACGTCGGCCTTCTCGGGCGCGGTGCATTCGCGCGAGAACACGTCCTTGCAGTTGCGGCGCAGCCATTTGTCGACCTTGGCCTGATCGGTGAAGCGCTCGGCGTTGAAGGCCGGCGCCAGCGGCTCGATGCGCTTGCCGGTGCTGGCGTGCCGCGAGGCCGCCGTGGGCGGCGCGCCGTGGCAGGACGCGCAGCTCAGGTCATTGCCGGCCTTGGTGGTGAACAGGGTTTTGCCGCGCGCGGGCTGGCCGGGCGCGCCGGCGGCGGCCTCCCAGTGCTGCAGTTGCGCGGCGGCGCTGGTGGGCTGCGCCCAGGCGGGCAGCGCAACACACCAGGCCATGGCGGCGACGGCCAGCGCCATGGAACGGCTCGACGGAATCATGCGGACACTCCTTCGCAGGGATACGTTGGGGACGCCCCGATGATTCATGCGCAGTCTGAAGGCGCTCTGAGCAAGCGCCCTGCCTTGCTATGAAAGGCAGAGCTGCCGGCGGCCTTCAGATGCCGGCCAGCGGCCGATCTGCTTCAGGTTTGAGCCAGATCAAACCGTTCAGCGCGCGTCGCGCGAGTGGTGGCGCGGCGCCGGCTCAGCGGTACACGCGCTGCAGCAGGGCGATGAGCTGGGCGCGCTCGGCATCCGACAGGCCGGGGGTGACCTCCACCTCCAGCGCGGCGGCCTCGACCTCGGCCTCGGCCAGCAGCGCCTGGCCGGCTTCCGACAGCCGCAGGCCGACGGCGCGGCCGTCGTCCGGGTGCGCCTCGCGCCGCACCAGGTCGCGCTGGTCCAGCCGGCCGAGCAGGCGCACCAGGTTGGGCGCCAGCAGGCTCAGCTCGCGGCAGATCTCGCGCGAGGTGATGCCGGGGTTGTGGCCAATCAGGCTCAGTACCGAGAACTCCACCGGCCGCAGCTCCAGCCGGGCCATGCGCTCGATGAACACGCCCATGATCTTCAGCGCCGCGCGACGCGCGTTGTAGCCGACCAGGGTGCGCAGGAAGCTGCTGTCGATGCGCTTGCGTGGCTTGCTCATGGCGGCGGATTGTGCCAGCGGTGTCTCCGCAAACCCTCAGCCCGCCAGCGCGCGCAGCAGCGCGGCGTCAAAAGCCTCGGGCGCCTCGAACTGCACCCAGTGGCCGGCGCCGGGGATCAGCTGCATGCCGCGGAAATCCGGCGCGGCGGCGGCGAAGGCGTCTTCCAGCTGGTGGATGTAGTGCTGGTAGATGGCATCGTGCTCGCCGTAGATGGCGTGCACCGGGCAGCGCACGCGCGGCAGCGTGCGCGCCAGGATGTCGGTGTGGGCCAGGCGCCGGCGCGGCGCGCGGTCGCGCGGGACGTTGGTCATGTGCACTTCCAGCGCCAGGCCGTCGATCAGGTCGTGGTCGTGCAGCATCAGCACGCCCAGGTTGTGGCGGTGGATGGCCGCCTGCTCGGCCGCGCTCTTCAGGTGCCGCCAGGCCCGCAGCTCGAACTGGCGCCCGGGCACCACGCCCATGGCCGGCGCGCCCACCAGCACCAGGCGGCGCGCCAGCTCGGGCGCGTCGGCCAGCATCAACGCGGAGGTCATGCCGCCGAAGGAAAAGCCCACCAGATCGCAGCGCTCACCCTGCAGCAGCTCGCGCAGGCCATCCGCCAGCACCGGGGCCATGGCGTCGGCGTCGGCACCGCCGTCCGGCAGGTCGCTGTCGCCGAAACCCGGCAGGTCGGCCGCCAGCACGGTGCGGCCGGCCTCCAGCAGCGGGACGATGTTCTTCACCCAGTGGGTCCAGCTGCCGCTGCCGCCGTGGAACAGCACCAGCGGCGGGGCGCCGGCCACGCGCACCGCGTCAGCCGGTTGCCAGCGGTGCCAGACCAACTCGCCGGCACCGCCGCCCGCCGCCCGCATGGGTGTGGTCAGGCGCTCGCCGGTGGCCAGGCGGGCCCGTACGTCGATGGGCAGCAGGGAAGGAACGTCGATGCTCATGGATTCACAGTGTTTTGGGCCTCTCGCCCTTGTGCAGCGGGCGCAGGCAGCTCTCTTGTTGATAGCAAACCGATGAGCCCTGGATCAGCGATCGCCCGGCAGCTCGGCACGCCAGCGGTCGCCCCAGCCGTGCCGGGCGCGGTCGAGGTCGCGCCGGTCGCGCTTGGTGGGGCGGCCCTGCTCAATGGCGTACGCCGGTTCGGGCGCCAGCCGGCGCGCGGTGGCGGCCTGCTCGCGCGCGGCCAGACTCTCGGGCGTCTCTTCGTACAGCTGCTGCGCCACCGGCGCCGGCCCGCGCATGGGGCTGAGGGCCCGCACGACCACGGTGCGCAGCAGCTGGCCCTGCCGCAGTGTCACCACGTCGCCGGGCTTCAGCTCGCGCGCCGGCTTCACGTTGGCACCGGCCACCTGCACGCGGCCGCGCTCGATCTCGTCCACCGCCAGCGCCCGCGTCTTGTAGAAGCGCGCAGCCCAGAGCCATTTGTCGATGCGTTGCCGTTCCAGGGGTTCTGCCATGTCAGCGCGGATGGTGCCACAGCCCGCCGGCGGCCGGCGCCACAGAAAGGGGCCTGCAGCGCCTCATGCCAGGTGCCAGGTGGCACTGCCATCCACCCGCACGCGGCCCTGCCGCGCCAGTTGCGCCAGGTGCTGGGCGATGGTGTGCCGCTCGGCGCTGTCGATGTAGGGCTGGTCGGCGCCCGGCGGGAACAGCAGGTGGCGCTGCGCCAGCTCGTCCAGTGTCTGCGGGCGCTCGCGCAGGTAGCCCAGCAGTTTGTCGTTGCGTTCGTCGATCTTGCCGGCAAAGCGCGCCAGCGCTTGCAGAAAGGCCTGCCGGTCGGTCAGCACGCCGCGGTGGTGCGAGGTGACCCAGACCCTGGCATCGAGGTCCTTCACCCGCTCCAGGCTGCGCTGAAAGTCGGCCAGGCTGGAGGTGGCGTCGCCGTAGTAAGGGCCGAAGCCGGTGAGATCGATGTCGCCGATGAAGGCGACGCCGCTGCTCTCTTCCACCAGTGCGCAATGGCCCGAGGTGTGGCCAGGCAGGTGGTGTGCGCGCACCCGCACGCCGCCGCCCAGCTCCCACAGCGCGCCGTCGGTGTAGCCGGTGGCGTCGGGCCGCGGCGCGTAGCTGAAGTCGCGCTCGATCTTCACCCGCACCGCTTCCAGCGCAGCCGGGGGGTAGCCGTAGTGGCGGCCGAGCCCTTCCCACGACTGCGCGGCGGCCAGGTCGGCCTCGTGCACCTGCACGGCTGCATGCGACAGGCGGCCGAGCGCGGTGATGTGGTCCTCGTGCACGTGGCCGAGGATGACCAGCTCCACATCGTCCAGATCAGCGCCGATGTGGCGTGCCACCAGCGGGGTGTCGAAGGCCACGCGGGTGTCGGCGCCCTGCACGATGACCTGGTTGCCGTCGGGGAACATGCCGGACTTGTGGCCCGGGTACACGCGGACGGGGCCGAAGGTGAGCGGCTCGGGCCGGGAAACAGTGGCTGACATGGCGTCCGATTCTGACCGCCATCGCGCCCGGGCGCACGCCGCGGCCGACGCCTGGGTGACGCAAGCGGGGTTTCGCGATATCGACGTGGCCGATATCAGATTCGGCCTCGGCGCCCTAGTCCGGGATCGCCGCCTTGCGTAACCTGCGGCCACCGCCCAAAGAGCCACCACCAGACACAGGAGACAAGGCATGCGGACCAGACGATCGCTCATCGCCCTGGCACTCGGCGCCGCCCTCGCGGCACCGGCGTGGAGCCAGCAGGGGACCATCGACATCATCGTGCCCTCGGGCGCGGGCAGCGCGCCGGACATCATCGCCCGCATCATCGGCGATGAGCTGGGCGCCCGCCTGAAGCAACCGACGGTGGTCTACGACCGGCCGGGCGCTGGCGGCATCATCGCGGTGATGGCGGCCAAGGCGGCAGCCAATGCCGACACGCTGTTGCTGGCGCAGGCGGCGGTGGTCGCGGTCACGCCACTCACCTACCGCGCCGCCAAGTACGACCTGGAAAAGGACATGGAGCCGGTCGTCGCCGTGGCCGACACGCCGATGATGTTCGTCACCAATCCCGACACCGGCCCCAAGACACTGGCCGACGCACTGGCCGCGGCGCGCAAGGAGCCGGGCAAGGTCACGGTCACGACCACCGGCCGCGCCTCGATTCCGCACCTCACCGCCGAGCTGCTGGCGCAGAAGGCCGACGTGCGCTTCAATATCGTGCCCACGGCCAGCACCGGCCAGGGCATCCAGACGGCGGTCAGCGGCGAGGCGGCGATGACGGTGAACGGCATCGCGCCGCTGCTGCCGCTGGTGAAATCGGGCCGGCTGCGCGGGCTGGCCGTGAGCTCGGCCAAGGTGCTGCCGGGCCTCGACGGCTACCCGCTGGCCAGGGACACCGTACCCGGCCTGCAGGCCACCGGCTGGTTCATGCTGTTCGCGAAGAAGGGCACGCCGGCCGCGCGCATCGCGCAGATCAACCGCGCCGTCAACGAGGCCCTGCAGTCGCCCGAGGTGGTGGCCAGGCTGGCCCAGACCGCCAACTACCCGCTGGGCGGTTCCGTGGCGGACGCCAAGACCTTCCTGAAGAAGGAGCAGGCGCTGTGGTCCGGCATCGTCAAGAGTGCCGGCATCCAGCCCGAATGACCTGCAGCGCCCTGGAAACACCATGAACACGCCCCGCATCGACACCCACCACCACGTGGTACCCCCCACCTACGCCGCCTGGCTGGCCAGCCAGGGCATCGACGCCGGCGGCCGCGCGATTCCGGACTGGACGGCCGAGACCGCGCTAGCACTGATGGACAGCATCGGCGTCGAGCGCGCCATCCTGTCCGTCTCCACACCCGGCGTGCACCTGGGCGACGACGCGCTGGCACGCCGCTGGGCGCGCGAGGTGAACGAGTTCGCCGCCCGCCAGCGCGCCGACCAGCCGGGCCGGTTCGGCTTCTTCGCCACGCTCACGCTGCCGGACGTGGACGGCGCCATCGCCGAGGCGGCGCACGCCTTCGACGTGCTGGGCGCCGACGGCGTGGTGCTGCTGGCCAGCGTGCGCGGCACCTACCTGGGCGATGCCTCCATCGAGCCGCTGATGGCCGAGCTGGACCGGCGCGCCGCGGTGGTCTTTGTGCACCCGTCGGAACTGAACGCACCACCGGTGCCGGGCATCCCGCCGTTTGCGGCAGACTTCCTGCTCGACACCACGCGCGCCGCCATCCACATGGCGCGCGCCGGCTGGCTGGAGCGCTACCCGAACCTGCGCATCATCCTCTCGCACGGCGGCGGCTTCGTGCCCTACGCGGCCGAGCGCATCGCCCGCGCCTGCGCCGACCAGGGCGACCAGACCCAAGGCCTGGCGAGGCTGAAGCGCTACTACTTCGATACCGCGCTCACCAGCAGCCCGTACGCGCTGCCCTCGCTGCTGGCGTTTGCCGAGCCTTCGCACATCACCTTCGGCAGCGATTGGCCGTACGCGCCGGCGGAGCGCTCGCAGCACTTCGCCCGGCTGCTCGACGCATACCCGCTCAGCGACGCGCAGCGCGCCGCCATCCATCGGGACAACGCGGCGGCGCTGTTCGGGCGGCCCTGAGAGCCGGACGGCGCAGGCGGTTCAGCCCAGCCCGCCCTGCGCCAGTTCCTCCACCAGCACGCCGCGCAGCCATTGCAGGCCGGCGTCGTCGTTGAAGCGGCGGTGCCAGTAGATGCGCACGGTGCTCGGCGGCAGCCTGAACGGCAGCGGCAGCACGGCCAGCGTGCCGTGGGCGTTGAACACCTCGGCCAGCTGGCCAGGCACCACGGCCAGGAACTCGCCCTGCGCCAGCAGCGGCGGCACCATCAGGTAGGACGGCAGCTCCAGCAGGTCCTGCCGCTGCAGCTGCTGGGCCGCCAGCAGTTCGCTGATGACATCCTGCACGCCGGAGTTGCCGTGCACCACGAGCTGCGGCGTCTCGGCAAACCGGCGCAGGCTCAGCCGCTGACCGGCCAGTCGGTGCTCGCGGCTCACCAGGGCCACGTAGTGGCGGTCGAACAGGCGGCGCTGGATCAGCGTGGCGGGCAGGCGCGGGAAGCTGCCGATGGCCATGTCCACCGCGCCATCGGCCAGCGCAGCGCCCAGGCTGGGCTGGTCCAGCACGCGCAGCGCCAGCCGCAGGTTCGGTGCGCGGGAACGAACCGCGCGCACGATGCGCGGCCACAGCACGAAGGCGCCGACGTCGGTGTGCGCCAGCCGGAACTCACGCCGGGCGGTGGCCGGGTCGAACGAGCGGGTGGCCAGCACCTGGTCGCGCACCCGGTCCAGGATGTCGGCCACCGGCCCGGCCAGCGCAGCGGCGCGCGAGGTGGGCCGCAGGCCGCGCCCGGTGCGCACGAACAGCTCGTCGCCCAGCTGCTGGCGCAGCCGGCCCAACGCCGAGCTGAGCGTGGACTGGCTCATGTCCAGCTCGCGCGCCGCGCGCGTGGCGCTGCGCTGGCGCAGCAGCGCGTCCAGCACCGGCAGCAGGTTGAGATCGACGCCCTTGAGGTCCACGCGGGCATTCTAGGCACGCATCGGAACTTGGACACTTCCATGCCAATTCGGCCATTTGCCTATGCTCTGCCGGCGCAAGCAGCTATCAATTATGGAGCGTCCAGGTGCGCGTCAGGTTCGGTACTGCCCATCATCGACGTGCTCCATCCAATCGGCCGCCGATCCGTCGCGGACTTCCTGAATGGCGATGTGCGACATGGCGTGGGACTCGGTTGCGCCGTGCCAGTGTTTGACCCGGGGTGGAATCCAGGCGACGTCGCCGGCCCGCAGGGTGTGGCGTTCCCCACCCCAGGCCTGCAGCCAGCCCTGGCCGGAGGTGACGACCAGCACCTGCCCCACAGGGTGGGCGTGCCAGGCGGTGCGGGCACCGGGTGTGAAGGTGACCAGCCCGCCGGAGGCAGCAGAGTGGGCGTTCGGCGGGAACAGGGGGTCAACCACGACGGTGCCGGTGAACCAGTCGGGGGCGCCGACGGCCGACGGTCTTGCCGTGACGGATGTGACGGCAATGCTCGTGGAGGTCTGGGTGGGCGGCGTTGCAGTGGCTGCGGTGTTCATGCGAATGCTCCTGAGTGATGTGGCGTTGTGGTTGGGGTGTCGGTCCATAGCGGGCCATGAATCGACTGTAGGAGCGAAGCCGATTGCGCACTAGACTGGACAATCGACATGAACTTATGGGGAAATTCGATCAATGGATGGCGAAAACCTCAACGATCTCCACGCGTTCCTGGCGGTTGCCCAGGAGCGCAGCTTCACCCGGGCGGCGGCCCGGCTGGGCCTGTCGCAATCGACCCTGAGCCACACGGTGCGCGGGCTGGAAAGCCGCCTGGGCGTGCGCCTGCTCACGCGCACCACGCGCAGCGTCGCACCCACCGAAGCGGGCGAGCAGCTGATGCAGGGCGTAGGCCCCATGCTGGAGGCCATCGGCGCCGAACTGGCCGCCGTGCGCGAGTACCGGGACAAGCCGGCCGGCACCATCCGCATCACCGCCATCGACATCGTGGCCGATCACCTGCTGTGGCCGCGGCTGCGGCCCTTGCTCAAGGACTACCCCGAACTGCGCATCGAGATCGCGACCGACTATCGGCTGGTGGACGTCGTCTCCGAACGCTTCGACGTCGGCGTGCGACTGGGCGACCAGGTGGCCCAGGACATGGTGGCGGTGCGCATTGGCCCGGAAATGCGCGCGGCGATTGCTGCGTCACCGGCCTACCTGGCCGAGCACGGGACACCCAGCAGCATCGAGGACCTGGCCCGGCACCAGTGCATCACGCTGCGACTGACCAGCGGCGCCATCTACGCCTGGGAGCTGCTCATGGGCGGCAAGGTCATGCCGGTCAAGGTGGACGGGCAGGTCACCTTCACCAGCGCCTACCAGATGATGCAGGCGGCCATCGATGGCTGCGGCTTGGTCTTCGTGACCGAGGACGCACTCCAGCCGCACGTCGACGCGGGGCGGCTGGCCTGGGTGATGGAAGACCACTGGCCGACCTGGCCGGGCTGGCACATCTACTACCCCAGCCGGCGCGAGTCGTCCCGGGCACTCAAGCTGGTGATCGATGCGTTGAGGCACCCCCGCCCGTCCCGCTGAACCGCTGGGCAGCGCACCCAGGCAGCGGCGCGATTCATCTTGAACTTGACCCGATAGACATTCATTCATGCGCCATATCGATAAGCGCATGCGGAGCCGGGCACCTAGTCGCTGATGACCTGCGTCCATACGCTCATGGAATCCCCGGACACCTGTCCGGACCATCCACTCAGGAGCATGGAAGCATGCAAGGCGAAGTCATCATCATCACGGGCGCCTCTTCCGGTATCGGCGCCACCACCGCCAGACTGCTGGCCTCCAGGGGTGCCAAGGTCGTGCTCGGCGCACGCCGCGAAGACAAGCTCAAGACCCTGGCCGAGGAGATCCGCGCCGCCGGCGGCGAGGCCGTCTACCAGGTGCTGGACGTCACGAAGCAGGCCGACAACGATGCCATCGTGAAGCTGGCCAAGGACAGCTTCGGCAAGGTCGACGTGATCTTCCTGAACGCCGGCATCATGCCCAGCGCGCCGCTGTCCGCGATGAAGACCGACGACTGGCACGAGATGGTCGACATCAACGTCAAGGGTGTGCTCAACGGCGTGGCCGCTGTGCTGCCCACCTTCACCGCGCAGAAATCCGGCCAGGTGATCGCCACCTCGTCGGTGGCGGGGCTGAAGGCCTATCCGGGCGCGGCGGTCTATGGCGGCACCAAGTGGTTCGTGCGCGAATTCATGGAAGTGCTGCGCATCGAGTCAGCGATGGAAGGCACACACATTCGCACGGCCACGATCTACCCGGCGGCCATCAACACCGAACTGCTCAACACCATTACCGACCCGGCCACCTCGGCCGGCATGCATGCGCTGTACGAGGCGCACGGTATCTCGCCCGAGCGCATCGCCAACGTGGTGGCCTTTGCGATCGAGCAGCCGGCGGACACCAACGTGACCGAGTTCACCGTGGGGCCGACAACCCAGCCCTGGTGAGCCGGCGCGGAGCGCCGGCAAGCACCGGTGCCCTTGCTACGCCCTCAACCCCAGAATCCGCCGCGCCCCGTTCAGCACCACCAGCCCGATCACGGTGCCGACGATGAGGTCCGGCCAGGGTGAACCGGTGGCGGCCACCAGCGCGCCGGCGGCGATGACGCCGAGGTTGGCGATGACGTCGTTGGCCGAGAAGATGTAGCTGGCCTTCATGTGCACGCCGGCCTCGCGGTGGCGGGCGGCGAGCCGCAGGCAGGCTACGTTGGCCGCCAGGGCGACCAGGCCCATGCCCATCATCAGCAGCGAGACGGGTTCGCCACCGTGCCACCAGCGGCGCACCACCTCGGCCAGCGCGCCCAGGGCCAGCACCGCCTGCAGCCAGCCGGCCAGACGCGCGGCGCGGGCCTTGCTGGCAGTGGCGCGGCCGACGGCGTGCAGCGCCATGCCGTACACCGCGGCGTCGGCGAACATGTCGAGCGAATCGGCCACCAGCCCCGCCGATTGCGCCGCCAGGCCAACGCCGATTTCCAGCACGAACATGGCGGCGTTGATGGCCAGCAGGATCTTGAGGGTGCGCGCCTCGGCGGCGTCGGCCGCCGCGTTGGGCACGCGGGCGGCGGCCAGTTGCACGGCTTCCTCGGCGCTGGCGGCGCGGCTTTCGGCCAGTTCGGCGCCCAGGCCCAGCGGGACGAGGCGCCCAAGCACGTCCTGCGCGGCGGCGGCATGCACGGCGCTCAGCCGGCGGCCCGGCAGATCGAAACGCAGCGCGGCGCCGCCGGGCAAGTCGGCCAGGGCGTTGCGGACCATGGCCTCTTCCGAAGGGCAGTCCATGCGGGGGACGGCGAAGGTGCTGTGCCAGAGCGGGTTGGCGGCGTTCATGGCGGGAGCTTAGCGCGGCGGCGCCCTTGGTGCGGCCTCGGCGTAAGCGCCAGGCCCGCCGCGGTGGCGCGGGATTCATGGCCTTTTTGAGCCACTGGCCCTTTCCCTGATTGCGCAGGCAGCTATGGTTTCAGGAGTTGCGACGCCCCGAAGCGAGGCGCCTGCGCCGCGCTAACATGCCCGCATGGCCACCACCACTGCGCCCCTGCCGCCCGCCACCCGCTCCAGCCTGCCGAGCGATGCCGCCAGCGTCCTGGAACTGGCGGCGCGCAGCATGTTCGACCTGTTCGCCAGCGCCAGCGAGGGCATGCTGCTGGTGGACCGCGACGCGCGCGTGGTGTGGATCAACGACCAGTACCGCCGCTTCCTGCCGGCGCTGGGGTTTGCGCGCGAAGAAGATTTCGTCGGCCACCCGGTGTCGAGCGTGGTGCAGAACACGCAGATGCACCAGGTGCTGAAGACCGGCAAGCCGATCCTGATCGACCTGCTGTCGAATCGCGCGGGCACTTTCGTGGTCAGCCGCATCCCGCTGCGCGACGCTGAGGGCGAGGTGATCGGCGTTCTGGGCATCGTGCTGTTCGACCAACCCACCGCCAACCTGCAGCCCTTGATCGGCAAGTTCGCCCAACTGCAGCAGGACCTGGACGACGCACGCCGGGAACTTGCGGCCAAAAAGTCCTCCAGCCCTAGCCTGGCAAGGACGGCGCGCTACAGTCTTGCAAGCTTCATCGGCACCAGCCCGGTGGCGGTGGAAGTCAAGCGGCAGGCGCGCCGCGCCGCGCAATCGGCCAGCCCGGTGCTGCTGCTGGGCGAAACCGGCACCGGCAAGGAGCTGCTGGCGCACGCCATCCATGGCGCGTCGTCGCGCGCCGCCGGGCCGATGGTGAGCCTGAACATCGCCGCCGTACCCGATACGCTGCTGGAGGCCGAGTTCTTCGGCGTTGCCCCCGGTGCCTACACCGGCGCCGACCGCAAGGGGCGCGTGGGCAAGTTCAAGCTGGCCGACGGCGGCACGCTGTTCCTCGACGAGATCGGCGACATGCCGCCCGGCCTGCAGGCCAAGCTGCTGCGCGCGCTGCAGGAGGGCGAGATCGAGCCGCTGGGCAGCAACCAGATCGTGCGCTTCGACGCCCGGGTGATCGCCGCCACCAGCCGCGATCTGCCGGCGCTGGTGCGCGAGGGGCGCTTCCGCGAAGACCTGTACTACCGACTGAACGTGCTGCCCATCCGCGTGCCGCCGCTGCGCGAGCGGCGCAGCGACATCCCGGCGCTGGTGGAAACCATCGGTGAGGACATGGCGCACCGCGGCGTCAGTCCGCCGGAACTCACCGCCGACGCGCTGGCCCTGCTGGCGGCGCAGCAATGGCGCGGCAACATCCGCGAGCTGCGCAACGTGCTCGAACAGGCCGCCCTGCGCTCCGACGCCAGCGTGCTCGATGCCGAGCAGATGGAAGCGGTGCTGCGCCAGTCCGGCCTGGCCAGCGTGCAACCCGCACTGCCGCCCGAACCCCAGGCGCCCGACAGCGGCGCACTGCTGCGACCGCTGCAGGAACAGATAGCGGAACTGGAGCAGCGAGCGATCGCGGCTGCCTTGCAGGCCACGCGCGGCAACAAGCTGGCGGCTTCACGGCTGCTCGGTGTCTCCCGTGCCACGCTCTACAACCGCCTCAACCCGGATGCAGCTGACCTCGCGCCTTAAGGCGCTGCGCGCCGTACTGGCTGTGGCCGACAGCGGATCAACCGCAAGAGCAGCTGACCTCCTTCATCTTTCGCAACCCTCGGTGGCACGCGCGATTGCCCAAGTCCAGGTCACGGCTGGCCTGACGCTGTTCGAACGCGGAGGCAGGGGCATGCGCCCTACCCCGGCCGGCACCTTGTTGGCGGCACGCACGCGACGCGCCCTGGCGTACCTGGCACGTGCGGACATCGGCCCCTGGCGCATCGGCACCAGCGCGCGCGGGCGGTTGGCGGAGATGGTCACGTCACGCCAGTTGGACGTCCTGATCGCGCTTTCTCAGCATGCCAGCGAAAGACGCGCGGCCGACTCGCTGGGCGTCAGCCAACCCGCGGTGCACCAAGCCCTGGTTCAGCTTGAGCACCTGGCTGGCGAACCGCTGTTCGACCGGCTGGCCAGTGGCCTCCGGCTCACGGCCAAAGGTGCCTGGGTGGTCCAGCAAACCAAGCTGGCTCAGGCCGAATGGTTCGGCGCTCATCAGGAGCTGAGCGAACTGGTCGGCCAGCTTCAGGGACAGTTGACCGTCGGCACGCTGCCTTTTTCCACCGGCTGGATCGTCCCACGGGCGATCGAACGCGTGGCTGCCGTGTACCCCGCGGTGCAAATGACGCTGGTGGACGGGACTTACGAAACGCTGGTGGCTCAGCTGCGTCAGGCCGACATCGACGTTCTGGTGGGCGCGCTCCGCGCAAAACCGCCGCATGGCCTGAAGCAGATGCCGCTGTTCGATGATCCGCTCGCCGTGGTGGTTCGGGCAGGACACCCGTGGTGCAGGAAAGCGCCCAAGCGTCTGGCAGACACCCACAATGCCGCCTGGATCCTGCCCATGCCAGGGGCGCCGGCGCGGACCGCGCTGGCAGAGGCCTTCGCCGCCGAAGGCCTGCAGTTGCCCCGGGGCGTGCAGATCAACAGCCCAACCCTGATCCAGGCCTCGCTTCTCAGCAGCGACCGCCCGGCGCTGATGTCGCCGCGGCAGGTTGAGCATGAAATTGCATCGGGACTGCTGGCAGTGGTGCCTCTGCCTGTCAGGCACGCACCGCGCTCCATCGGTTTCCTGGTGCGCGACGACCTTGAACCCGCACCAGCGCTGCGACGCTTTCTCGAGGTCTTGCCCGCGCTGCTGTCGTGATAAGCAAAACGCATCGCTCGCATAAGGATCGCATGCGAGCAGCCAAGCCCGGATGAGATGCTTGACGCCAGGCCGCACCTTGCTGCCAGTTGAACCCATCAAGGAGACTGTCGATGCGAATCCAGCCGGTTTCAGGCGCTCTTGCCAAGCTCCACAGCCAACACGCTGTCAGATGTATGCGCGCGTTCCTCGGCTTGCTCGCCACCGCCGCCCTGGTGTTCTCCCTTCCTTCCGCTGCCGAGGAAACCTGGCCTGGCGGTCCGGTCAAGGTCATCGTGCCCCACCCGGCTGGCGGCCCCGCCGACCAGATTGCGCGGGTGACAGCCAACGAACTGAGCAAGATGCTCGGACAACCCTTCGTGGTGGACAACCGGGCCGGCGGGGGAAGCCTGGTCGGTGCGCGTGCCGTGGCAGAAGCCAAGCCTGACGGCTACACATTGCTGGTGAACGCGTCGGTACACGTGATCTATCCCGCGATCTTCAAGGAGGTGGGTTTCGACGTCATCAACGACTTCACGCCGGTCTCGCTGCTGACACGCGTGCCGATGGTGCTTCTGATCAACCCGGAACTGCCTGTCCACAGCGTCAAGGAATTGGTGGCCTACGCCAAGGCGCACCCCGGGAAGCTGTCGTTCTCGTCTTCGGGCAACGGCGGCGCTGCTCATCTGGCCGGGGAGCTATTGAAGCAAGTGACGGGCGCCGACCTCATGCACGTACCCTACCGCGGCGGTGCACCCGCGCTGAACGCTGTGCTTGCGGGACAGGTTCAGATGATGTTCGATTCCGCCACGTCTTCGCTGCCCTACGTGCGGGCCGGCAAATTGCGTGCACTGGCGGTTACCTCCGAGCAGCGGCTTGCCGTGATGCCCGACCTGCCCACCATGGAACAAGCCGGCGTGCCAGGCTATGTTCTGACGAACTGGTACGGCCTGTGGGCGCCCAAGGGCACGCCAGCCTCCATCGCCTCAAAGATCGCTGCTGATGTGGCGCGCGTCCTCAAGGCGCCGACAGTCGCGGGCCAGCTTACGAACACCGGAGCGCAGGTGGTCGCGAGCACACCCGAAGAGTTCGCGCGTTTCACGGTGTCCGAGAAAGCCAAATGGGCCCAGATCGTCGAACGCTCTGGCGCCAAGCTTGACTAGCAGCCGAGAGAGCTTGTCCGTGGGCATGCCCGTTGCCGGTCGACAAACCCTGCTCCTGATTCCCGGCTTGCTCTGTGATTCGACGGTGTGGCGCGCCCAATGCGCTGACCTGGTCGACCTTGCCGATTGCATAGTCGCAGACCACGGTGACTCTGATTCGCTGGAGAACATGGCTCGCCGGGCCTTGGCGCTAGTGCCGGGCGAAGCCTCTTTTGCGCTCGCTGGCCACAGCATGGGGGGACGTGTCGCGCTTGAAATCCTGCGCCTGGCGCCGGCCCGCGTGACACGCATCGCGCTGATGGACACCGGTTACCAGGCGCGTCCTCCCGGTCACGCCGGCGAGGCGGAGCAGACCGGCCGCAAGGCCTTGCTGGACCAGGCGCGCGCGCAAGGCATGCGTGCCATGGGCGAAGCTTGGTCGCGTGGCATGCTTCACCCGGACCGCTTGGGGGGACCGGTTCAGGAAGAGGTGTTGCGGATGATCGAGCGCTCGACACCCGCGCGATTCGAGGCACAGATTCACGCGCTGCTGCGACGGCCAGATGCGACCCCGCAACTCGTCGCGCTAGCAGCCCCCACCTTGCTGCTTTGCGGCCGCGATGACACCTGGAGCCCCGTGAGCCGCCACATCGAAATGCAACGCCTCGTACCGGAAGCCGAACTGGTCATCATCGAGAACAGCGGCCACATGGTCACCATGGAGCGCCCGGTCGAGGTTGGACAGGCCATGCGCAAGTGGCTTGCTGCGCGAGAAACCAACCCTGGTAAACCCTGTTAATTATTCAGTCAATTGAATGATATTCAGGCAGCATATTTGTCTGCATTTTAGGCATTCTCTGCTGCAGAATCCGCTCGAATCCAAATGAATCAAGCACTTGCGTGCTGGCACGGCTTCTGCGCTTGGGTAAGCGGACTCACCCATTCAGGAGACAAGCTCATGAAGCGCCGCACCCTCGTCGCCCTGGCCAGCCTGGCCGCCATTGCCGCCCCCGCCTTCGCGACCGACACCATCAAGATCGCCCACGTGCACAGCGTGACCGGCCCGCTGGAGGCCTACGGCAAGCAGACCCAGGTCGGCCTGATGATGGGCCTGAACTACGCCACCGGCGGCACCATGATGGTGGCGGGCAAGAAGCTCGAGGTGATCGAGAAAGATGACCAGGGCAAGCCGGACCTCGGCAAGAGCCTGCTGGCCGCCGCCTTCGCCGACGATGGCGCTGCGCTGGCGGTGGGGCCCACCTCGTCCGGCGTGGCGCTGGCCATGCTGCCGGTGGCCGAGGAATACAAGAAGATCCTGCTGGTCGAGCCCGCGGTGGCCGACAGCATCACCGGCGACAAGTGGAACAAGTACATCTTCCGCACCGGCCGCAACAGCAGCCAGGACGCCATCAGCAACGCCACGGCGATGGACAAGGACGGCGTCTCCGTCGCCACGCTGGCGCAGGACTACGCCTTCGGCCGTGACGGCGTGAAGGCCTTCAAGGACGCGCTCCACCACGCCAAGATCGTGCACGAGGAGTACCTGCCGCAGAACACCACCGACTTCACCGCCGGCATCCAGCGCGTGGTCGACGCGCTGAAGGACAAGCCCGGCAAGAAGGCCATCGAGGTGATCTGGGCCGGCGGCACCCCGCCGTTCAACGCCCTGGCTGCGCAGGACCTGAAGAAGCGCTACGGCATCGACGTGTTCAGCGGCGGCAACATCCTGCCGGCCATGGCGGCCTACAAGAACTTCCCGGGCATGGAAGGCGCCACCTACTACTACTTCGGCATCCCGAAGAACCCGGTGAACGACGCCATGGTGTCCATGCACTACAAGGAGTTCAAGGCGCCGCCGGACTTCTTCACCGCCGGCGGCTTCTCCGCGGCCATGGCCATCGTCACGGCGCTCAAGGCGACGGGCGGCGACACCAACACCAACAAGCTCATCAAGACCATGGAAGGCATGAGCTTCGACACGCCCAAGGGCAGGATGACCTTCCGCAAGGAAGACCACCAGGCCATGCAGAGCATGTACCACTTCCGGATCAAGAACGACCCGGCCTTCGCCTGGGGCGTGCCCGAGCTGGTGCACGAGATCAAGCCGGAAGAGATGCAGGTGCCGATCCGCAACAAGCGCTGATCGCCCGCACCCCCTTCCACCACCGGTAACCGACAAGAAGAAGCGATCCCGCGCCCAAGGGCGCGGGGCGGCAGCGTTCGTCCGATTCCAACCCAGGAGACCGTCATGCGCATCCAGGCCCTCGCGTTCGCAGTTCTTGCAACCTGTGCCAGCGCCGCCCAAGCGGCCGCGCCGCTGCCGCAGCTGATGATCGACAAGACGCAGACCAGCGTCTCCGGTGTGTCCTCCGGCGGCTACATGGCGGTGCAGCTGCACGTGGCCTACTCGGCCACGTTCAAGAAGGGGGTGGGCGTGGTGGCGGCCGGCCCGTTCAACTGCGCCGACGACTCTGTGGTGTACGCGACCGGGCGCTGCATGACCCACAGCACATCGATCCCCGTGAGCAGCCTGGTGTCGCAGACGCGCTCGTGGGCCAGCAGCGGCTACCTGGACCCGGTGTCCAACCTGTCTGCCAGCAAGGTGTACCTGTTCTCCGGCAGCAACGACAGCGTGGTGGCCACCGGCGTGGTGGACGACCTCAAGACCTACTACCAGAGCTTCCTGCCCGCAGCCAACATCGCCTACACCAAGACCGTGCCGGCCGAGCACGCGCTGGTGACCGACGACTACGGCAGCGCCTGCGCCACCAAGGCCGAGCCCTACATCAACGACTGCGACTACGACCAGGCCGGCGCCATCCTGCAGCAGATCTACGGCACGCTGAATGCGCGCAACAACGGCACCCTCACCGGCAGCCTGATCGAATACGACCAGACCGGCTTCACCACCGGCCACGCCATGGGCACCAGCGGCTGGGTCTACGTGCCCGCGGCCTGCGCCGCCGGCGCCACCTGCCGCATCCACGTGGCGCTGCATGGCTGCAAGCAGAACGCCGCCAACGTCGGCACGCAGTACGTGCAGAAGACCGGCTACAACCGATGGGCCGACACCAACCACATCGTCGTGCTCTACCCGCAGACGGGCACCACCGCCACCAACGGCTGCTGGGACTGGTGGGGCTACGACAGCGCGGACTACGCCAAGAAGAGCGGCCCGCAGATGAAGGCCGTGAAGGCCATGGTGGACCAGCTGGCCAGCGGCACCAGCACCGGCAGCCTGCCGGCCACCACCAGCCCGGCGGCCTCCAGCCCGACCAGCAGCTCGATGAAGATCACCTGGCCGGCCGTGAGCGGCGCCAGCGGCTACAACGTCTACCGCAACGGCGCGCGCGCCACCGCCTCGCCCGTCACCGCCGCCACGTTCACCGACAGCGGACTGAACGGCGGCACGCCCTACAACTGGCGCGTCAAGACCGTGGACAGCGCCGGCCGTGAAAGCGCCTTTTCACCAGCGGTGAACGCCAGCACCACCGGCTTCACGCCCGTTTGCTACATGGCCGACAACGTCACCCACGTGAACTACGGCCGCGCCTATGTGATGTGGGGCTACGCCTTCGCCTGGGGCTCGGGCGACGCCATGGGCCTGTGGAACATCTTCTACGACAGCACCCTGCGTCAGACCGGCTCCAGCTACTACACGGTCGGCACCTGCTACTGATTCATGAGCACCCTCACCACGCAAGACCTGACGATACGCTTTGGCGGCCATGTGGCCGTCAATGGCGTGAGCTGCAGCTTCGAGCCCGGCACGCTGACGGCCATCGTCGGCCCCAACGGCGCCGGCAAGACCACCTATTTCAACCTGATCTCGGGCCAGCTCGCCGCAACCGCCGGCCGGGTCCTGCTCGATGGCAAGGACATCACGCGGGCATCCGTTCCCGAGCGCACCGACCGGGGCATCGGCCGCGCCTTCCAGCTCACCAACCTCTTCCCGGGTCTCAGCGTGCGCGAGAACGTCCGCCTCGTGGTCCAGGCCCGCGCCGCGCGCGGCTTCGACCTCGCGTCGGTCGCCGAATCCGATCGCGACATGATCGAGGCCGCCGACCGCGTGCTCGACCGAGTCCACCTTCTCGACATGGCCGACCAGCCGGCCTCCGCGCTGCCCCATGGCGACCAGCGCAAGCTCGAGGTTGCCCTCCTGATCGCGCTCGAGCCGTCGGTCC
>Ga0209607_1000444_pt1 | contig 36978 bp, 34 predicted proteins | sample AD_UKC117_MetaG_FD_184413 | JGI IMG/M metagenome (GOLD analysis project Ga0209607, IMG submission 184413) | Active sludge microbial communities of municipal wastewater-treating anaerobic digesters from Hong Kong - AD_UKC117_MetaG (SPAdes)... | ecosystem: Engineered > Bioreactor > Anaerobic >... | reverse complement strand
TGGTTGTTTGCACTTACAGAATACCACAGATCGGGGCTCCCTGTGCTTCTTTTTTTTATGAACCGAGCCGCCGCGCCGCCGCGCACTCCTGCCCCCGCGGGGGCAGGAGCCAAAGCTCCGCTTTCCCCGTCATTCCCCCCTCCGGCACTTCTTCCGTCTCTCCCAACCCGCTCAAGAGTTTACCCAGTATTATTTTACACTAACGTTTATTCAAATTGTGGCAGCTGAAAGACGAGTGAAGTCCCAAAGCAAATTCAACAGTGGAATTTACCATAGGAGATAGAGCAGAGATCCGTCCGGTAAAGGAGGCTAAAAGACATGACAAGCAATAAGGAAATAGCCGGAAACAACTTGATATCATCTAATGGAAAATGTAGTTGACAATGGTCGGAGGATGGTGTATTACATCATTGATAATCGGGGTTGGTGTGCCTTAGGATGGGTTTATAAGGTTTTGCTCTACACCCGGAGATAGCCACTGTTTCATGAGTGAACTGTTTAGAGTTGATATTTTTAGACAATGAGAAAATGCGGGATTTGGGTTAAGGCGTAAACCGCAGAACTAATTGCCGCAATAGTCAAGTATGCTGAGAACATGAGGAGGAGTTTGAGATGAACAGCTATGACCAAGCCGTACAGCCCACAGACGATCACATGCATATTCCGAGGTTTAGAGATATTTTCCGCAGAGAGATGCCATGTAAAATATGCGGTCGCATGATTAAGCGTAAGCGGATCTTACTGTTTGACATGATTATACCGGTATGTTTAGCCTTGTTGTGTTTTTCCTTTCCTTTCGTTCAGAGCGGTCTTAACGCGTATTATGATGTGCAATGGGGTAAATTAGACGATTGGCTAATCTTTGCTTATGTTGTGTATTTGATCGTGTTCATGAGCCTTAGGCTTTTACCCAAGCCTTGGCCTTATGTACCGGTTGAGGAGGATGTCCAAAAGGCTGACGACAAAACCACCGAGGCTTCAAACTGAAGAATTTTGTCTCTGAAACATACCGATCTTTTTTCCTCCACAAAATATAAGAAATCCCTCACGACGGCAAGCCACTAAAAAACCACTCCCGAAGAAGTGGATTTTTTGGTGCGGTCGGAGGGATTTGAACCCTCAAGCTTTCGCTGACGGATTTTAAGTCCGTTGTGTATGCCGTTCCACCACGACCGCTCAACGATAATATTATACCGAATCACAATCACTTGTCAAGCTTTCGTTGAATGCAAAAGCGCCAATTTTCCGCCCCTAAATTGCAATATCAAATGAGACACTGCAAAAGACTTCTGCGGAGGAATGGTAATTGAGGATTTTTCTTGGAAGGTTGTTTATCCACTCTTCCACGAAAGCAATCTTTTCATCGCTGACTGTGCCAAAGTCCGTACCCTTGGGAAGAAGCGGGTCAATCCCGAATTCTGTGTAAACTCCAAATAATAGAGTAGATGAGGCAAAGTATGTATTGGCGACAGCAGAGCTATCCGATGCCGCCTTGTTGTATGGTAAAACCACTCGTTAGACGAGTGGTTCAAAAGAGCCTACTGGCGATGGGGGAGACATAAGAACTCCCTTTGTTATATAATGAGATGCTGTCTGCCAAATGCAACGGTTGTCATTGATAAGTTCCATGTGGTGAAAATGGCAACAGAACAAATGGATAGCGCACGAAAGTATTATTACAAGAATGCCCCTTATGGGTTGAAAAAGAGCAAGGGTGTATTTCTCATGCGTGAGGACAAGCTTTCTGATAAAGGCAACGGCTACCGTGACGCATGGTTTGACCAATTTCCAAAGCTAAAAACCGCTTATGAGCTGAAAGAATCATTCTTCCGTATCTATAACTGTGACAGCAGACGAGAAGCGGAACAGGCATTCCACGAATGGTACATGAGCATTCCGATTGACCGTGACTTTAACGGTTGGCGTATGCTTGCAAGCACAGTACGGCGGCGCAAGCACGAGATATTCAACTACTTCGATACCCTATACACCAATGCTTTTGTAGAGGGATTGAACAGCGTCATACGCTCTATCTCTGACGAGGGGCGTGGTTATGACTTTGATATACTGCGTGGTAAGGTGCTTCTGTCAGCAGGTCGAAAGATTGAAACTCCTAAGACGGATTTTGATGTTATGGCTTGCTATGATAAAGCGTATATCAAGGATTTTGGAGTGTCTTTTGAGGACATTCACAAAGCAATAAAAGAGGGGTTCTTTCGGGTCTAACCACCACGAACTTGGAAGAACCCCAAATTCTTCTGTCACGGCATGTTGTTCCCGCTGCGGGCATTGGATGTGATGTATATTGAAATGCAGGTTGTTATTGATGTCGAGCATCCAACTGGGGCATTGGTCGGAGTAATTAACGGTGAAGAAGGCTTGAACATTGATGACATGGTTCAAAATGCTAAGCAGTTGATAAATCTTCGCGATTGGGGCTATATCTATGTTGCCAAGAATTCCAAGTTGAGGACTTATAATGCCGATGGGACATTGAAACCTGTAGTGGAGTGGGAAATCCCTCAGTATGTATACTTTAATGAGTTCCATCTTCGAAAAGGCACTCCTCATGTGCAGATTGCAGCGCCTTGTGATGAATACGCTTACTTCTGCATGTTCAAGATCACACTGGTGTCGGGAGAAGTGTTCTTTACCGATGAGATACCAATCAATTGATGGTAGATCCACTATCTTACCGATGAAGTATCCCTGTGCACCTATGTTGCAGGATGCTAAAGACCGTCCCACTCCTCAATCCAACAAGGCAAAGTCTCAGACTTGGACAGAACGAATCGCTGCTTTTGCGACAAATAAGGTTGAGATGTGAGTTCTTCAACTGTTGTGTGCCGCTTTTTGTTCAATCCTTCTGGTGTGGATTGCACTCGGGTGCGCTTCTCATGCCCTGCACCTCCTTTCGTCCTTAGCTGGATAGAGCTTGAAAAACGCACCGGCAACCTAATTGCCACTTCAAAAATCATCTGCCGTTTTTATAAAAAGAAAAAGGCCACCGGCGTAGGTAGAATCCTTACGAAATCTATCTGCCGGTGGCCTTTCATGTGATGTCTCTGGCTAAACCATCCGTCGTGTTCAGATGACGACCTTATAGGGATTTACTCCGGGCTCTGTTTTAGCCCGACCATGCCGTCTTGACACCGCTTATTCAATTGTCCTTCTATCCTTTTATTCGGGTCTGCCCCACCGGTTTTATATATCAACGCAGTCATGTCTGCGACCCATTTGCTTAAGCACCATGTTTACGCCGCATGTGCTGCATTTAAGCTTTACCGCTCCATCGCTGTTCTTATAACCGCAAACAATGTTGCCGCAATTTGAACAGTGTATCCTCTCGTACAACTGCCAATCACCGTCCTTATCTGCATACGCATGGAATAACATGTGCTTTGATGTTTCTCTGGTCGAAGATCATACATTGGCTATCGTTATTTTGCCTGACGTATTGATGTGGGTATCGCTCCTAAAGGCTTTCAGGCTCTGCGCAGGTCAGTGGGGCGATGGTATGGAGAGCGATTGTTCGCGCCGTGAGCGGCTCTCGACTGCTGTGTTGACGGCAAGATCCTTCGGCGAGCGCAGGATGACAATGTGGTTTTACCACTCTCAAACCTATTCGGTATTCGAAAAATGCCTGATGTCATCCCAAGATACGAAACCGACGAAGAACCTTAAGCAAGCTTGCGTGCGGGAAGGTGCACTCTGCGGCGCTATTTGCAGAAAAAGCTCATAAAGCCCCAATCTGTAGTATTCTGTAGGTATGCACATCCAAACAGCCTAAGGGAATTCACAAATGAAAGATAGTATACTGCAAATAATCACCGAGGTGGTAGGATGAAAAGCGATCAAAAAACTGGAACAAGTCGATCTGTGCGGCAGCTGTACCGAACCGCTGGTGAGCCATATTCTGTCAGACAGGCTCTCACGTGACCCGATGGCATGGAGCGCCGACGGGCTTAGGCAGATAGCGATGCTGCGTACCTATACCAAGAACGGAGGTGTTGTAACTTCAAACGATGTTCGCATCTCGCGAAGCCGTTCCCAACGAGCCGAAGATCGAAAAGCTCTTTCGGAAACAGGCTATGCGCGATACCGCGATTACGCAAAGAAGTGGGTTGACAGAGGGTGTATATTTAGTGTATAAGTAGTTATCACATACAGGGTGGGGTGTATAATGGAAGCGAAGAGTAAGTTTTTGAAGCTGACCATCCCGGTAGTGAGCGCAATGGCGTTGGCCGGTATTATACTTCTTGTTGTGGAAGGTCATGTCCTTGAGGTGCTTCTTGTCTGCTATGGTATAGGCACGGTCTTGGGAAACTTGATTTGCGGGCGCAGCGACAGTTGGATTATCGGATGGATAACTGCCTACCGAGAAGGCCAAGCGGAAACAGACGCCGAATATGGAACGGATGATGAAATAGCACGTCGATTCGCAACCGATGAGAAAAGCTATGCAATAAACAGAATAACCGGGGGATGCTTTATGCTGTGCCTTAGGTTGCTCATCGTTGGGTTCGTAATGGCTGCGGTTGCGGCATCATGGATAGTGCGTATCATCGTCAGTTTGGTGGGCTGGCTCAAAGATAAACCGAAGTCAGGTTCATCAAAAGCAAAAGCACCGTCCCCTAAGCCGAGCGCCGGCACGCAGCAGTCGGCGGCCGAGCCCGCGCAGCCGAGGCGACAGACGTCCATGTCAACGGCAACAAGCGCTCCCCAAAGGCAAGCTATCATTGAACCCACGGATTCCAGCCGTAAAATGTCGTTGTCCGAGATTACCGATACTTCGACCAAACGGGAGGATGGCGAAGGCAGAGCGCCGAATATACCGTCCACATCGGCAACAGCCGAACGCAGCGGAGCGACTACTCCGCCGAATTCGAGAGTGAGCAAACCGAACAAAGCCTTCATTATCGCTTCAGCGTCTGTCGTTGTTGCCTTACTGATGGTCAGCGCGTTTATCGCAGGTTCAACAGCGGCTCGCAAAGCGTACAGCGGTTCGGACGCGACAGAGGCAACTCCAACAGCGTTCAGCGGAATACCACTATACTACTCTGATACATCGGCAACCGATGCCGTTGCCGAGTATGCGTATTACACGGATAAGCAGACATTCGAACCGACAACCGCCGCGTCTTTGGCAACCGCTTCACCAGCGCCGACCGACACGCCTGCTCCTGATTTACGATCTGTCATCAACACATCTCATCTGAATTATGTACCAACTGACAGCGAGTACTTTGATGTGTTTCGTGAACTGACGGTGGTTGTCCAAGGCACCATGAGTGTTCGTACGGGGCCTGACACGAGCTATTCGAAGCTGAGTACATTGGACTTTGGTTCAGTGCGCACGGCGGTGGCGTCAAGCGACAGTTGGTTCCTTGTGGAATACAGCAGCGGATCGTACGGCTGGGTTTCGGGAAAGCTGACGTTCGCGACATGGATGTTCTCGAGCGGACTGAATAAGTATCTGAACAGGGTTACCGTTCCGTATCAGTATTTATCCGAGCCTATGCTAAAGACCATCATCAACAGAGGCGGCGCGAATCTTCGCGAAGGTCCGTCCACCGACTATTCGGTAGTATCGCATTACGATAGGGATATGGTCGTAGCGGTCATCGCGCAGGAGGGTGAATGGTTCTTTGTCAACCGCTCGGGGAGCTTTGGTTGGATGCATACCGAAGCCTTCCGGTAGATAGCGGCATTAGACTGCGGTTGAATATCAATACCGAAAGCGGCGACAGGATGTTCAGTAATTTGCGCGCGGCTGCTTGTTGGGATTGGACATTGTGAAATCCACTAAGTCAAGGGCGAGACCGTTGCGCAAAAAGCCGTTTTTTGTTGTGTGTATCTCGGTAAAGCCGACCTTTTTAAGGACAGACAAGCTTGCGTTGTTGGCGGAAACCGCGTCGGCTATGATCGTAGCTTCGGGATAGCCTTCAAATACGTATTCAATGACTGCTCTTGCGCATTCGCTTGCGTAACCGTTTCCCCAATATCGCCGCTTTAGCTGATAGTATAAGCCGAAAAGGGATTTCTCGGTATTCATGACGACACAGCCGACCATCCCTATGGCTTTGTCGTTCAGCAGGATGACGAAACGATCCGTAAACGTTTTATCAGTCCTGTCAATCTGTGTTCTTATCATGGCAGCGCATTCATCTATGGACTTCATCAGCGGAGTATATGTATACCTGACGACCTCAAAATCGCTCCAAAGCTCATATAAATCCTCCGCATACCCAATATCAAACGGCACAAGCCGCAGACGCTTCGTTTTAATCACTTCAATCTCCTTTCATGACTCGGTTTTTCTGCCGGAACGGAAGAGCCTTCACGTTAATGAGCAAGCGTGATTGACCCTTCTTCACCTTGCCTCCAAGGTTGGAGGGACGCCGGGGAGCTGCTCAAACCAATGATGCAGCTATACCTTCTATGGCGCAATGTTGCTTTCAAGAAGATTAGTCAGAGACGCTTCATCAACTCCGCTTCCGAAGGAAAGCGAGTAGGAATAACCGTTTGTACTCCAAACCGCCAGATAAAACAGCTCGCCATCCCCCTTAAGTTCAAAGGCGACGCCCTTCAGCTCCTTGTCAACAACTGTGTCATAGCTGTTATAGTCGCCGGAATTGTCATCGGAGCCTAAGGATTTTCGATAGGTTATGGTCTGACCGTCTCCCGAGTATTTTATCTCCGCCAGCTCCTGCCAATAAGCGGTGTAGTTAGTTTCCTCCACGGCAAATGGAACATCGGAAACATCATTGACTTCAAAGCCGATGACCTCGGTCAATTGCTCGGCTGAAGCTGCGGTTACGATATCGGCATCCTGCGTTAACCCGCCCGGGTCGGACGGTTGCCCCTGCTTGTGAAGATTACGCACCGTTAATGCGCCAACCAACAGCACGGCAAAGCACGCGGCTATCGCGACGTATCTTTTGACGGAGGAAAAACTGATGACCTTTGCCTGCTTGTTCGGCTCAGCCACGGCACACTGAACATTTTGTAGAATGCGGCCGCGCATTTCATCTGTTACTTTTATGTTATCCATAATCTCATCGTAACGATTATTCAAAGTCGTACTCCTCCTTTAGCGTTTGTTTGAGCGCCATGCGCCCGCGGCGCAGGTCGGAACGGACGGTCGCCTCATTCCGACTCAGAATGCCTGCGATTTGTGCGGTAGAGCAGCCTTCATGGTAGAACAGATGAATGACCTCACGGTACTTTTCCGGCAGGGTCTTTACCGCTTCCCAAACGAAGGACAAGTCCTCTCGCTGCTCACAGGACAGGGTTTCAGCCAGCTCATCAACATCATCAGTTTGGCGGATTGAATTATACTTTATCCTGTTCTTGCTCAGATTGGCCGCGACACGCAGCAGCCATGCCAGCTTATGCGACTCGCTCTCGAATGCGGGAGCGGTTTTCAGCAGCTTGATCAGCGTGTCCTGAAGTACGTCTTCCGCGTCGCTCATATTATGAAGATAGGAATAAGCAAGCCGAAGTATTCTGTTTCCGTATTCTTCGAGAGCCTGAGCCGCTTCCTCATTGACAGCGTCCTGCCGCGCCGTACGCTCCGATACAGAGCCGTTGACCGACGGGTATGAAAAGGCACGGCTAATAAGCGCGGTCAGACGATAAATAAGGAATTCAAGGCATAGCTGAAACGCTGCGCGGAACCCGAGACATTTTACCACGATTGACAACCCTCCCTTATAGAGAAGCGGCGTACCATATCACACAGCACGCCGCAGGTCAAGAAATCCTACTGAACCGCACAAATGAGGGCGGTCATGGCGCCAACAGAGACGCCCGCCTGCATATACACGCCGATGGAGTAAGTATATCCATTGTTTGTCCAAGTTGCAAGGGAAACCAACTCATTTTCTCCTTTCATCGTCACGGTCAGGTCTCCGACAGACATGGTGTCGTTACGCGAGTATTCGTTGTAGTCACCGCTGACGTCTTCAGAGCCGACAGCCTTGCGTATACAAAGCTCAGAACCATCGCCCTTCGTGTAAATCGCTTCCACCATTTGACCCTCGGCATCCACTCGAATCACCGGAGCAGAATAGCCGTCGATCATTTCAGGGAAAATGATGTCAAAGCCAACAGCCTTTGCCGCTTCGCTGAAGGAAGAATACTCGACATAAGGATTGGGGATCTCCGCGTCGGGATCGTCGTCGGCGTCAAGAGCGGGTCCCCATGTGGCAGGGTCTCCGCCGATCATATCAACCGCGTCAACAGCGTTAACCAAATCCGTCATCTTGGCCTTGTTCTGCGCAGTGCTGCAGGTGATAGAATATGCATAGTCGCCATTCGTCCACACAGCGACACTGACCTTGTCGTTTGCGCCCTTCATGGTCACGTTGAGGTCACCAATAGTCGTGGCGCTGCTCTGCGCGTATTTGGTGTAGTCACCGCTGACGTCCTCGGAGCCAACAGCCTTGCGAATACGAATCTCGGCGTCATCGGAGTTCTTGTAGATTACTTCGATCATCTTGTGGTCGGGGTCCACACGGATGATTCGGTCGGCGTAACCGTCAATGGAGTCGGGAACAGAGATTTCAAAGCCAACGGCCTTGACTGCCTCGTCAATTGAGGAATATTCCGTAAATGGATTCGGTATTTCAGCGGTCTTTTCATTGCTGCCACAGGCGGCAAGGGAGAGCGTCATAATGGCGCTGAGTACGAATACGATAATCTTTTTCATGATTTGTTTCCTTCCTTTTGTCTTTTCATTGAACGCTGTTTCTGTTGTTCTACCCTGTATACAGATGGGCAGGCAATTATGTTGCAGCAAAAAGAAATATTTTTGGACATGTCCTTTTCAAGTGATTGCCTCCCCAAGGCGCCGCCATAAGCTGCCACCGTCTTAGGAAATATCGTTGAATTTGAGCAGTAAATCATTGGCGGCGGCCTACCTCCGCAACGGTCAAAATGATATAGTAAAAATCATTGATGGCAGCGGCAATACCGTGGTAGAATATGCATATGATTCATGGGGTAAGCAAACCTCATGCACCGGCACCTTTCTGAGCACGGTTGGGCTGAACAACCCCCTCCGTTATAGGGGCTACGTCTACAACAGCGAAATTGGCTGATACTATCTGCAAAGCCGCTACTATAACCCGGAAGCCTGTCGCTTCATCTCTGCGGACGTTCTTTTGTCCACAGGGCAAGGGGTGTTGGGGCATAATGAGTTTGTGCATTGCAAAAGCAAACACTTCACCGTCCAGATACCAAGGGAACGTACCATACAGACACGGAGGGCGATAGCGAATCCGTACTGCTGACGATTACTATGGCAGTGGGGAGAGTTGTATTATCAATTAGTGTTTATATCACAACTAAACAACAACGAAAAGAGGGATGCTACTTGAACTTCTGTCAACACAAACCAAAAATTAGTTTTTCAACAGTTGCTGAGACATGGAAGGCAAAGGATCTGCAATTCCTATGCAAATACTGCGGAGCTCTGATTATTCCCGCCCATCCGCGGAGGGTGATATTTCTTATCGCAGCGCATGGAGCATTTACAACCCCTATTGTCTATAACATAATAAAGACGTATATGATGCCGTTACTGTCTATGGTGTTGACGCATATTGTCGAACTGGTTCTCACCATAGTGCCTTTTGTAATCGTAATGAGAACTGCAAAATGGGGGCGAAAGTTCGTAGAGAAAGTATGATCAGGATGAAAAGATGCATTGTGTTGCTCGCGATTCTGTAGATTCTTTCCGGTTCAGTTTCATGAACTGAGTGGAACAAAATACCTGAGAACGGTTATATGTGTAGCTGTTCCAGAGTAAATGCGGTGTTCACTCAAAACTGTAATACCAAATAGGCTTGAAAGCGGCAAAAACCCCTTTGTCATCCTGAGCTTGTCGAAGGATCTTGCCTGAACAATAACAGTTAACACCTGCACCCCTTGCGAACCGCTCACCCCCCCCTTTGTCATCCTGAGGAGCGGCGCGACGAAGGATTTTGAAATAAGCTTGCGGGAAAAGGAGGCGCTCCCCCGAATCTCCCCCCCGCTGTCATCCTGAGGAGCAATACTCCGAAGGATCTTGAAATAAGCTTGTGGTAAAGGGGAGCGCTCCCCCGTGGGATAAGGGCGTATTGGAAAGGGTGTTACGGGGAGCGGCTCTTGACTTTTGAGTTTTGGGCAAGATCCTTCGGCAAGCTCAGGATGACAAAGGGGGCGGGTCGGCGATGCCGTCACGTCATTTTGCGAATGTTCAAGGCAATAAGCCCCCGCTGTCATCCTGAGGAGCAATACTCCGAAGGATCTTGAAACAGGCTTGCTATCGATAGCCCCGCTCCCCCGTGGGACTATGTGCATTAAAAAAGCTCCGCATCAAACAACGCGGAGCATGGGTTATCGTTTTTGGCGTTCAGCTTACATAGCGTTCAAGCGATTCCTCGCTCTCGCCTGTGGCTGCGGCAATTTCCGCAAGCAGTACCTGACGCGCCGCAAGATACATCTTGCGTTCGCCCGCCGAAAGCCCCCTGCGCTTCTCCCTGCGCGAAAGGCATTTGACAACGTCCGCCACTGTGAAGATGTTGCCCGTGCGCAGCTTATCCATGTTAACGCGATAGCGTTGATTCCAGTTTTCGCTCTCGGCGGAGCATTCATCACTCTCCAAAAACTCAAGCACGTCACGGCAGGTGTCCTCGTCCGCAAGCGACCTCAAGCCTACCATCTGCGCCGTCTTGACCGGCACCATCGCCGTCATTCTGCCCGCAAGGAATCTCAAAAAATAATATTCAGCCTTTTCGCCCAGAACCACCTGTTCTTCAATAGCCTCTATTGTCCCCACTCCATGCAGGGGATAGCAGACCATATCACCAACTTGAAACACTATACCTCTCCTTGTCCATTTTTCTTCAAATACATTCTACATTATAGTATACGATTTTGTCAAGCCTTTTTTGTGCAAATTGTTTAGAATACCACAGCATTAACACGCTGTCAATACCAATTTAACTATTTGTTCGTACTTTTCGTGTCATTTTGCTATGAAAGCGTTATCACGACAAGCTCGGGCGGACAGCAAAAGCGAAAGGGTATGCCGGAGCAGCCAAGCCCTCTTGATATCACGACGTCCGTGCCGTCAAATCGAAAACTGCCGCCCGCATACTTCGGGAAGAACAACCCCTGCCCCGGCGCATAGATGGCGGTCTCAAACGGCAGGCAGATTTGCCCGCCGTGCGTGTGTCCGCACAGCATAAGATTCGCGTTTGCCAACGGACGCGCCCAGGGTATGGCTTCCTCGGGCTGATGTGAGATGAGTATCTTATACGCGTCCGTATCCGAAAAGTAATCCAAGAACAGCTTCGACATATAAACATAGCAGTCGAGCAGTCCGCCAATGCGCAGACTGTTGCCGTTCACCGTTATATCAATACATGAGCAATCAAGCAGCACCGCACCCGCCGCCGTTATGCGCTCATAGAAGCCCGAACCGCCGAGCACAGGATTGGCGCATTCATGGTTTCCCATGGCGTAATACACAGGAGCAATGGATACAAGCCTTTCGATAAGCTCGGCCGCGATCATGCCGTTCGCGTCGGAAGAGCTGACCATATCCCCCGTCATCAGGATTAGATCGGGTTCCTGCTCCGACACAAGCCTCACAAGCCTGTCGTTGCTTTGGCCGAACTGTTCGCCGTGCAAATCCGAAAGCTGCACTATGGTCACCGGTTCGTTGATAAGCTCACTTTCGAACTCGTAACGTACTGTCTTGATACAATAATTCGACAAGGGAAATTCAACCGCGACGAAAACGAAAATGGCCGCTGCGATAATGCAGAGAAGCTTTAATATCCTGTTGATAAATATCTTCTTCATTGTTATATTATACCCCAACGCGGACGGCTCTGCAAGCCGCGGGGCGTTTTGACCACGCCAAGCTGTCACGGGATTGCGAAAAAGAAGGGCGGTAAGGGCAATGGATTCGGCGAAGCGCCGAACCAATACCGGAAAGGAAGGCGTTGGGTTGGGTTCCATATCCGCTTCGCACCTATTGTTGCGCGGGGGAGCGGCTCCTATCGCCACAAGCCTTTTTCAAGATCCTTCGTCGCGTTGCTCCTCAGGATGACAGCGGGGGTATGTTGGCGGAAGATGTTAGGATGAAGGTGGGGGGATTGCCTTATGTGTTCGCTTAATGAAGTGATAGCGATATGAATTTGCAAAAAACCTTCATGCGGGGGTTTCTTTTTTCCTTGGGCTTTGATATAATTAAAGCGTTTTTTGGGAGGTAGTATATGGATTATAAAGGAAATATTGCAAAGGCTCTTTCCGCCGCGCTCAATATCGATGAACAAGCGGTATTGTCTTGGCTTGAAAAACCCAAGAACTCCGAAATGGGCGACGTGGCTTTCCCCTGCTTCCGTCTGTCCAAGGCCATGCGCAAGGCCCCGCAGCAGATTGCGGCGGAGCTGTCCGAATCCCTTGGCGCCATCGACGGCATTGCCAAAACAGAGGTTGTCGGGGGGTATCTCAACTTCTTCGCGAACGGCTCCGACATTGGCGTATCCATTCTCGCCCGCATTCACAAGGAGGGCGACAGCTTCGGCGGCAGCGACCTTGGCGGCGGCCGCAATGTCTGCGTAGAATTTTCATCCATCAATATAGCCAAGCCCTTCAGCTTTAACCATCTTCCCACCACGATAATAGGCAACGCCCTCTACCGTATCTACAAGTTTTTGGGCTATAACGCCATCTCCATCAACCACTTGGGCGACTGGGGAACGCAGTTCGGCAAGATGATTTACGCTTACAAGCGTTGGGGCGACAAGCCCATTGACGAGTACAGCGTTCGCGAGCTTGTCACGCTTTATGTGCGCTACCACGAGGAATCCGAGAACGACAAGAGCATGGATGATGAGGCGCGTGCCTGGTTCCATCGCCTTGAGATGGGCGACAAGGAAGCGCATGAGCTTTGGCAAAAGATGAAGGACGTCACCCTGCGCGAGGACATGGTAGTCTACGACCGCTTGGGCGTCCACTTCGACAGCTTAAACGGCGAGGCGTTCTACGAGGATAAGATGGCTCCCATCATTCAGGAGCTGAGCGACAAAGGCATATCCAAGCTTGACAAGGGTATGGAGATAGTCGAGCTGTCGGAATGGAACATGCCCCCCTGCATAATTGTCAAAAGCGACGGCAGCACCATCTACGCCACTCGCGACTTGGCCGCGGCCTGCTACCGCAAGGAGACCTACGACTTCGTAAAGAACATCTATGTCGTCGCCTACCAGCAGGATTTGCATTTTAAGCAGTTCTTCAAGGTGCTGGAGCTTATGGGCAGGACTTGGGCGAAGGACTGCGTACACGTTAACTTCGGCATGGTGTCCATGGAGGGCGGCACGTTCTCCACGCGCCACGGCAACGTGATATACTTGGACGACGTTCTTTCCGCCGCCGTCGAAAAGACCCGTGAGATTATCGAGGCCAAAAGCCCCGACCTGGAGGACAAGGACGAGGTCGCGGAGGCGATAGGCGTTGGCGCGGTGATGTTCTCCGTGCTGTACAACAACAGAATCAAGGACGTCTCCTTCTCTTGGGAAAAGATTTTGAACTTCGAGGGTGAGAGCGCGCCCTATCTGCAATACACCCATGCGCGCTGCTGCTCGGTGCTGCGCAAGGCGGGCGGCTGCGACTTTGGCAACTTAGACGCTTCTGCGCTTTCCGACCAATATGCCTCCGCGCTCACCTTGCTGCTCACACAGTTCCCCGACGCCGTAAAAGCCTCGGCCGAAAAGAACGAGCCTTACCTTGTGAGTCGCAGCATAGTTGCCATCTGCGCCGCGTTCAACAAGTTCTACTATGAACAGCGCATCATGGACGACGACCCCAAGGTCAGGAACGCAAGGCTGTGCCTCACCGACGCGGTAAGGCAAACCGTCAAGAATGGTCTGTATCTCTTAGGGCTTAAGGCCCCCGAAAGGATGTAACATGATAGATATTCGCCAAATACGCAAGGACCCCGAACGGGTTCGCGAGAACATTCGCAAGAAGTTCCAAGAGGCAAAGTTACCCTTGGTGGACGAGGTAATCAATGCTGACGAGGAGCAAAGGGCCGCCTCGACGCGCTGTGACGTGCTGAGAAACCGCAGAAATGTGCTGTCCAAACAGATAGGCGGACTTATGGCCAAGGGTCAGCGGGACGAGGCCGAAAACGTCAAAAAGCAGGTCGCCGATATGGCGGCTGAGATGACAGCCTTGGAGCAGCGTGAAACAGAGCTTCGCGAGTACATACGCGAGCGTATGCTTGTCATCCCCAACTTCATCGACGATACCGTTCCGATAGGTCATGACGACAGCGAGAATGTGGAGCTTGAACGCTTTGGCGAGCCTATTGTGCCTGAATTTGAGGTTCCCTACCATGTTGATATCATGGAGCGCTTCAACGGCATAGATTTGGACTCCGCCCGCAAGACCAGCGGCAACGGCTTCTACTACCTTTGCGGTGACATAGCGAGGCTGCATTCGGCTATACTGTCCTATGCCCGCGACTTCATGATAGACAAGGGCTTTACCTACTACATCCCCCCGTTTATGATACGCTCCTCCGTGGTAACGGGCGTCATGAGCTTTGCCGAGATGTCCGACATGATGTACAAGATTGAGGGTGAGGATCTCTACCTCATCGGCACTTCGGAGCATTCCATGATAGGCAAATTCATAGGTACGTTCTTGGACGAGGATAGTCTGCCGCAGAAGCTCACGAGCTATTCCCCCTGCTTTAGAAAAGAGGTAGGCGCGCATGGCATAGAGGAACGCGGCGTGTATCGCATACATCAGTTTGAGAAGCAGGAAATGGTCGTCGTATGCAGACCCGAGGAAAGCATGACCATCTTCCACGAGCTGTGGCACAACACCGTTGAGCTTTTCCGCAGCATGGACATACCCGTCCGCACGATAGAGTGCTGCTCCGGAGATCTTGCCGATTTGAAGGTCAAGAGCTACGACGTCGAGGCTTGGTCGCCGAGGCAGAAGCGCTATTTCGAGGTAGGAAGCTGTTCGAACCTGGGCGACGCGCAGGCAAGGCGTCTTGAAATTCGCGTGCGCAACAAGGAAACGGGCAACTACTTCGCCCACACCCTGAACAACACCGTCGTCGCTCCGCCGAGGATGCTCATAGCCTTCCTTGAGAACAACCTCAAGGAGGACGGCACAATCGCCATCCCCGAACCGCTCCGCATGTATATGGGCGGCAAGGACAAGCTGATACCAAAGAGATAATCAATTCTTCGAATATCGAACGGGCAAGGACGCTATCCGTCTTTGCCCGTTTTGTTTACATAAAAAGGAGGCCGCATAAGACGCGGCCCCCCATTAAAGTAAAGTCAAGCTATGGTCTATACTCCCGTGCTGCTGTTCTGCTCCTTGACCCAATCATCCAAAATGTCCTCCATCAGGTTGAAGTAGGTGGGGCCGATGTCAAGGTAGGCCGTCAGGTATGCCTTCTGATCGAATTTCTCACCCAAGCTGTGCTCCGCGGCGTTATACATCTCAAAGAATTGAGCGTAGCCGAAGGCATAGTACATGGTGTAGTAGGGCATATCATAGATGCGGTTGTAGAAGCTCTCGGTGAACTCGTTCCAATCGTCGCCGCTGACCCAATTTATCCAGTTGCTTATCTCGCTGCAGAACTCCTGATAGTCGATGCCCTCCACATGCACGAGCACGGAAAGGTAAGTCTCGATAAGCGTGAAGAACTGATCCCATGATTGATTGTACAGCATGTAGTCGTTAGGGAACGCGTCGCACTCGCTCGCCACAAGGTACTCGGCAAACTGGCTCCAAGCCTCGGCATAAGCCGAGTTCTCAAGAAGCTGCTGCGTCAGGCTGACTCCGAGCTGCCTATGGTACTGACTCTGATACATATGTCCGGGGTACGCCTCGTGCGCCATGGTGAACAGCACGTCGGTATCATCATCGCTCACATTCATCAACACCACGTTGTTGGTCCAATCATCGAAAGCGGGCGTCAGATAGGCTGCGGGGCTGAACACATCCGCAAGCGCTGACGGAACCTGATGCAGCGTCACCTCATGCTCGCCCAGGGTGGGCAGATAATCCTTGTAGAACTCCTCAAGGTACTCAAGGTCGGCTTCGGATGAACCGAAGGTGATATTGGGGTCTGTGGAGCTGGCCGATGAGCTGTACCAACTGAGCATATTGCGGTAGTAAGACCAGAAAGCGTCGTCAACGGCGTCGGCAAGCAGGGCTATCGCGGCCTCGGCGTCCATCTCGGAATTGCCGCTGCGCACCTTTAACATATAATTGAAGTAATCCTTTTCGTTGTTGTCGCGCTCAGAGATGGGGACAACCTCGCTGCAATAGCTTTCAAGCGCCGAAAGCCCATCCGCCAAATCGCCATAGGCCTCGAGCATAGCGGCAACGGCCGCGTTGTTGCGCTCCGTGTACGCCGCCTTGTCCGCCTCGCTCATGTCGGTAAAGCCCGCTAATGTCTCTTGGAAGGTGTCGTAAAGGAAGAACTCATCGCCGTCCGCCGTGACGTCATCGATGTCCTCTAGCACGGATTCCAACGCGCTCTCGGTCATGAACAGCTTCTGCTCCGCCCTGATCTTCTCGTAATCAATCAGCTCGTCAAAATAACGCGGCACATCCTCAAGCAGGGTGAGATAGTTCTCAAGATCCTCTAAATCATTTATCTCATAGAGCCAAAAGCTGATGGGCAAATCCGCGTGTGTCCCGACATAGGGCGCGATCGGCTCGTAGTTGTAGGTGAACTGCGCTCCCTCAATCTCAAGCGCCAGCTCGATTTCCACGGTGTCGTAGACTATCTGCTGTTCACTTGTTAGCTCGCTGCGGTTGAAGGAGTACAGCTTCTCCTGCATCTCAAGCACCCAGGCGTTCCACTCGGCGTCACCCTCAGGGTCGATGGGCGAACCCAAGCTGATTGGTGCGGCCTCAATGCCCATGGCGTCAAGATCCACCACCAGCTGATGCTGACTCATGTGATCCATAAAGCCCATATACTCACGGAAAAACTCGTTGTCGAACGCCTCAAACTTCTCTGACGCGCTTACCACGACGGGTTCGGGGCTGGGCGTTGTCGGCGCTATCGTGGGCAGTACCACCGTTTCGGAGGTGGGGGCCGTCGTCTGCTGGGGAACGGGAGCCAAGGTCGGAACGACAGTCTCGGTATCCTTGCCGCGGTCACAGCCTATAATTGCTACCAACATGGCACAAATCAAAATCACTGCAATTGCTTTTCTATTCATCGCTATACCTCCACTTTTCACATATAATAGCATATAATACGGAGCTTTGTACAGCAAAAAAAACCGATTATTGCGAAATATTACATATCTACATCTCTCGCGTCAATCAAAATAGGCGGGGGGGGTTCGGGGAGCGGGGCTATCGCTGCAAGTCTGTTTCAAGATCCTTCGACAAGCTCAGGATGACAAAGGGGGTACGATTGCGAATACCGAATAGATTTTTGAGCGGCTATAACTTCCTTGTCATCCTTCGTCGCTGTCGCTCCTCAGAATGACAACAGAGGATTCGGGGGGGGCGCGGGGATACGCGGGCGAGCGCAGTTTGACCTTACATTATTATATTATCCGCAAGCGCGGCCGTCGTGATTGACACATTGGCGTCTTGATGTTAGTATAATGTAAACCCACTTTGACGGTGGACTTTTGCTTCGGAGGTTTTGTGATGCATCGCAAAATAACGATAAACGGGCACAGCTTGACGATTGAAGACGTCGTTGCGGTCGCCCGTTTTTTTGCACCTGTGGAAATAGACCCCAACGCCTTTGAAGGCGTTGAACGCGCCCGCAGACTCGTCCTTCGCATACTTGACGAGGAGCGCAGCGTTTACGGCGTGTCCACGGGTTTCGGTGAGTTCTCCAAGGTTTCCATAGGCGTGGACAAGAGCGCCCTCCTTCAAGAGAACCTTATCCTGAGCCACTGCGTGGCCGTGGGACAGCCCCTCCCCGCCGAGGTCGTTCGCGCCATGATGCTTTTGCGCGCCAACGCGCTGCTTATAGGCAACAGCGGTATACGCCGTGAGCTTATAGAAGCCCTTGTCGCCATGCTGAATGAAAACGTCGTTCCGGTCGTTCCCGAACAAGGCTCCTTGGGCGCTTCGGGCGATCTTGCTCCCCTTTCGCATATCGCTCTCGTCCTCATCGGACGCGGCGAGGCGTACTATCAGAATGAGCGCATGGACGGCGCCGCCGCCATGTCAAAGGCGAATATCCCCACCTATCATCTCGTCGCCAAGGAAGGGCTTGCGCTCATCAACGGGACGCAGTGTATGACGGCTCTTGCCGCCCTCGCTTGGTACGACCTTGCCCGCGGCGCGGCTCTTGCGGACATCTGCTGCTCCTTGACTATGGAGGCTCTGACGTCTCTGACCTCCGCCTGCGATCCCGAGCTTCACACGCTTCGCCCCCACAAGGGACAGGCCGCCACAGCGAGAAATCTTCTTCGCCTCATGGCAAACAGCCCCACCACCGAGGCCTCCCGCAATCTGCGCGTTCAGGACGCCTACGCCATTCGCTGCGTACCTCAGGTTCACGGCGCGGTCGTGGACGCCATCAACTACGCCAAGGGCGTTATCACCACTGAACTCAATTCGGTAACGGACAATCCGATAATCCTGCCCGAAAGGGGCGACGTCATATCCGGCGGCAACTTCCATGGCGAACCCATAGCCATAGTCTGCGACTTTTTGAAGATAGCCGCCTCGGAGCTTGCTTCCATATCGGAGCGCAGGTTAGAGCGCATGGTCAATCCCGCACTTTCCTGCGGGCTGCCCGCCTTCCTCACCCCCAACGGCGGCGTGAACTCGGGCTTCATGATTTGCCAATACTCCTCAGCCTCAATAGTCTCCGAGAACAAGGTCTTGGCACACCCCGCCTCAGTGGACTCCATTCCAAGCTCCGCCAACCAGGAGGACCATGTCAGCATGGGCACGACCGCCGCAAGGCAGCTCCGCTCAATAGTCGATAACCTCTACTCCGTCCTCGCCTTTGAGCTGATGGCGGCCTGTCAGGGTATCGACCTTAGGGGAAGCGAAATATCGCCCGTACACCGCGCCATTTACAACATTGTGCGCGAGCGCGTCGCCTTCCACGAGCATGACGTCGAGCTGCGCTTGGACGTCGAGCAAATGGGATTGCTCGTTCGCGATGAAAGAATCACCAATAAGGCAAAGGAAATACTCCCCGAGCTTGAATACCTTACCATCTCGCAGTCATAAAGGAGGTTATTTATGGACTATCGCCTGAATATCACCGAACTGCCGCCCATGCCCGAATTTCAAGAGGGCATACGCCGCGCACCCAAGCGCGAGGCGGCGCTTTCCGAAAGCGATGTGCAGACTGCTCTCTTGAACGCTCTGCGCTACATCCCCGAACGCTTTCATGAACAGCTGGCTCCCGAATTTTTAGACGAGCTTATGACGCGGGGGCGCGTCTACGGCTATCGCTTCCGTCCCAAGGGACGTATATGGGGCAAGCCCTTGGATGAATACGAGGGACGCTGCATCGAGGGCAAAGCCTTCCAGCTCATGATGGACAACAACCTTGACTTTGCCGTCGCTCTCTACCCCTATGAGCTTGTCACCTACGGCGAAACCGGACAGGTCTGCCAGAACTGGATGCAGTACCGCCTTATACAGCACTATCTGCGCCTTCTCACCGACGAGCAGACGCTTGTCATAGAATCAGGACACCCCGTGGGGCTGTTCCGCTCGCACAAGCTTGCGCCCAGGGTCATACTCACCAACGGGCTTATGGTGGGTCAGTTTGACAATCAGCATGATTTCAACCGTGCCGCCGCGATGGGCGTCGCCAACTACGGTCAGATGACCGCGGGCGGATGGATGTACATAGGGCCTCAGGGCATAGTTCACGGCACCTTCAACACGCTCCTAAACGCGGGCAGGCTAAAGCTTGGCATCCCCAAGGATAAAGACCTTGCGGGCAGGCTCTTTGTGTCGGCGGGTCTTGGCGGCATGAGCGGCGCGCAGGGTAAGGCGGCCGAGATCGCGGGTGCGGCTGCGATTATCGCGGAGGTCGATCTCTCGCGTATCATGACCCGCTATGATCAAGGCTGGGTTAGCAGGGTTTCCGACAGCTTGGACGAGTGTCTTGCCTTGGCCAAGGACGCCATGGCCGAGAAAAAGCCCCTTGCGATAGCCTATCACGGCAACGTCGTCGATCTGTTGGAATACCTTGTAAAGAACGATGTTCATGTAGATCTTCTGTCGGATCAGACCTCCTGCCACGCCGTATATGACGGGGGCTACTGTCCGCAGGGTTTGAGCTTTGAGCAGCGTACCGAAATGCTCGCAAACGACAAGCCCGCCTTCATCGAGGCGGTCAACCGCAGTCTGAAGCAGCACTATCGCATGATATGCCGTCTCTCTGAGCGCGGAACCTATTTCTTCGACTACGGCAACAGCTTCCTAAAGGCGGTGTTTGACGCCGGCGTACCCGAAATATGCAGGAACGGCCACGACGAGAAGGACGGTTTCGTGTTCCCCTCATATGTGGAGGATATACTTGGACCTCAGCTTTTCGACTTCGGCTACGGCCCCTTCCGCTGGGTCTGTCTCTCCGGCAAGCATGAGGATCTGCTAAAGACCGACGCCGCCGCGATGAGCTGCATCGACCCGAACCGCCGCTATCAGGACAGGGACAACTACATCTGGGTGCGTGACGCGGACAAACACAACATGGTCGTGGGAACGCAAGCCCGCATACTCTATCAGGACGCGATGGGCAGGCTCAAAATAGCTCTCAGGTTCAATGAGATGGTGAGAAACGGTGAAATCGGCCCCGTCATGCTCGGCAGGGATCACCACGACACGGGCGGCACCGACTCGCCCTTTAGGGAGACCTCCAACATCAAGGACGGCTCCAACATCATGGCTGACATGGCCGTGCAATGCTACGCGGGCAACGCGGCTCGCGGTATGTCGCTCATCGCCCTGCACAACGGCGGCGGCGTTGGCGTAGGCAAGGCGATAAACGGCGGCTTCGGCATGGTCTTAGACGGCAGTGAAAGGGTCGACACAGTACTCTCAATGGCCATGCCCTGGGATACCATGGGCGGCGTCGCAAGGCGTGCTTGGGCAAGGAACCCGAACGCCATATCCACGGTCAAGGAATACAATGAGATGAATCCCGAAACGGATTACATAACCCTGCCCAACGTGGCTTCGGACGAGCTTGTCCAAAGCACCATTGCGGCATACCAAAAATAGGAGGTTAACAGCATGTCAAAGATAATGGAGTGCATCCCCAACATCAGCGAGGGGCGGCGCAAAGAGGTCATCGAGGCGGTGGCGGATGAGATTCGTTCCACCCCGGGCGTGACGCTCTTGGACTATTCTTCCGATGAGAGCCACAACCGCAGCGTCTTTACGCTTTTGGGGGATCCCGTACAGGTGTCCGAGGCGGCGTTCAAGCTTGCCAAGAAGGCTGAGGAGCTTATCGACCTCAACGTACACCACGGCGAACACCCGCGTATGGGCGCGGTGGACGTCATCCCCTTCGTTCCTATAAAGGAGATGGACTCCAAGGAATGCGTTGAGCTTTCCGTAAAGCTTGCCGAGCGCATTGCAAATGAGTTGGACATCCCCGTATTCCTCTATGAGGACTCGGCGACAGCTCCGCACCGCAAGAACCTTGCCGCCATTCGCAAAGGACAGTTTGAGGGCATGGCGGAGAAGGTACACGACCCTAAGTGGCACCCCGACTTCGGCGGTGAGCGCATCCACCCCACGGCGGGCGTGGTCGCGGTAGGCGCAAGGCCTCCGCTCATAGCGTTCAACATCAACCTTGATACCCCCGACGTTAACATCGCCAACAACATAGCCAAGATAATCCGCGAGTCGAGCGGCGGGCTTAGGGCGGTCAAGTCCATAGGCATCATGTTGGAGGACAGGAACATCGCTCAGGTCTCCATCAATATGTGCAACTACAAGCAGACCCCCCTGTACCGCGTGTTCGAGCTGGTCAAGATCGAGGCGGCGCGCTATGGCGTGAGGGTTATTGGGTCGGAGATCATAGGCTTGACGCCCATGGAAGCCTTGGTCGATACCGCCGATTATTACCTCAAGATAGAGAAGTTCGACAAGCATCAGGTGCTTGAAAGCCATCTGCTGTAAGCCGTTCTTCTGAGAATAACCCGTCTGGCTGTGGGAGGTTTCATGATTACCATATTCAACCGCGCACTCGTCTTTATGGACAGCTCCGCCGAGGCGCTTGCCGCCGCGAAGCAGGCTATGAAGACCGCAAAGCTTGAATATGAGGTCAACACCAAGCGTTCCCGCGGAGCGTTCGGCATGAGGTTGGACTCCACCGCATACAGCAAGTTCCAGATTGCCGCAACCGACAATCCTCAGCACTACGACTATATTTATTACCTCTACTGCCGCAGGAAGGATTACACGGCGGCAAGGGCGGCGGTTTCAAACGGCCCCATGGTGCGTTGAGCTTTCGCTGACGAAAGGGATACTATGACGAACGTAATCTTCAACATAGGCGAGCTTGCCACTGCCAAGGGCAAGGCTCCGCTGTCGGGCAAGGCTCAGGGCGACGTCAGCATTTTGCATGACGCATGGGTCTTGACGGACGGCAAGCTTATAGCCGAGATAGGTCAAGGCGCGATACCCAAGGCGGACAGCGCCACGGACGCGGGCGGAAGGCTTGTCACGGCGGGGCTTGTCGATTCGCACACCCACCTTGTGTTCGGGGGCTGGCGTGAGCATGAGCTTGCTCAAAAGCTTGCGGGAGCTTCCTACCTTGAGATCCTCGCCTCGGGCGGGGGCATACTCTCCACCGTTAACGCGACCCGCGCCATGACGGAGGACGAGCTTTACGGTAAGTCCGAGGAGCTTATGCTTGAGATGATGAGCTGCGGAAGCACCGCCTTTGAGATGAAGAGCGGCTACGGGCTTGACCTTGAGACCGAGCTAAGACAGCTTCGCGTGATAAAAAGGCTCAAAGGCTTGAACCCCGACATCGCCGCAACCTACCTTGGAGCGCACGCCGTCCCTCCTGAATTCAAGGGAAGGCGCGAAGCCTATGTGGACTACATGGTGAACGTCGTGCTGCCCGAAGTCGCCAAGGCTGCGCTTGCCGAGTACTGCGACGTGTTCTGCGAAACCGGCGTGTTCACCGCCAAAGACAGCGAAAGAATACTGCTTGCCGCACAAAGGCTTGGGATGGGCCTGAAGATACACAGCGACGAGATTGACGAGATAGGCGGAACCGCCCTTGCGGGCAAGCTTCACGCCGCCTCCGCCGAGCATCTTGCCGTGACGGGCGCGGAGGGCGTCTCGGCTTTGAAGGCGGGAGGCGTTATCGCCTGTCTGCTGCCCGCGACCTCGTTCTATCTCGGCAAGGGCTATGCAAATGGTCGGGCGATGATAGGAGGGGGCGTTCCCGTCGCCATAGCTTCCGACTTCAACCCCGGTTCCACGCCCAATTCATCGCTGCAATTCGCCATGCACGCGGGCTGCTATCGCATGAGGCTCACCCCCAAGGAGACCCTGACGGCCGTCACATTGAACGCCGCCTGCTGTATGGGAAAGGGTGAAACCTTAGGCTCAATCGAGGCGGGCAAGAACGCCGACCTCGTGGTTTGGGACGCGCCCAACCTCGATCACCTTATGTACCGCTACGGTACCAACCGAGTTCAGACCGTCGTCAAGGCGGGTAAGATTATATACAATAAGGAGAGAATCAATGTCTAAAAAGCTTACCGAAATGAAGGTAGCCGAATTTATCGAAGTGCTTGCGAGCAACGCACCCGCCCCCGGCGGCGGTTCGGCGTCGGCGCTCATGGGCGCGATGGGTATGGGGCTTGGCGCAATGACCACCGAGCTTACCATAGGCAAGAAGAAATACGCCTCCGTTGAGGAGGAGATGAAGACCGCGAGGGACTCGGCGCTGAAGATAGCCTCCGCCATGACCGCGGGCATCGATGAGGACACCGAGGCTTTCAACCATGTAATGGCGGCTCTCGCCCTGCCCAAGTCCACCGACGAGGAGAAGGCTTGCCGCCGTGCCGCGTTTGAAAAGGCCACGGAGGGCGCGGCGCTTGAACCTCTGCATCTGATGGAGCGTTGCAGGGTCGGCGCGCTCGTGCTTGAGACGCTCACGGGTAAAATCAACACCAACTGCCTGTCCGACCTCGGCGTGGCGGCGCTTTCGCTCAAGGCCGCTCTGCATGGGGCTTGGCTGAATGTGCTTATCAACCTTGGCTCCTTGTCCGACGCCGGCTTTGTGGACGCCGCCAAGAAGCGCGGCTGTGAGATAATAGCGGAGGTCGATCCCATACTGGACGAGATTTACGCCAAGATTATGACGCGCCTATAAAGCGGTGCGGCGCTTTTTTTGCGTCTGAGCTTTGACCTGTGCATACGGGATTTGACCCTTATAAACGCCCTGTTGTAAAATACCGGTAAAATATGGCTCGTTCGCTTGCCAAATGATATATAAACTGCTATATTCACAAGGGCGCACCATAAACGCAAAGCCTCCTCTTCGGTTCGAAGACGGAGGAATTTTTTATTTTGGAGGCTATATGGACAGCATCAGCAAGCTTATATTCGTCACGGGCGGCGTAGTATCATCTCTTGGCAAGGGCATCACGGCGGCAAGCCTTGGACGGCTTTTAAAGGCGCGGGGTTACACGGTATCGATGATGAAACTTGACCCTTATCTCAATGTTGACCCGGGTACGATGAACCCTTACCAGCACGGCGAGGTCTTTGTGACCCATGACGGCGCTGAAACCGACCTCGACTTAGGGCATTATGAACGCTTCATCGATGAGGAGCTGAGCAAATCAAGCAATGTCACAAGCGGACGCATATTCAGCACGGTCATAGAGCGCGAGCGGCGCGGCGGCTACAATGGGGGCACGGTGCAGATTATTCCGTACATCACCGACGAAATCAAGCGGCGCATACGCCTTGCCTGTGACGAGAGCCATCCCGACTTCATGATAGTCGAGATTGGCGGCACGGTGGGCGACATAGAATCGCAGCCCTTCTTGGAGTCCATACGCCAGCTCAAGACCGAGCTGCCCATTATGGGGAGCTGCTTTGTCCATGTGACCCTCGTCCCCTACATTCAGGCGGCGGGCGAGCTGAAGTCCAAGCCTACGCAGCATTCCGTGAAGGAGCTTTTGAGCCTTGGAATACAGCCCGACGTCATTGTCTGCCGCAGTCAGCTGCCCCTAAATTCCGATATTCGACGCAAGATAGCGCTTTTCTGCAACGTGAGACCGCAGGACGTCATAGAGAACCTCAACGGAAGAACGCTGTACGAGGTACCGCTCATGCTCGAACGCGAGGGTCTGTGCCGCAGCGTGCTTGAGCATTTGGCCTGTGAGGAGCTAAGTCCCGACCTGTCCGCATGGCAGAGCATGGTTGAAACCGAGCTGTCCCCCAAGCACGAATGCGAAATAGCCATAGTCGGCAAATACGTTGAGCTGCATGACGCATACCTGTCCGTGGCGGAGGCCCTGCACCACGGCGGCATAGCCAATTGCGCTAAGGTGAAAATACGCTGGATTGCCGCCGAGGACGTTGAGCGTCAGGGCTGTGAGAACCTGCTTTCGGGCGTTGATGGCATAGTCGTCCCGGGCGGTTTCGGTGAGCGCGGGCTTATGGGCAAGACGGCGGCCATTCGATACGCAAGGACGCGCAATATACCCTTCTTAGGGCTTTGCCTTGGAATGCAGCTTGCCGTGATAGAGTACGCCCGCAACGTCTGCGGTATGGTGAACGCCAACTCCACCGAGGCCGATTCCGAAACGCCCTACCCTGTCATCGCGCTTATGCCTGACCAGCGGCAGAATCTTGAGCATTTGGGCGGCACGCTGAGACTTGGCGCGTACGCCTGCAAGCTGAAGGAGGGCAGCCGCGCCTTTGAGCTGTACGGACATACGCCCATGATATACGAGCGTCACCGCCACAGATACGAGGTCAACAACGAGTACCTTTCGCCCCTGCGCGAGGCGGGGCTGGCAGTCTCGGGGCGCAACCCTGAGCGCGGCCTTGCCGAAATCGTCGAGCTTGATACGCATCCCTTCTTTATCGGCGTGCAGTTCCATCCCGAATTCAAGTCCCGCCCCAACGCCCCTCACCCGCTCTTTTCGGGGCTTGTGGCGGCCGCGCTAAAGTATGGAGCAGCGCAATAAGCCTTTCAAGCTCACTCTGTCGGCGTTATTCGGTGACAGCGGCAGTTTAGCATGAATATCGGTCGGTGTAAAATAGTTCCGGGTAAAAGTGAGGGAGGATTGCGCGTAGGGAAGGATTGCTGAGGAGGGATTGACGGGGCAGGAGCGGCGCGGCGGGACGGTGTGAAGCTCGTTAAAAAAGTACAGGGAGCCCCAATCTGTGGTATTCTGTAAGTGCGAACAACCAGAAGCCGAAAGGAGTTCCCTGTGAAAGATAGTATACTACAAATTGCTGCCAATATGGCAGAAAAAGTTTTGGAGATTTTGGACAATTCAGACCTGACCGCGTTGGTACAGAATCCCCAACCTCTCGTTGCCGTTTCCAACTACTGTGCTTTGGATATTTTACAAGCGGCGATTGAGCAAGCTGACGCCGCATTGGTCGAAGCCAAAGCCCAAAGAAAGAACGATGGCGTCACCATCTGCGAGCGCAACACGCCCCATTGCGTCACAACGTGTTTGGGCGACCTCTGCGGCAGCTGCACTGAACCGTTGGTGAGCCACATCTTGTCCGGCCGTCTTTCGCGCAACCCATTGGCATGGAGTGCCGATGGGCTTAGGCAGATAACGATGCTGCGTACCTATACCAAGAACGGAGGTGTTGTAACTTCAAACGATGTTCGCGTTTCGCGAAGCCGTATCGAACAAGCCGTAGATCGAAAGGCGCTTTCGGAAATGGGCTATGCGCGTTACCGCCATTACGCAAAGAAACAGATTGAAGGCTTCCTGCACCAAAAACGAGACTGGAGTTGCCTTGAATCAACGCCGCCGACCTTTGGTAAGGTCAACGGTCGCTACCTCCTCCTAAAATCCCTTTCCAACGCTTCCAACGTCAGCTGTTTCTAATTTACCTGGAACAACTTGACACGGTCGCGCTTTACACTATCATTGACGATGATTCGGTTCGATGGTATCATGTGCTTGCAGGAGCTTGTCCATGCTTGTAATTCGCATCATGACGCAGACGGTCTCCTGCCGTTTATCGACCTGTTAATTAAAAGCGGACAGCGAAAGAAGTTTGTAAGATTTTCGGCTTTTCAAAGTCTAACAGACAGGAGGTGAGAAAGTGACGGAGTCCGAGTTCGAAAAAATCTACGCGGAGCATTTTGACATGGTGCATAAGTACCTGTTGAAGCTCTGTCGAAACGCACAGACGGCAGATGAAATAACAAGCGACACCTTTTTTAAGGCAATGCGAGCCATCGACAGGTTCGAGGGAAAATGCGATGTTCGAAGCTGGCTTTGTCAGATAGCGAAAAACAGCTACTATTCCTATCTGAAAGAGAGCAAACGGACAGTTCCCCTTGACAGCGTTTCACTAAACAGCGAAAACGAACCGGGACCTGAGGAACAGCTGACCGATGCGGAAGCTTCAATACGGATTCTGAAGGCTCTGCATTCGATGCAGGAGCCATACAAGGAGGTCTTTAACCTCCGCGTGTTCGGAGAGCTGAGCTTTGGGCAGATTGCGGAGATTTTCGGCAAAACGGAAAACTGGGCCTGCGTCACTTACCACCGAGCAAAAGGGAAAATACAAACTTTATTGGAGGAATCAAAATGAAAACGAACTGTGGTGTGATTCGGGACTTGCTCCCTCTCTATGCCGAGAAATTGACGTCGGAAGAAAGCGATGCTCTGATAAAAGAGCATCTTGCCGAATGTAAAGACTGTTCGGAGTATCTTGAGAAGCTGACGAACCCGATTGGAGATGAGCCAATAGCGGCTTCTTCAAATGACAACTCGCTTAAATTGGTGCGCAAGGGCATTCGAGGAAGAAGAATCACCGCCGTGTTGTTTGCGGCCTCGCTTGTGTTTACGCTGATGCTGATTGCTTTTTCTCGGATTGTAAAGCCCGATTACGTTTCCTATGAGGACAGCGGAGCGACAGCTGTCGAGACCGAGAACGGCGATATTATCGTACAGTTTTCCGACAGCATAACCTCATGCAAGGTGACGAAATCGGTGAATGAGGATAACCGCTCCATCGTTTATATCGAAGCGTGGACTTCATTGTGGGATGAAATTCTCGGCAAGACGACGCCGTTTGTGCTGGTTTCATCAAACTCCGATAAAGCGGATATTGTATATTACTGCGATTTGTCAACGGAAAAAGACAACACGACGGTCATATACGGAACGGACCCGCAAGGGAACCTGACGGTCTTGCCGAGACTCGTTTTAGGGTATTATTTTACCTTGGCGGCAGCAGCTTCCTTGGTCGTCGGAATCGCATGGGTCATACTTAGAAAGAACAAGAAGGCAAGCCGCGTTATCGGGTATCTGTTCGCCGCGCCGCTTTCCTATGTGATTGCCCATCTTGTGATTTCAACCGAGTTCGTTACATTTTCAGCAACGAGTAGTTTTATCATGAATTGTATCGCTTCTCTGGCAATCTACGGGGTATTGGTTTTCGGCGTCTCGTTAATAAAACAGCGTAAGCAAGATACATTTGCCGAACAGCGGGAGGAATAATTAATAAAACCAAAAGGGCCAATCCCCTTTGGCTACGCAAAACAGAGACAGCACCACCATTTGTGATGGACATTTGGGCGGCATTCTGCTACAATTACCGAGGGCTGTATTGAGACCTGAGAAATTCGGTATTCGGAGCGATTATGGATATTGAGACAGTAAAGGATTATCTTTCGGACAACAGACTGCGCCCGGAGTTCTTCGACCTTGCAAAAGAGGTGTTCGGGATAGACTTAGCGCCTTGGTACGGCGCGGGTTTCAGCACGGACTATCACCCGTATTCTGCGCTTGTGAACGGCGTCATGGCGGCGAATGTGTCCGCGAATGTGATGGACTGCACGCTTGACGGTCGTTCGCGCCGCTACATTCAGTTTGGCACGGTAATGACCAAGCGCGAGTATCGGGGTCTTGGGCTTTCGAGAATGCTCATGGAGGCGGCACAAAATGACGCCCGTGACTGCGACGGAATGTATCTTTATGCAAATGATTCCGTGAGGGAGTTCTATCCAAGGCTAGGCTTTACAAAGGCGTTGGAGTATCGCTATGGCGCTGATGTGGCTAATAGAAAACCCATGAGCGCGGATCACGTTCCAATGGACACAAGGGAGCGGCAAGAGCGTTTTATAGAGCAGATTAGAGCAAGACGCGATCTTGCCGTACCCGCGATAAAGGGGGAAAGCGTACTGATGTTTTACCTTACAGGCTTCATGTCGGGCGATGTTTGGTACCTTCCGACACATGACGCCTACGCGGTGGCAAGTATAGAGGACGGAGTTCTGACGCTTTTCGCCCTGTACGCGCCGCGCAGCGTGAACATCTTGGAGACGGCGGAGGCGTTCGGAGAAAAGGTGAAGCGTATAGAGCTTGCGTTCACGCCCGAAAACCCCGCAGGGCTGACCCTTCACGAGCACAAAGAGGAGGATACGACCTTCTTCATATGTGGGGACGGACTTGCGCGGGATATGAAGCGCATATTGGCCTTCCCCGAGATTACGCACGCGTAAGAAAGGCATGTATATGCAGGATGGTTTTGTCTATCTGGATGAAGTTGTGCCGAACGTTCGTTGGGACGCTAAGTATTATGGCGACGATAATTTCACGGGCGCAAGGGTGGACGGCTACGAAGTCAACCGAGTTGTCGGCAGCCGCGAGCTTTCCGACGCGCTCATAAAGGCGGCGAGGCTTGCGGAGGAGCAGGGATTGGGGTTGTTGCTGTGGGACGCGTATCGACCCAAACGCGCCATACGCTGCTTCTTTGAGTGGGTCCAAAGACCTGAGGACGGGCGCACGAAGCTGAAGTACTATCCTAAGCTGGACAAGACGCAGCTCATACCCGTGGACTACGTTTCCGAGCGGTCGCGTCACAGCAGGGGCGGCGCGGTGGATTTGACGCTGTATAGGCTTGACGACGGTGAGGAGCTTGATATGTTCGGGCATTTTGACCTCATGGACGACAGCTCACATCACGGAGCGCAGGGAGTGCCAAAAGAAGCAGCTAAGAACAGGGAGCTGCTCTGTTCGCTTATGCGCTCCTGCGGCTTCTTCCCTTACGTCGGCGAGTGGTGGCATTACAACCTAAAGAACGAACCCTACCCCGATACCTATTTCGACTTTCCTATAAGATAAGCTTTTCTAAACCTTCGCCCACGGCACGGTGCATTTCCCGCCGTGGGCTTATTTTGTATGCCGCAATGCTTTATACCTGCCGCACAGTCACATTTATGTCACGCCGTATTGCAAAATAGGGTCTTGAACACGGGGGCAGGCTGTGGTAATATGTTATGATGTTATGATTATCGAAAGAGGATGGCATGACCAAGATTATCGCCTTTGAAGGCATTGACGGCACAGGTAAGAGCGTACAGCTGGAGCTTCTAAACAGGCGCCTTTTGTCGCTCGGCAAGTCCGTTATGACGATTTCCTTTCCCTGTTACCAAAACTATTTTGGCTCCTTTGTGGGCAAGTATCTGTCAGCCGAGGGCGGCGTCGCCGCGGACTCGGTTGACGGCAAGAGCATGGCCCTGTGGTTTGCGCTTGACCGTTGGGAGGCCTTTAAGGGGCTTGATTACACGGACAAGGATTTCCTGCTTATCAACCGTTACATGCTTTCAAACGCTGTGTATCAGTGCATACGCGACTGCGACCCTTTGGATTCCGACCTCTTAGACTTTGTGTTCGAGCTTGAGCACGGGCATTTCGGATTGCCCCTTGCCGACCTCAACCTTGTCTTGGACGTCGATCCAGACGACGCGGCGCACAACGTTGACAAGAAGGGCTTTAGGGACTATGTGGGCAACGCCCGTGACGTGTACGAGGCGAAGGATGCTATACAGCTTAGGGCAAGGCGCAAGTACCTTGCCTACTCGGAGCGCATGGACAGCATAGCGATAGTACCGTGTATGAGGGACGGAAGGCAGAAGCCCATAGACGAGATAGCCGAACTCATTTTCAATGCCATCAAGCCACTGCTGTAAGGATGAAACCTCGCCGCCCACGCGGACGGCATAATAACGGAACACCCATTTTTTGAAAGGATAAGAGATATGGAACTTAAAGCAAGAAAAGACATGGGTCCCCGTTTCACCTGGGACTTTACCGCGATGTTTGCGTCCGATGAGGCTTGGGAGGCCGAGATAGCCGCGCTCAACACCGAGACGGACGGTATAGACAGAATCAAGGGTACCCTCGGCAGCTCCGCAAAAGCGCTAAAAAGCGGAATACTTGCGGTTCAGGCCATAGCCGAGCGTTTGGAACGCGCCTACATCTACGCGATGCTGCACAAGTCCGCCGACGGAGGCGAGCCTAAATATCAGGCGATGGATGGTAAGGCTATGAATATTTACGTCAAGTTTTCCATGGCTTGCGCCTTCATCGAGCCTGAGATACTGGCCATTCCGGAGGAGAAGCTGAACACTTACATGGCTTCCTCTGACATGGACGTGATACGTTTCTATGTCAGCCACATATGCCGTATGCGCGCTCACACCAAGGACGAGAGCACCGAGCGCCTCTTGGCACAGATGGGCGACCTTGCACAGACCCCGCAGGACGCTTATGAGATGCTCACCAACGTTGACCTTGAGCTGCCGCTCATCAAGGACGAGGACGGCAAGGAGCAGCGTTTGACACAGGGCAACTTCGGCGTATTCCGCGAGAGCCGCGACCGCGCCGTGCGCGAGGCGGCGTTTACCGCCATGTTCGGCAGCTATAAGAAGTTCAACAACACTTTTGCCGCGACATATTCGGGCAGCATAAAGCAGGACGTGTTCATGTCAAGGGTACGCGGCTTTGAGAACTCCAGAGCCGCTGCGCTCTATTCGCATAACGTTCCCGCCTCCGTTTACGACAGCCTTATAGCCGCCGTAAGGGAGAATCAGCCCGCCGTGCGCGACTACATCGAATTGCGCAAGAAGGCTTTAGGGCTGGACAAGATAGACATGTACGACCTCTATACGCCCATGGTTAAGGATGTTGAATACCCGGTTACCTTCGAGGAAGCGAAGGTCTTGGTCAAGGAAGCGCTGAAGCCCTTGGGTGAGGACTATCAAAAGCTGCTTGATCGCGCTTACGCCGAGCATTGGATGGACGTATACGAGAATAAGGGCAAGCGCAGCGGCGCGTTCTCCTGCGGCGTGTACGGCGTACACCCCTATGTGCTGCTCAACTATACCGACACCCTGGACGACGCCTTCACAATGGCGCATGAGCTGGGCCACGCGATGCACTCCTATTTGTCCGATACGACCCAAGAGTACATCAATCACGACTATGCGATAATGGCGGCGGAGGTCGCATCCATCACCAACGAGATGCTGCTCCTTCGATACCTGCTCAAGACCGAGACACAGAAGGACAAGCGTGCTTATATTCTCAACCACTTCTTAGAGAGCGTGCGCACCACCATGGTTCGTCAGACTCTCTTTGCCGAGTTCGAATTCAAGGCTCATGAGCTGTACGAAAAGGACGAGCCGCTTACCGCCGAGGCCTTGAACAAGCTCTACTTTGAGCTTGAGTGCGCCTATTATGACGGAGCGGAGATACCCGAGCTTATGTCCTATGAGTGGTCGTATATCCCGCATTTCTACACGGCATACTATGTATACCAGTACGCCACGGGGCTTGCGAGCGCGGTTGCGATATCAAGCCGCATAATCGACGAGGGCAGGGTTGACGGATACCTGAAGTTCCTGACCTTGGGCGGCAGTGATTACCCCATAGACGAGCTGAAGGTCGCGGGCGTGGATCTCACACAGCCTACCGCCGTGGCAAGCGCGATGCAGCGTTTCGAGGAGACCATAAAGGAGCTTTCCGCGCTGCTTGATAACTAAACGACATAAACTGCGGGGTGGGGTCATGCCCACCCCCTTTTGATAAGGAAACGTAATTATGAGTGAACAGAAAGCGCCTAAAGGAACACAGACCAAGCGACAAACAGCAAAAATGCGTAAGCAGAACAGGTCCACGGTACTGATGGTATCGGGGATTCTTGTTGCGGTTGTCGCTGTCATAGCCTTTGTGCTGATGCGTCCCGCGCTCACGGCGATACGCGAGGCCGAGAAGCTGATTGAGCAGGGCGAATACTCCCAAGCGTGGCGAATGCTTGACGCCGCCGATGAGCCTTTACTCACGGGACGGATGTATGAGAAGGCGCTTGCCGCCATCGAGAGCGCGACCAAGAGCAAGATTGCGGCGGGCGAGCTTGAGGGCGCGAAAGCTTCAGCCCTTGAAATGCCCGAGGGTGAGCGCAGAACCGCCCTTATCGCAGAGGTCAACGCAGCGTACTGCGAGCTGGCGCAAGCCTATATGCTTGATTCGGATTACGTTGCCGCCTGTAAAACGCTGCTGCTTGTCGATGATGAAGCCATGTCGTCGGAGCTGCTGACCGAGGCCTACGCGGGCGTAGTCAGTCAAGTCAAGGCGCTTAACGCAAGCGGTGAATATGACGCGGCGCGTGAGCTTGTCGCGGCCTGCCCAAGCTTGCCGCAGGCGCAGACGCTGGCGGAGGACACCCAAAGGAACGAGCTGACAGAGCAGGCCAACGCATTGTTGAACGAGGGCAGGTATATAGACGCGCTTTCTGTCATTGAACTTATTAGCGATGAGGCGTTGACCGATGAGCTGAAGGGAAGGGCTTTGTCGGGCATGGAAGCGGAAGTTTATGCATATATGCAGAACGGGGATTATCTCCTTGCCGCGACTAAGCTTGAGGAGTATTCGATCCTGCCGAGCCATGACGAGCTGTATACCATGCTGATGTACGAGAGCTTCATTCTTTCGTGTCTGAACGAGTACAACCAAGCGGGCGGTGCGCGTTTTACAAGCGTGCTGCAGGCGGAGTTTTACATAAGCTTTGAGCAGAGCGACTATCCAATACTGATACTTCAGCTTTCGGCAGAGGACGGCAGTGTAATTTACGCATATTTCTCCGGCTCCGACATGGAGTATATGGGAAGCTGCACCGACCTTACGAACCCCGCCGACTACGCGCAAATGGTGCTTATTGCCTACATAAATGCCGCGAGAGAGACTCATACACCCTGCGGCGCCGTGTTTGAGCCGGAGCGCATAAACTCTATTGTACAAAGCGGAATCGCATGGTCGGTTAACAAGACCGACTTCATCGGCAGGGCTTCATAATTAGGGTGCTAAATGACTGAGAATGAGTTTTTGAGAATAGACGAATTGGGCGCAAGGACACGCGAGGTGATGGGCAGCGCGGCGCCCTATCAGCTTGACGAGATGCTTTCAGCCGTGGCGGACAACCCGGACGGCGTTTTGCTGTCGGACGGCGGAGTGTGCGCCTTTACAAACGATATTGATGAATCCCTTGTAAGCGTATATGTAAGCCGCAATATGCGCGGCAGGGGCGTGGGCAGTCTGCTTGTCAACTCCACGCTCAATGAAATGCGTCAGCGCGGCATAAGGTTTGCGCTGTGCGACTTCGAGCAGGAGGACAGCCCACGCCGCTTTGCACGCTCCATGGGCTTTGAGCCTTTCTTCATGTCTGACTTTATGACGGCTCCAACCTGCGAAAGGGACGAGAACCATAGCATCATTCCTTATCGTGACGAATATTATGACGCGGTTTCATACCTCAATCACGCTGCGTTTATGAGTATGCGCCAAACCGTCGGCCTGCCGACGTACGAACTCACGGACAGGGAAGAGGAGCGCGGACGGTACCTGCTTGAGGCCGCTGATTGCTTTGTTTTATCGGATAAAGGCAAGATTGCGGGCGCTGTCAAGCTCTCAAAGGGGGTTATCGCGAGCTTAGCGGTCAATCCCGATTCGTGGGGCAGGGGCTATGGCGCCGAGCTTTTGCTCTTTGCATTGGGAGAGCTTTACAAGCGTGGATACAGCCGTGCCGAGCTTTGGTGCGTAGTGGGTAATCCCGCCGTAAGGCTGTACGAGAGGTACGGCTTTGTGCGCATACGCAGACATGAGTATATGCAGATGAGGCTTTAGTCGCCGAATAGAGACGGACCCCCCGCGTTAGTATGCGGGGGGCGTTTTTTTACACAATGACGTTGCCCAATGGCTTTTGCTGAAGCCTGCATCCCACCAACCGCCGAGGCTGATTACTGTGCTTGACTTTATTTGTCGCTTGGTGTAGGATAGCTTGTCTTGGACAACATAAGTCGGAGGTCGTATGAAAAAGAATGACGGTACCCAAAGGATGACTGAGGGTTCCATCCCAAAAGCGATAGTTAGGTTCGCGCTGCCCATACTTTGGGGCAGCCTTTTCCAACAGATGTACAACCTTGTGGACGCATTGGTTGTCGGCAACTTCGTGGGCAAGGACGCTTTGGCCGCGGTCACGTCCTCCGGCACCATGATATTCATGCTTGTCAGTCTGTTTGTAGGCGTGTTCATGGGCGCGGGAGTCGTAATCTCCCATCACTTTGGCGCGAAAAACACCGAAGCAGTTCAGACCGCCATTCACACCGACGCCGCTTTCGCCCTGCTTGCCGGCGTTGCGCTCACCGCGATTGGCGTGATATTCACCCCAACACTCTTGCAATGGATTAACGTACCGGACGAGGTCATGCCCAACTCGGTACTGTACTTTCGCATATACTTCTGCGGAAGTCTGTTCTCCATCATGTACAACTGCTGCAACGGCATATTCCAAGCCTTGGGCGACAGCCGTCACCCTCTATACTACCTCATAATCTCATCAATGACCAACGTCGTGCTTGACCTGCTGTTCGTCGCGGTGTTCAAGTGGGGCATAGCGGGCGCGGCTTATGCGACCATTATTTCTCAGGCCTTGAGCTGCATACTCGCGCTTTCGCGACTGCTGCGGCTCGACTCGCCCTATCGCCTTATACTCAAAAAGATTCGCATACACAGGAGTATGTTTGGCTCAATACTGAAAATGGGCATACCCTCCGGTATACAGAACTGTATAATCGCGCTTGCCAACCTTTTTGTGCAGGCCAACATCAACGGCTTCGGTGCGGACGCCATGGCGGGCTGCGGAGCATACTCCAAGGTCGAGGGCTTTGTGTTCATGCCAATTTCGGCTTTCACCATGGCTATTACAACCTTCATAGGTCAGAACCTTGGCGCTAAGGAATTCGACCGAGCAAGGCGCGGCTTACGCTTCGGCATAGTCACGGCTATGATACTTGCCGAACTCATGGGGCTTGTAGTGTACTTCTTCGGCCCTGTCTTCATCAAAGCCTTCAACGATACCCCCGCCGTAATCGACTTCGGCACCCTCCAAGCGCACACCTGCTCACTGTTCTACTTCCTCTTGGCGTTCTCGCACGGCGGCAGTGCGGTCATGCGCGGCGCGGGTCGCTCCGTTATCCCCATGTGCGTGTTCACGATATGCTGGTGTGTCATTAGGGTTAGCTATATCAGTGTGATAACTCGGCTTGTTGAGGGTATACAGGTGGTGTTTTGGGCGTACCCATTGACATGGCTTATAAGCTCCATCATTTTCTTCTTCTTCCTGATCAAGGGTGACTGGGTTCACTACTACGAGAAAGCTGAGTCAAAACGGCGCATGAAGCTTGACAAGATAGCCGAAGTCTGACAGACACAGCCTATTGAATACAATGAAAGCTCCGCGGTATTTCGCGGGGCTTTTATTGTATGGTAAAACCACTCGTTAGACGAGTGGTTCAAAAGAGCCTACTGGGTTAGTGTAAAATAATACTGGGTAAACTCTGGAGCGGGTTGGGAGAGACGGAAGAAGTGCCGGAGGGGGGAATGACGGGGAAAGCGGAGCTTTGGCTCC
>Ga0209607_1000443_pt1 | contig 37040 bp, 37 predicted proteins | sample AD_UKC117_MetaG_FD_184413 | JGI IMG/M metagenome (GOLD analysis project Ga0209607, IMG submission 184413) | Active sludge microbial communities of municipal wastewater-treating anaerobic digesters from Hong Kong - AD_UKC117_MetaG (SPAdes)... | ecosystem: Engineered > Bioreactor > Anaerobic >... | reverse complement strand
CCCCTCGAATGACACTCCGGTGCCAAAGGAGCATCTCGTGCCTGGTCGTCTGGAACTGACGGTGAAATTTTCCGAATTACCCCGGCCCCTCGCGGTGCAAGACGGCGTCAAAATTGGGATTGAAACCGGCGAAGGCGTCGTGACAGCGATTTTGCCGCGCAAGATCTGGCGCAAGCTGGAACAGGCGGCGCAGGACAAGCCGCATTGGGTGGCGGCATTGAGCGGGGCGCTGGAGCGGGCGACCCCCACGGAAATCACGCTCAAATATCCCTCCCTGCAGGTGTTCGAAAAGAAAAGCCAACCGGAGGGGTTGCCGGCTGGGGAAGCGCCCGCCCCGAACGGGCGCGAGGTCAAGGAGCCTGAACCCGTGGTCTCCCGGCTAAACTATCCCCCGCTGAGCCTCAAAGGACGTCGTTCGGCGTCCAATCCGGACTAACTCACTGGAAGGCTGGGGAGCGGGATCACCCCGGTGCGATCCGGTAGTGCTTGAGGAGAGAGTGGATGCGCTATCGCTTTCATACCCTGGATGTCTTCACCGACCAGCCGTTCAGCGGCAACCCCCTGGCGGTGCTGCCCGAAGCCCGCGGTTTGACCGCTGCCCAGATGCAGATCCTGGCCCGGGAATTTAACTTATCGGAAACCGTGTTCATCCTGCCCCCCCGCGATCCTGCGCATACACACGCCTTGCGGATTTTCACGCCGACCGCGGAATTGCCGTTTGCCGGGCATCCGACACTGGGGGCCGCCTGGTTATTGACGACCCTGGGCACGATCCCGCTCCAGGAGCCGACCACTACTGTAGTGTTTGAAGAAGGCGTCGGACCGGTTACCGTTGAACTCACCGTAGACCGGGGTCAACCGACCTTTGCTCGCCTGGCGGCGGCGCAATTGCCCGTTCAGGGACCGACCCCGCCGGAACCGGCGTTACTCGCCGAGGTGCTGACGCTGGAGGTCGTGGACCTGGCGGACGGCGATTGGCGTCCGGAAGCCTGGTCGGGTGGCGTCCCGTTTCTGTGTGTGCCTCTGCGTAATCGAGAGGCTTTACGCCGTGCTCGGTTGAATGGGGAGCGATGGGCAGCCACCTTGGCGGATAACGCCTGGGTGTCCCAGGTCTATCCTTTCTGTCGCGATCCAGTGGACCCGACGCAATTTCATGTGCGGATGTTCGCGCCAGCGCTAGGGGTCGCCGAGGACCCGGCCACGGGCGCGGCGGCGGTCGCCTTCGCCGGTTATCTGGCGCGACAGGCGGGAAGCAAAACGGGACGGCAACGCTGGCAACTCATGCAGGGTGAAGATTTCGGTCGCCCCAGCCGACTGACAGTGGAGGCGGAATGGACGGAGGGCCAGCTGCGGAGCGTGTGGGTCGGCGGCGCAGCGGTCTTGATGAGTACGGGGGAAATCGATGTTCCTGAGCTACCCTCCTGATGAGAAGTCTGCGCGGCTTGAATCTGGTCCACGCCGGCCACCAAAAAGCTTCCCCATGCTGTTCCATGGAAATCCGGTCTCAAGCGACACTTGTTCACGTTGCGCTGGACCGTGGTCTCGCGGGAACCCCTCAACGATAAGGTCTGACGAATGTGGATTACGCGACTCAAGCTGAAAAACTGGCGCAACTTTAAGCAAATCGACATTGCCCTGCGCGATCGGGTGTATCTGATCGGCCCGAACGCTTCGGGTAAATCCAATCTGCTGGATGTCTTCCGGTTTCTTCGTGACATTGCGAAAACGTCGGGCGGCGGATTACAGAAAGCGGTTCGCGATCGGCAAGGGATGACCAAGCTGCGCTGTTTGCAGGCCCGCACGGATCCGGAAGTCGCGATTGAAGTGGCCCTGGCAGAATCCCTGGACAGTCCGATGGCTGAATGGACCTACGCCATTGGCTTTAAGAGTGAAGGCAAAGGCCCGCAGCGATTGTTGTTGAATTACGAGCGCGTATCACGCCAAGGCCAGATCATTTTGAATCGGCCGGATGCGGCGGATCAAGCGGACCCGGCCCGGCTGACCCAGACTCATTTGGAACAAGTCAACGCCAATGCCGACTTTCGCTCGATTGCCGAGTTCTTCGCTGGGGTGACCTATCTGCATCTGGTGCCGCAATTGCTCAAATATGGCGACGCCATAGGCGGCCAACGTCTGGACGATGATCCTTTTGGCCAAGGTTTTCTGGAACGGATTGCCCGCTGTACTCCCCGAACCCGCGATGCGCGCCTAAAACGGATTCAAACGGCGCTGCAAGTCGCCGTGCCGCAGTTTAAGGAATTGCGCTTCGTCAAGGATGAGGTCAATGGTCATCCTCATCTGGAAGCGTTCTATGAGCACTGGCGGCCCAGCGCCGGCTGGCAGCGCGAGGAGCAATTTTCGGATGGGACGTTACGGTTGTTGGCGTTGTTATGGAGTCTGCTGGACGGCGATTCGCTGTTGTTGTTGGAGGAGCCGGAGCTATCGCTGAATGAGGCCTTGGTGGAGAAGATTCCGCTGTTGCTGGATCGATTGCAACGGCAGGCGCGGCATCAGCGGCAAATTCTCCTCAGTACCCACAGCGAGGCGTTATTGCGTAATCCGGGGATTGATGGACGCGGGATTTTACGGCTGGAACCGGAAAAGGAAGGGACGCGCATTGTGGAGCCGGATGAGGCCGAACAGCGCATGATGGAAACCGGTTTGTCCGCCGCCGAAGTGTTGCTGCCGAAAGCCCGTCCGGCCCGGCTGGATCAGTGGACGCTGTTCAAGTGATCGAGATTGCCATTGCCACGGAAGACGCGCTGAGCGAAGCGGTGCTGGAGACCTTGGTGCAGCGCAGCGGCCGACCGCTCCAGATTGCGGCGCGTCTGCGCCGGCAGGGGTTCGGGTATCTGAAAAGCCGGATGGCATCGTTTCATCAGATGGCCCAGTGGCGGCCCGTGCTGGTGTTGACCGATTTGGATCAGGCGCATTGTGCGCCGTTGTTGCTGCGGGACTGGTTACGGCAGCCGCCCGCGCCGAATCTGCTCTTGCGAGTGGCCGTGCGCGAAGTAGAAGCCTGGCTGTTGGCCGATGGCGAGGCGTTTGCGACCTTTATGGGCATCGATCCGGGCAAAGTACCGACGCAGCCGGAGACGTTGCCGGACCCCAAGCAACGGTTATTGAACCTGGTGCGTCAATCGCGCCAGCGGGATGTGAAACGGGACCTGCTGCCCGCGCCGGGTTCGCGAACGATCCAGGGTCTGGGCTATAACGAGCAACTGATCCGATTTGTACGCGACCATTGGCGGGTGGATTGCGCCATCGCCCAAGCGCCCAGTTTGGCCCGCGCCTGGCGCCGTTTGCAGGCTTGGCCCACCCCCTGATTCTTCCCTTAAAACTTAAAACCTCCAGAGACCTTGCTGAAGCGCTGGGCCGCGTCCATGCCACTCGGTGCTTTCGTCATCATGACCCGCAACGTCGACGGCCATTTCCAGCGGGCCGGGTTTGCCTCCGAGCAGGTCTTATGAATGCCACGATAGCGCCCCCCACTACGGGATCGCCGGGCGCGCTTATTCCCGATAGATCATTTTCCGGGTCATGCCCCCATCCACGATGAAATTCTGGCCGGTGATAAAGCCCGCCTCGGCGGACAACAGGAACGCTGCCAACGCCGCAATATCTTCGGACTGGCCGACCCGGCCGACCGGATGTTGGGCATGATCCGTCGGGCGCAACGGGCTATGCCGAACGTCGATCCAGCCGGGGCTGATGCAGTTGACCCGGATGTCCGGCCCCAGACTGATCGCCAAGGCATGGGTCAAGGCAACGAGGCCTCCTTTGGACGCGGCATACGCCTCGGTGTGCGCCTCGGATTGCAGGGCGCGCGTCGAGGCGATATTGACGATGGCGCCCCGACTGGCCCGCAACAGCGGGACGCTGTGCTTGACCATCAGCAGACTGCCCGTTAGGTTGACGCTGATCACCCGATTCCACAGCGCCAGATCCAGGACGTCGACCGGCTGCCGGGGCGGGTCGGCGATGCCCGCGTTATTCACCAGCGCATCCAGGCGGCCGAAGGTTTGGGCCACGACCGCTACACTGTGCCGAACCGCCGCCTCATCCGCCACATCGGTGGCTACGAACTGGACCGGCCCCAGCGATCGCCAGGCGGCGCCGGCGCTTTCCGCGCCTTCAACGTCGTTATCCGCGATAACCACCGCATACTGCCGTTCAAGGAGCCGGCGCACGATGCCCTGGCCGATCCCCCGGGCTCCGCCGGTGACCAGCGCGACGGGCGTTGTCGAATTCATCACTCTTTATCCTCCGGTGAGCACCCTGTCCGCTAAACTGAACAGGAACAATTGAATAGGCCCATCCCTCTCCTCCCATGACCGACCGCTTCCTCCCCGATTACGGCCTCTATCTGCTGCGCAAGGGCCTGCGCCCAGAAACCCGCCTGGTGTTCTTCGAGTTGCCGGTCGATCACCTGACTCGTCCGGCCTTGCGCACGGTCAGCCTCACCCTCAGCACCGAAGAACAGGGCCAGGAGTATGCGATTTCCTTCGACTTTACCGGCCCGCGCATCGATGATCTGCTGGCCGCCTTCCCGGAACCGGCCTGTGAGGAATTATGGCAATGGCTGGAAGACCCCACGACGGTGGGCGAACACTTGCAATTATCGCCCGCCGCTACCCTGCACACTGTGGAAGCCACCCTGGGCACGGTGCAGCAGGGTCTCTATGAACGCTTTGCGCCCTTGATCGTCCAGCGGGTGACGACACCGCCGGCACCCTGAACCGCCGCCGAGATTTCCATCGCTGTCCGTCCAAGCGCTATACTCCGCGCTATCACTCCACCCCCGTCGCGTCTGCCGCCCTACCGGTCGCCCGTAATTCCCCTGTAACGAGATGTTAATCCCATGCCTACCCTGTTTGATTCACTCCAGGTCGGCGCGTTGACGCTGCCCAATCGCATCCTTATGGCGCCGCTCACGCGCTGCCGCGCCGAAGCGGAGCATGTCCCCGGTGACCTCATGGCGGAATACTATCGCCAGCGCGCCCGCGCCGGACTGATCATCGCCGAAGCGACGATGGTCATGGAGGGGCATTCCGCCTTCTGGCGGGAACCGGGCATTTACTCACCTGCCCAGGTGGCCGGCTGGCGGAAAACGACGGAGGCTGTGCATGCCGCCGGGGGGCGCATCGTCCTTCAGCTCTGGCATGGAGGCCGCGCCTGCCATCCGTTGCTCAATCAGGGCGCGCAACCCGTCGCGCCCAGCCCCCTTGCCATCACCGGCGATCAAGTGCAAACGCCCCAAGGCAAACAGCCCTATGTCGTCCCGCGCGCCCTGCGTGATGACGAACTCCCGGGCATTGTCGCCGGTTTCAAAACGGCCGCAGCGAACGCCCGGGCGGCGGGCTTCGATGGTGTGGAAATTCACGGCGCGAACGGTTACCTGCTGGATCAATTTTTACGCGATGGGTCCAATCAACGTACCGGCCCCTATGGCGGTTCCCTCGAAAACCGGGCGCGGTTGTTGCTCGAAGTGTTGGAGGCCGTCTGCCACGTCTGGGGGAGTGATCGGGTCGGGCTGCGCCTCTCACCGCTCAATAGCTACAACAGTATGCGAGACAGCGATCCCATCGGTCTCGTGCAATGGCTGGCTACGCGGTTGAATGCCTTCGACCTCGCGTATCTGCATCTCATGCGCAGCGACTTTTTTCAGCAGCAACGCGGCGATGTGCTCACCCCTTGCCGCACGCACTATACGGGGACTCTCATCGGCAATATGGGCTATACCGCTGAAGAAGCCACCGCCGCGCTGGCCGCTGGCACCCTGGATGCCGTGGCCTTCGGCACCCCGTTTCTCGCCAACCCGGATCTCCCCGCCCGGATTCACGCCGGCGCACCATTGAATGCGCCGAATCCCGCCACTTTCTATTCCCCGGGACCCGAAGGATACACGGACTATCCCACCTGGAGCGCCCCGGAATAGACACGGGTTCGGTCGCGTCACAGGTGACTCCTGAAAAAACATTTCAAAGCCTATGTCTCGGGTTTTCCCGGTTCCGCAACGCTGTGCGCGCAGTTGCTGGCCAGCCGGAGCGCCGCTGAAGCGATCGACACGCTGGCCGCGTATTTTCATCACCAGGGCTGGCCTTTTCCCGAGCCGGTTTACCGACGCCTGAAACGCTGATCCACTACACTCCAAGCATGGAAGCCCGGATCCGCATGGGCGGTTCCCTACCCGAGGGCTTCCCGTTCGTCAACCCCGATCAAGGCGTCAAGAAAATGACCCGTAAGCCGATGATGCTGACCCTGGGCCTAACTTCTTTTGGTGGTGACTTGCATGACAGTTGACGTTTCTCCCCCGATTTCACTCCAGCCAGAAGGGAAGGCATTCAATCCGGCGCAATTCCTGCGCGTTCGTTGGTCCATTTACGCCATTCTGGCGGCGGCCTACATTCTGGTGTTCTTCCAGCGGATGGCCCCGGCGGTCGTTTCTGCCGATCTCATGCGGGCTTTTGGAGCCACCGGGGCAGCGCTGGGCTCACTGGCGGCCACGTATTACTACCTTTATACCGCCATGCAGATTCCGGCGGGCGTGTTAGCCGATACCTTGGGGGCGCGTATCTCGGTCACGTTGGGTAACCTCGTGTCCGGCATGGGTTCTATCGTCTTTGGCCTGGCGGGCACCTTCTGGGAGGCCTCGGTCGGGCGCGCCCTGGTCGGGCTGGGGGTGTCCGTGGTGTTTGTGGGTCTGATGAAGAGCAACACGCTCTGGTTCCGTGACCGGGATTATGGCTTCATCGGCGGATTGACGATTCTGCTGGGCAATGTGGGCGCTCTCCTGGCCGCGGGTCCTCTGGCCAGTCTGTTGACGCTCTGGTCATGGCGCACGGTGTTTATCGCCCTGGGCGTGATGGCGCTGGCGCTGGCGGTCTTGTCGTGGCTTGGCGTGCGCAATACGCCGGAGGATGCGGGGTTTCCCTCCATTCGCGAGATGGAGGGCCAAACCCGGCATGCCCATCGGCAGCAGCACTGGTGGCATGATCTACGGGGTGTGCTGGCCACCTGGCGGGTTTGGCCGGGCTTCTGGATTAATCTGGGCATGACCGGCAGTCTGCTGGCGTTTCTGGGTCTGTGGGCGATTCCGTTTTTGCGCGATCTGCATGGTTTGGAGCGCGCAGCGGCTTCGGTGTACACCAGCATCGGTTTAGCCAGTTTTGCCGTCGGGGCGTTAGGTTGTGGCTGGCTATCCGACCAGGTCGGGCGGCGCAAACCGTTCCTGGTGACCGGTACGCTGCTGTATGGACTGGCGTGGTTAGGTATCGTTTATCTGTGGACGCCGGGCGTGTGTGGTGGAGCCTGGTTTGCGCTGATGGGGTTTAGTTGTGGACCATTCATTCTGACCTTTGCCGGCGCAAAAGAGGTGGTGGTTCCGGCGCGGTCCGGCATGGCGATCGCTCTGGTGAATACCGGTCTCTTTCTGGGCGCGGCGATTCTCCAGCCGTTGTTTGGCTGGGTGATGGACCAGCACTGGACGGGCGCGCTGGTCCATGGCGTTCGCGTGTATAGCGCCGCCGATTATCACGCGGGGTTTTTTCTGATGTTGGGCGGCGTGGCGCTGGCCCTGGTCGCCTCGACCTTCTTTCACGAAACGCGCTGTCGGAATATCGCGCAAGGGGATTGAGACTGGATCGTGGCTGGGTGTAGGCATTCATTTTGGATATGATAAAGAAAATGGTGGCCATGTTGGCTTTTAGCGCCACACTCGCCTCTGCAGGGCTTCCCGATCCACCGTTCAAGGTCGAACTGAAGAAGGCGGAGGATGCCGCCACCGTGATGTCGACACACGCTTCCACGGTGCTCACGATCACGAGCCCGAGTGGGATTGGCCGTGCCACCCTGGTCCGCATCGGAGACGAATGGCCGGCCCCATTGATGATCCGCCTGACGATCAAGGGGCTGGAATCACTCCGCATGGAGAATGGCATCCTCTACTTCAGAACATCGCTGAAGCAACCGAAGCGGACGCCCTACTGGCGCGTCGGGAAAAACACCACAGCCGCTCCCGAGGGTATGCTCGAAATCACCTTGCTCAAGACCAAGGAAACCGTCGATATCCTCGTCCCGGGCGAACTGATGGCCGATACTCCAGAGGAAATCCATCTTGAGTGGATTGATTTCTTCAGGAAATAAGGAACACGATGAGGCCTGAAGCCTCGTGAGTCTCGGGGGAAGTTTGCGCATGTTCATTTCTATATTCTCTGTGGACGCGGCGGCGTCCAGCGCCGCAAAAATCATTTGCCGCGCCGGCAGTGGTCGTTGTTAAAACGCTTTGATCAATGACCTTGCCCTCGATGAAAACGGGGATCATTCAAAACCGCAGCGACGGCCTCCTCTCTCTCGATCCCGGCCTGTCGGAGTTCCAGCACCGCGATCTGCTGGGCGCGGGTCATCGGGGGAGCGATCCAGGGTTTCTTTTCGACGGGAACGGTCAAGGTACGGTTTTCTCCCTGAGGCGTTTGTGGCTGGCTAAGAGTGGGTTTTGGCGGTGCGACACGCTGCCCGGTCTTGGGATCAATCCCGTTGGCGATCAGCATTTGAATGCGCCGTTCTTCAGCTTGGCGGTCGGCTTCCTCCATTCGTTGTTGCGCGGCCTGTTCTCTTGCCGCGCGTTCTGCGGGAGTGAGGGTCGGTGGGGGTGGAGTGAGGTAGATGGGTGTGGGGGGCCGGGAGGTCGATTTGGGTACTCGTTCCCTTCTGATCCATCGCGTCCATTCATATTTCCAGTTGGCCGTCTGGGTTCCTCGACTCAAATGGTAATCCCGGAAGTTTTTGGCGCTGGCCTGGATGGCCTCGGGTGACAGATCAGGTCGTTCCTGCTGTGCCGCATCTAACCAGTCCTCCGGTAACGTCCAGTCTTCCGGTAAGCCGGTTCTGGATTGAATTCGGACCTTGGGAACCGAGAGAGGAGCCGTGATCGGTTCCACAGTCGCGGGCCGGGGCGGTGCCGGTTCGGGCGGTGCAGCTCTCTCTTTGGGCATGATTAAACTTGGACATGGTTTATGGTTATCGACGATAACAATCACCGGGGGATGAAGGTTATCCTCGATAACATTCTCACGGGGCAGGGTGGCCTGATAGTTCCAGCGGCGGTTGCCCTTGCCGCGGCCCCAATGCCAGCGGTGGAGGTAGCCTGCGGCGACCGCCTGATCCAAGGCCCGTGCAACGGCTTGCCGGGATAACCCGGCTTTTTTGGCAATCTGTTCCAGGGTCGGAAAGCAGGAACCGCCGGCGGCATCCATCCATTCGATGGAAAGGGTCACCAAGACGAATTTCACCGTGGGCGGTAAATCCGATTGCAAAACCGCGTGTTGCCAGGCGGATTTGGCGGACGCCGCCGGCTTGAGCGGAAGGACGCGCTGAGGATTAAGCGTCGGCGCAAACGAAGGAATAAAAGAAGGGGTAGAACTTGGCGTGTTTTCAGCTATCATAACGGGTACTCCCGCCGCGAATTTACGGGATACCATCGGGTCGCTTCGTCCGCCAAGATTTCGGCGACCCGGTGGTCCAACTCTCCCTGAGGGGAAATGGGTATCAATGATAGAACACGCCGCCGCCGATGGGCGGTTTTTTTATGCGCGCGCTGTTGGGGGATTCATCCGTTCGTGGGCCGCTGCTTTCCGGTACAACGCCCGGCAACCTGCAGTCGAGTCGGTGTCCGACCCTCAGCCTCGTCCCGATCGTAGCCACGCTCAGGATACCCCTGCCTTCAGGGGTCTCTGGGGCGCACTGGACGGGCGGCGGGCGTGAGCGGCAAAGCCGCCGTGTATCCCTCGGTGTATCCTCTCGCGTAGCCATAACCGACGCCCACGCCGATGCCCACGAGCAGCGCCAGGGCCATCGCCGTCGCCCCGCCGGTGACCCAGGGCCATCGCGGACCGCGCAGCGCCTTCATGGCCATGCGCTGGGCCGACTGGGCAATCGCGCGGGCCAGCGCCTGTTGCGATGCCGTCGCGGCGGCGGCGGCTTCGACCTGGAGACCCTCCTCGAGCTGCCGCACCTGTTCGTTCAGGTTGCGCGTGATGGCCGCTGCCCGGGTATCGAGATGCTCCTGATAGTCGACGAGGGTCGCGGCGGCGGCGGCGCGAATCAAGGCCGGAAACTGTTCGTAGAGCGTGTGATAATGATCCAGCGCCACAAAGATCAGCCAAACGGCATCGCGGGAGTCGATCCCCAAGGTTTCCTGGATCGCCCGCAGGCGCAGACGCTCGGCATCGGTGGCTTGCCGGCCTAACAACTGGGCGAACGCCGCTTCGGCGGCCGCCGGTGGCGGGCGGGCCGGGTTCATGCCGGGCGTTCCGATGCCCCCTCCGCAATTTCCTCCACGGGGGGCGGGGAGGCCGCCGGCAATTCCGCTGGCACCACCGCGTCGTACATCGTTGCGACCACCCGCCGCCAGCGACTTAATTCGGCGCGATGGCCGATGGGCCAACCGGCGCCCGGCGGCGCATCGGGCGACGTCGGGCGCAAGGCGCGGGCGATCGACCAGCGCTGGGTGTACAAATCACTGCTCACGCGGGCGGCCACTTTGGGAAAATACAGGGACTGGCCACCGCGTTGCATGATGGCCTTGCTCCACACGTTCACATACAGCGCAAATCGGTCGGGCGCTCCAAAAAAAGTATTGCACACCACATGCGTGACGGAACCGGGCAGGATGCGTAAATAGTCCTCCAGCAATTCCAGACTGTCGCGGTCGCAATTGATCACCCACAACGTGACCAGGCGCCGCCCCAGTTCCGGGAGCGCCTCGTTCAAGGTCGCGCCGTGCGCCGCTACCCCGAGATTATTTCGGGCCGCGGTGTTCACGACCGCCACGCGATCCGCATGGGCCGCGCAATAATTGGCCAGCTCAATCCAGCCATCGGCTTCATCCAGATTGACGGTTTCGGCGATCACACCGGCTTCGTCCCGCGCGTACATCCGCCAGACATCGGGATTGGAGGTGTCGGTTTCGATCAGCAGCACAGGTTCGCCGCGCTCGCGTAAATAATCGACCAATGTCAACGCAGTCATCGATTTGCCGACGCCGCCCTTGCTGCCGCCCACCAGAAAAAGAGGCTTGTTCATCAGGATGCTCCACGAAAAGACCTTTAAACACCCCACAGAGGACGCGAACCGAGACACGGAGCGCGTCCGGGATTTCTGAGCAGCGCAGTGGGTTCAAGCAGGTCCCGGCATCCACCGCGGACCCGGGTCGTCCTTGCCGCACGGCCGCCACCGATCCGCATCAAGATTCCTGTTCGGTCGGCGGGATCGCCGGTTCCATCGTGGCGCGATCGATTTCCGCATTCCGCGCCTGCGCCTGACGTAACCACTCGTCCAGCGGCAGTTCCTCTTTCGGGATAAACGAACCGCTCCCGGTTCGTGGTGTTCCCCGGCGCGAAGGCGCGGTGGAAGGAAACCCGTCGGCGCGAGAAGCGGTCACTGGAGGGGGCTGATCAGCGGGCGAACACGCTTCCTCTCCGGCGCGGATCGGGTGTGAAGGGCCGGCGAGGGGTCGGGAGCGGTTCCCTTGGACCGGTTCCTGGTGCAACGATCCCGGGCGCGAAGGCGTGCGGGTATGGCCGAGGTATTGCCGCAGCGTGGACGGGGTGATCGCAATGCCCTGCGCACGCAAATGATCGGCTAATTCCCGAACCGAATACCCCCGTTCGCGAACGGCGCGAAGCAGCGTATCGCGCAATCCATCAATCAGGTTACGCAACGTCCCGGTACGGCGGGGCGAAGCCGGTAAGTCATTGAAGTAAGCATTGAGCCGTGCCAGGTCAGGATCGGCGGGACGGCCTTTTTCTTTTGCCATGCGGTCCTCCTGATCAAGCGATGGTTTCAGGTCCGCCCTTCACGGATAACCATTTTCAATGGTCGTGTAAGCGGCAGGGTTGGAAGGCCATCCATACATTGCTTACTTAACCCACGTAGATATAAAAATTTGTTTTATAAACTATAAATATATATTTATAGGTTTAACATCAATCAATTTTATATCATTAAAATTTGTTTTGATAATTCTATTTAAATGCTATTTAATCATAGACGATCTAATACCGCAACTGCAAACTGAAGCGGCGTCCTGCGGTGGATGAGAGCACGCCTATCTTCTACGGTGGGGCGCGTCAGGATGAGGTGACGGTGACCGGAGCGTCATACGGTTGATCGGGCCATAGTGATGTCCATGATGATCGGATGACAACGCCTGGGCTATGCCAGTGCAGTGCGGAGGATGAGAGCGTGCGTTGTGAATCGCGTGGATGTGATGAGCCGTGTGGATGCCCCGGAGTCATCGAAGCATCGGCGATGACGATCGAATCCGATGCGGTGCGGCGATCACGACTATTAAATGATCAAGCGGTTGATCCTTTTTTAATGATGAGATGGCCCTGTGGCGATTCAGCGATTGTGGCGCGTCTTTCGGAATTCGGTCATTCGTCGCGGGGGACAACGGTTGTGCAGGATGGGTGTTGTCACACCCGCCCCTCGGCGTTCGGCGATGAGCGGTGTTTCTCAGGACGCACCCGGCGCCAGAGTGGCCCGCTGGGAACCGCTCCGGTCGCTTCTTGAACGACGGAGCCATGGCGGATGCGGGGGACTTTGCAGCGGGTGGCGATGACGAAGGAACCTGATGAAACCGGATAATCCACGATCAGATGACGAGAAGTCCGGCCCCGATCGTGCGCTGGATGCGGTCATGAACGTGCGGCTGACCCGATTCGAGAAAGCCCAACTGTGTCAGGAAGCGCGACGGGCCGGATTGTCGGTGAGCGCCCTGGTGCGGCGTCGCAGCCTGGGTCGCAGAGTTCCGGTCGTGGATGCCCCGTTGGCGATGGTTCAAGCCCTGCGACGGATCAGTGTTCTGGTGGAGCATCTGGATCGGGAAAGCGCACGGGAAACCTCGCCAGTGGTTCGCGAGGGTGCGCAAGCGCTCCGTCGCGAATTGCAAGAGATCCTGGCGTGGTTCAGTCACTCGTGCTGAACATTCTCAACGTCGACGGAAGGGGTTCATGGTCGTCAAGAAAGTCCGCAGTCCGCGTTCATCGTCCTCTGTGGGCATCCGCATCGGTCGGTTGGCCGATTACATCGATGCGCCGGAGACGCCGGGTAAACCCGAGCGGGTCGAGGCGCGCGAGAAGTGTATTTACTCGGGAGCGCGCGGCTTTTTCATGACGACGTTCGCGGCCCGGAAGCTGGAGATGCAGGCGTTGGCGCGGGAAACCGTGCACAGCAGAAACCCCATCGGTCATTACGTTCTGAGCTGGCGGGAGGACGAGCAGCCCACGCCTGAGCAGGTCGAGGAAGCGGTCGACCTGTTTCTCGATGAACTGAATCTGTCTGCGCATCAGGTCTTCTACGGTTTGCACGTCGATACCGAGCATGTGCATCTACATTTAATGATCAATCGGGTGCATCCCACAACCTTGAAGGTCATCGAATCGAATCAAGGCTTTGACCTGGAAGCGGCGCATCGCGCGGTGGCGCGGATTGAACACGCGCAAGGTTGGCGGCGGGAGGCGCGCGGACGTTATCGGGTGCAGGAAGACGGCGCCTTGCAGCGGGAGCGGTGCGCCGCACGACAGGAGCCGCGCGACGGGGGGAAGCGTCCGGCCGGTCATTCGTGCCCGCGGCGTCGCCCGCCTGCGGAGCAGCGGCCGCAGGCGCGGCTGACGCCCGCCGACGGGTGCGCCCGCGCGGAACCGCTGCAACCCTACGATTTGGGTGCGTTCATCGCCGTTGGCTACGGCCGGCGGGTGGATTATCGTCGCCGGGACAGCGCCCGTCAGCGTCCGGGCTTGGTGGATCGGGGCGCGGAGATTGTCGTTTACGCCGAGCGTGACCGGGAGACCGTTCGGGCGGCGCTGCACCTGGCCACGCAAAAGTGGGGCGCGTTCCAGGTGGAGGGCGACGCGGCCTACCAGGCGCTTTGCAGGCGGCTGGCGGCGGAGTACGCTTTCCCCCTGCGTGCGCCTGTGCCGCCCGCGCGTGAGGAGTACGCCCGGTCACCGGGCGGTGCGCCGCCGTGCGCCCCGGGTGGGGTCTCCCGCCGAGGATGACCGAGAGGTGCGGGCTGCAGCGGGCCGGCGGATTAGTCGGCCGACCGTGGAGCGCCGCCTGCCGCGCGGCGAGTCGCCAAACGGCGGGTCGCGTGGCGGCGCGCGACCGCTTGGCGAACGGCGACCGGGACCGGTGGGTGGGGCGAGAACCGGAGTCTCGGGGGCGGCCACGGCTGAAATGCCCCGCCGCGCGGGGCGTCCACCAAGGAAACGTCGCGGCGGGCCGCCCGGCGCACCCAGGTTTTCAGCGTGGGCGCATCCAGGTCGAGTCCGCGCACCCGGGCCTCGAACCGGGCGCGCTCCACGAACGCTTCAAAGCCTGCCACGCCGCGCGTCGCCAGGAACCGTTGAAAGGCCAGCAACAGGCGACGTAGCGGCGGATGGACGGTCTGACGCGGCGTGTCCACCCCGGACAACCAGCGTGGCCCTGTGGAACGGGGTTGACCCATCAGCAAGGCAAACGCCCCCTCGGGATCGGATTGGATTGCCGTGCTCTGTTCCAGGGCGCTCGCGTAAGCCGGATACACCTCGGCCGGTTCGGGAAAGACCGGTAGATAATGCGCTTCGGGATAACGCAAGAGCGCCCAGACCAACAGCGCGACCGCCGGATCGCCCAGCAGTTCGTCAGGCCGATTCTGGTACTCGTGAAAACGGGGCGCGGTCAGGCCCAGCAGATAGCCGCATTCGGCGATGGTGAGTCCGGTCCACTGGCGCAGCAAGGTTAAATCCCGGCCGTAGACCGGGCGGTTTTCCAGGGCGAATAATTCGGGATCGGGCAGGGGGTGCGTCATCAGGAGGGCGCTTCATCGGTGGCGCGCGCCTTGCGGGAGCGCCGCCGCTCGCGCTGAAGCGGAGGGTCATCGCGGTTGAGCATCCGCGACCACGAGGTCATGCGCCGCGACAGCTTGAGACCCCGCGCGTGCGCTTCCACTTCGACCCGATTCACCCAGGCGTCGAAGCCCGCCACGCCCTGCGTCAACAACAGGTTGCGCAGGACCCACAGCAGGCGATACACCTGGGGACTGGGGCGTCGTTCCTGGCTTTCGGTCAGCCAGCGGTTGACGCTGGTCATCTCCCGGCCCAGCAACAATCCGAAGGCAGTTTTACCGAATTTGGTTTTCCGAATCGCGCCCAGTCGTTTGGCGCTGTGCGGGGCCGTCTCCAGGTACAGGGGGAGCACCTCGGCCGGTTCCGGGAAGGTCGGCAGGAACCGGGTTTCCGGAGCGGTCGCCAACAGCCACACCAGGAGCGCGACGGTGGGATCGTTGAGCGGCTCATCCGGATGTTCAAGGTAGTGATTCCACTTGGGAACGCTCAGACCCAACAGGTAACAGGTTTCGGTTTGGGTCAAGCCGAACCATTGCTGGAGAAGCAGTACATCGCGACCGCGAGCGGGGCGCAGGTTCAAATCGAACCCTTCGCCATCCAGGCGGGGCGGGTCCGGCGGGGCGGGAGCAGTCATAGCGTGGGCGTCACCAGCGTGGTTTGGAAAGGAGAACCGTATGAAACGTAAGTGATGTTACTATAAAATAGAATAATCCGCGAAAGCCGGGCGTCGCGGACCGGAAGCGCACGGTTCAGCGCCGGGATCCGGCGGATCGACGCCGGTGTACCGGCGGCCCGGGTTGCAGATGTTTTAACCCAGAAGAACCCGTTGATCACCGAGGCGATGCGCCACGCGGCGCTCACGTCTCTGTCCACCGCCGAGGAAATCCCACTGGAAACTCCGCAGAAAAGCCCATCGAAACGTCGACCGGGACGACCGCCGGGAAAGCCAGCGGACGATCCGCGGTTCCGCACTTTTGGACCGACGCTGTTGACCGCGTTGTTCCTGCCCGCCGACGCGCCCGTGCCGACCGACGCGCCGTTGCCGGATGCGCCCGTGCCGAATCCCCACCTGCACTTACCCGGCGGCGGCGTCTCGCTGCTGTATGGGGGCAGCGCCTCGCGGTTGTTGGGTCAAGCCCTGCAACGCGCGCAACAGCAAAACTGGCGCTCGATCGGTGGCCGGGCCACCACGGCGTTCGCGCGCGTCCTGGCCACGGGCCAGCAACTCTCGCTCGAACAGTTGCCGCACGTCGAAGTGCTTTGGCTCAACAAACTGTATACCGGGTCCCGCGTGGCCGAGCGCATCCAGGCCCATACCCAGCGCTATTTAGAGGCGGAGGGCCATTCGATGACCCTGGAACCCCCGCTGCGTTTCGCCGAAATCAGCCAGCATCCCGAGTGGCTGGAGCGCCTGCTGACGGAACCCGAGTTCGCCCATTTGCGTGCGGTGGTGATCGTGTTGCCCGGGGTGAAATTCCAGGATGGTCTCCGGCCGGCGGCGCAGATGATGTATATCCGCGATCTGAGCGCTCTGCAAAGCGTCCAGGTCGATTACGGGACGCCGTCCCGCCAGCAGATTTTTCGGGCGCCGACCCCGGAAGAAGTGGCGCGACCCCGTGCCCAGTTGAATCCGTTTGCCGCCATCTTGCCCAAGCCCCAGGAGGTTAATGTTCGGGTCGGGCCGATGGGGCCTCTCGGGTAATTGGGTGGGTGGGGTCTATCAGGATGTCGTTCATACCCTAACCGGTTCCAGAGGAACAGGCGGCCCAGATTCGAGGGGCGATGACCCACGTAGAGGAGGAATCAACCATGCCCAGACCTCCGCGCGCAATCGTTGTGATGATGGCGTGCTTCCTGGAGTGTCCTCTGCTCCGCGCGCAACCGGAGTTCGAGCAGACCTTGGGGGATATCGAAACGGTGTCGATCGCCACCGGTCGTCCTCAATCCATTCAGACTGCACCGAGCGTCGCTTCGGTCATTACCGCCGAAGACATCCGCAATACGGGTGCCCGGGATTTGGTGGACATTCTGCGGCTCGTCCCGGGGTTTTATATCGGCCAAACCGCTAATGCCGCTGCACCGGTGCTCGCCGTGCGCGGTTTTACCTCGGCGTTCAATCAGACCACGCTCCTCATGATTGACGGCGTTCCACAAAACGAGTTGGTTCTAGGCGACCGCTTCATGGCGCTCGGCAAAATTCCGTTGGACAGCATTGACCGTGTCGAAGTGATTCGCGGACCCGGCTCCGCGCTCTATGGTGCAGACGCCTATTCCGCCGTGGTCAACATCATCACCCGGAGGGAGATCCCCGAGCAAAATCAAGGGGTGCTGAGCGGCGGTTCGCACGATACCCGGAACGCGCGACTGCTGGCCGGCCAGCGCTGGGGTGAAACGAAGGTGGTCGGCGCCTTGGAATATGAGGAGACCGATGGCTATGCGCCGTGGATTGAAGCCGATCAGCAATCCCGTCTCGATGCGCTCCTGGGGACGGAAGCCTCTTTGGCGCCCGGCCCCGCGAACACGCACCGGCAAGCGTTCGGCGCTCTGGTGAACTTCACGGGTCCGCAGACCACCTTGGGACTGCGGGCGTCCGCCTGGCGCGATTTGGGAACCGGGATTGGCATCGCCGCCGCTCTCGATCCCGTGGGTCAGAGCGAGAGCACGCTGGTGGAGGGAACCTTTCAATGGCGCGACCAGCGCGAGGCATGGACGCTCAACAGCACGGTTAACAGCCGTTTCCTGAACTTCCAGGCCGACCAATGGCATTTCTTTCCACCCGGCGCTTTTGGACGGTTTCCCGAAGGGGTCATCTACAATGCGGAGTTTGACGAACGTTTTCTGCGTTGGAACGGTACGCTGGGGTATGCGGGCGTTGCGGATCATGACTGGACGTTCGGCGTTGGGGCCGAATGGGGGGAGGCCGAACTGCAAGCCGAAAGTCGCAATTACACCTTGGTGAACGGTATCCCCTTGCCGATAGGCCCGGTGCAGGACACCACGCAGGCCCCGGATACCGGTTCCCCGACCTTTTCCCGGAACCTGTGGTTTGCTTATCTTCAGGATGAATGGCGCTTGCATCCCGATTGGACTTTCACCTGGGGCCTGCGGTATGACCACTATTCCGATTTTGGCGACACGGTCAATCCACGCGCCGCCCTGGTGTGGAACGCGCGGCATGACCTGACCGTCAAGTGGCTCTACGGGCGCGGCTTTCGTGCGCCTACGCCCCTGGAACGACAACCCCGGCAGATCCCCGCGCTCCAGGCGAATCCTGCCTTGCAACCGGAACAGGTGGACGCGATTGAGTGGGCGCTGGATTATCATCCCCGATTGGACCTCCAGACCCGGCTGAACTTGTTCTATCATGAGACGGATCAGCAAATTCGCTATCAAAACGATGGCGGTCCGACGTTCCGACCGGAAAATGTCGGCCAACAAACAGGACGCGGCCTGGAATGGGAAGGCGCGTGGGATCTTACCCCGCACACCCGCCTCTCCGGTTACTACGCTTATCAAAAAAATACCGATGAAACCACGGGCGCGGATGCCGGCTATACGCCGCGCCATCAAGCCTGGGTGCAATGGCAGAGCCGGCTCTATCCCTGGCTGTTCACCGTCCAGGCGCGCTATGTCGGCGCGCGGGACCGCGTGGCGGAAGATCCGCGACCGCCGCCAGACACGTATGCCCTTCTGGATGTCTACACGCGCTATGCCTTTTCCAAGCATCTGGAAGCCAGCCTGGATATCCGTAATCTGTTCGATGTCGAGGTGGAGGATGCCGGCGTGGGCACCGCGTTCCCCGGTGATATTCCCCTTCCGGGCCGGACCTTTTATTTCAGCCTCATCGGGCGGTTTTAGGGGAGCGCCGCAGTGGGCCGCAAGATGGAATCAGGCGCTGAGGCCTCGATCTTGCCGGGCGTGGTCGCTGAGGGCATGACCTCGATGAGCAGTAGACCGCGTTTTTTGCCGGTTTCCGCGTCGACGGTGTTCATGGCGGCATACAACCGGTGCGCCGGCGCCAGGAAGGGCCGATAGCGATCCAGCACATCCAGGACAAAGACCAAGTCTGCGTCCGACAGATAGCCGCCGATCGGCGAATGATGGCCCATGTTGACGCCAAACAGGGGTTGACGGTTAAAATTAATGATATAACGAAAAGCAGGGTTATTTGCACGATGAAGATGCCGCTGAAATTCTTCCCGGGTCAGATCGCGCAACACCGTGACCTTGAGGGGAGCATTGGCTTGGATGATCTCGGCCAACTCATCGAGCGTGAGACCCAGGAAGCGGGCTTTCCAGTAGCTGACCTGGGCGCGGTCAAACAGACTCTCCTGCGTCGAGTGGTCGATCCCCAGCGATCGGAAGACATTGATCACGGTGGCCGGTCCACAGAAGGCCGCGTTGTGTTGATACTCAAAAGAGTCCCGGTAGGTGGCGGCCACCGGTTGCCGCCAGGCCTGCGCCAAGCCGGCCGGATTCTGGTAGTACGTTGCCGTGGCAATCGAGTCGACCGGCGCCGGTGCTGGCCCGCAAGCCGCCAACCACAACAGGGTCAAGAGGAGGGCGATCCAACCACGGTGTGGATCGTGGCAGAGGAGCGTTCGGGGAGACTTCATGACATTTTATCTCCGATGGACTGGTTACCAGGTAGACCTTAATCGCTGACCGGAACGAGCATCTCGTGAGCCGCGCGGTCGCCTGGGGTTTGCTGTGGTGGCTGTGCCAAGCAGCATGGGCCGCCGATCCTACAGTACTTATCCTTTATCCAGAGGCTCCACCGCCCTACCAACAGGTCTTCGAACAGATCATGATCGGCGTTGCGCAAACGGTGGAGAGGTCGCCAGAGACCCTTGCGTTGCCTCCGACACCGGATCGGGCCAATATCCGCCATTGGTTGACGGCGCGGCGCGGCGCGGCGCTCCTGCTCCTGGGCCAAAGAGCGTTACAAATTTATCAGGCGGACTGGACCGAGGGACCGGTTTTGGTCGGCGCACTCAATGCCCTGCCTGGTCAAGTACCTTGGCCTGGCGTGAGCTTGGTCATCGATCCCGACCTCTACCTGCAAACGCTCCACGAGGTGTTACCGGGCATCGAACGGGTTATTGCGGTTTACCATGCGCGCGATGACCAATGGATGTCATGGGTTCAGCCCGCAGCAACCCAGAGAGGATTGCGTGTCGACCCCATTAAAGTTACCGATACAGAATCAGCCGTCCGCGAGTTGACCCACGTCTTCAAAACGCTCGATCCGCAAACCACCGCCCTTTGGTTTGCTAAAAGCACTCTCGATTTAAACACCGAGTTGCTCTATCCCTTCGTCTTGGAAGAAGCATGGCGCCGCAAAATCGCGGTATTTTCCGATACGGTGGCGCATGCCAAGCGGGGGTTTCTGTTTGCATTATATCCCGATTATAAAGGGGTTGGGGTGGAACTGGGCCAGCGTCTACACCCTGACGTTGCCCCAATGGCCAAGGGTTGGGCGTTCACCCGCGCCGCCCGGCTCGCCCTCAACCACCGAACCGCTCGTCACTTGGGCATCACCTTGCGCGATGACGTGATCCAGCGCGCCAGTCTCCTGTTTCCTCAACCTTAAGATATTTTGACTGATGCCTGTTTTGCGACGGCCCTTTACCCTTCGTCAAGTCCTTGGAGGCGTCTATTTTACCGGGATTGCCCTATTAACGGTGGGTGTCGTCATGGTGCTTGGATCGCACTTGAGCGCCCATTTTCGTGAGGCTTTAGTGGCCCAGGGTCGCGCCATTGCCGAGCAGTTGGCGAGGGATAGTCGCTTGGCGCTGATTCAACGCGCCGTCGAAAACGTCGAGCCGCGTTTGGAGACGGCGGTGGGTTATCCAAATGTCGCCGGTATTGCCCTGCTGAACGCTTCGGGTGAGGCGCTCCTGGCGTTAGGCGCGCGTCCGGTGATTCCAGACCAAACTGTTTTGGAAGCGGCGCAAGAGGACACTCGTCTTGTCGAGGATCAGTCGCATTGGGTGATGATCGCCGCCGTTCGCCTTGAACCGGAACCCGTATTGAGTAACCCCTTAATGCTGTCGACGGAGGAATTGGCCAACGCGCCCACCGTCCTTGGATTTGTCACGCTGACCCTGAGTCAAGTCGCGCTCCAGGCGGATATTCGCGCGACCTACCAATTGGTGCTGAGCGTCATGCTCGGGGGAGCGCTGTTGGTGGGTGTGCTGGTGTTGGGGGTCCTGAGTCGAATTATCCATCCGCTGCAACAACTGGCGCAACGGATGTCCGATCCTGACACCGTGGCGTATTTTCGTCCGGCAAAGGTCTGCGGCGTTCGCGAAGCCCAACGCATCGCCACGGCGTTCAATACGCTCATCGCCGCTTTTGCTCAGGTGAAACGAACACTGGTCGACACCAACCTGGCGCTGGAGCGCTCCCGGGACAACCTGACGGGTCGGGTGCAAAAAGCCACGGGCGATTTGATGGCGGCGCTGGAACAGGTGGAGCGGCAAAATATCGAGTTAATGGAGGCCCGTGAACAGGCGTTGACCGCGAGTCGCGTCAAGTCCGAGTTCCTGGCCCATATGAGCCACGAAATCCGCACGCCCATGCACGGCGTTCTGGGGTTTATCACGGTGCTGGCTCGCACGCCGTTGAACCCGGTCCAAGCCAGCTATTTGCACTTGCTGCAACACGCCGCCGACAGTCTAATGACGATTATTGACAGTATTCTCGACTTTTCCAAACTGGAGGCGGGCAAGATTCAGCTGCGGGTGGCGCCCTTTCCATTGCGTCACCTGTTGGAAACGACCGTGCAGTTATTCATGCCGAACGCGCAGGTCAAAGGATTGATGCTTGAATGGGCGGTTGACCCCCAATTGCCTGAACAGGTATTAGGCGATCGCCAACGACTGGCGCAGGTCCTGCGTAATCTGGTGGACAACGCCATCAAATTTACTGACGGTGGTCGCGTTCAAGTCCAGGCGCGTTTGGTGCGGCGTGAGGGGGCGTTCATGACCTGCCATGTGGAGGTGCGGGATACGGGGATCGGTATCCCATCGGTGCATCAAGCTACGATTTTTACGGCTTTTAATCAGGTGGACGCCTCGACGACTCGCCAACAGGGCGGCACGGGTTTGGGACTGGCCATTTGTCAACAGCTGGTGAGTTTGATGGGAGGCTGTTTGACCGTCGATAGTCAGGAAGGGCAGGGATCATCCTTTCAGTTCGAGGTGCGTTTGCAAATCGCTTCAACGGATGACTTCATGGAGGCGGAGCATCCCGGCCTGCCGTCCATCAATGATGAGGATGAACAATATTCACGCTCAGTCCAGCTGCGTGCGGCCAAACCGCTTCCTCCATCGGGTATGCCCCCGGCTCGCCGATCGACCCGATCCACTCGCGTGCTGGTGGTGGACGATAACCCGACCAATCGGGCGCTGGCCGATATCGTATTGGCCGATTTGCACACGGATCGGGACTTGGTCAGCGATGGTGAAGCTGCCCTGACCGCCTGCCGCCAACAGCGCTACGATCTGATTTTAATGGACCTGCGGATGCCAGGCATGGACGGATTGGAAACCACGCGCCGGATTCGTCAGCTGGGCAACAATCCAAATTGCACGGTGCCGATCATCGGTCTGACTGCCGACATCCTTGGTGTCAATTATGAGGAATGGCGGGCGGCCGGTTTGACCGACTGTCTGTATAAGCCACTGAAAGTCGAAGTGTTGAGCCAAGTTTTGGCGCGATGGGGCATCGGGGGTTCGTCCCCTGATCCCTATTCGATACCCCGTTTTTTATGAGGTGATTTATGAGCCTTGACGTTGATCCTGACGACCTGCTCGACCAGGCTTACCTGCAACGCTTTAAGAGCAAGCCAGCACGGTGTCGCGATCTGATCCAGGCATTTCTGGACAGTACCCCGTCGATCCTGCACCAACTCCGACAAGCGCTCCAGCGACACGACCAGGAGGAATTTCGTCAGATGTTACACGCCCTCTATGGCGCGACAGAAACTGTGGGTGCGCGCGCCATGAAAGGGATTTGTCTTCCATTGAGTCGCAACCCGGACTTTGCGCAGCAACAGGCCGGTATCGACGCCCTTGAGAGCCAATTTCAGGAAACGCGCACCGCTTTTCTTGAGTTTTTGCGCACATTACCCATCGAAGCCGAGAGTTCCTTCCCGGCAACCACAACACAACGGCGTGTTCTACTGGTGGAAGATAATCCGCCCGCCCGGGAACTCCTGCATTTTGCGCTGGGTGACGATTACCAACTCCTGGATGCCGACCACGGGCACGCCGCCTTGGCGCTCTGTGCGGAGGATTCGCCACCGGACGTGGCGATTGTTGACTTGAATCTGGGGTATGCACCCTCCCAAGACGTTGCATTCTCTGGCTTGGAAGTCCTGCGGCGACTTCGGGGTACGCTACCGATGATCGTTCTCACCGTCGATCGCTCTCGCCATTCCATACAGGCGGCGGCTCAGGCCGGCGCTTGGGCCTATCTGGTCAAACCACCCGATCCTGATACTCTCCGCGCGACCCTGGAGGCCGTCTTGGCGCGGGCGGCGGAAGCGGATTACAGGGCGACGCAGCGTACAATCGACCGCGCGATTGGCATCCTGATGGGAACACTACACCTCTCCGACGAGGAGGCGCGCCGCCTGATCAAGCACTATGCGGCTGTCCGGCGGCGCAAAGCCGTGGAAGTCGCCGAGCAAATTATTCAAGCACAGGAGTTTCAGAACCGATTGGTGCAAGCAGCACGCCAGTTGCGGATGTTAGACCTCTCTGAGACTTGACCGCCGCGCGATCTCCCGGTAATTTTTAGCCCCTGTTGTACCCTGCTCAAGTCGGGGTACACGCCCCCACCGCCTGGGTAAGCCGGTGGGTTTTTCAAGGCTAGACGTCGCCTTTCACTGGTTCGATGCCAGACGGGCGGCTGATGCCGGGTCTCACCAGAAAGCGGTGCGACTTCGCTACGTGGTGCTTCGCGTTGCGCGAGGCATTGGGTGTGTGTTGTCGCTGTTTGGGAGGTGAGGCCATGTGGCTATTCCATCGAATGCCCTTTTTGTTAGGATTTGCCCCTTGCGGGGCGTTGACTTGGCGTGTCTGGCATTGCGAGGCCGACCGGGGGGAATTAACCCGCGATGACGGTTGCGCGGGCTTGATGGCGGACTCGACACCGCATGGAGCAACAAGGCGTGTTTCCGCAACGGCTAAAAATCCCCTCGCCGGAGGCGCGCACTGATGGTTAGCGCACAACAACTTCATCAGCAGAGCGTACTTGGCGGCGCGGCAGTCGAGAGTCCATGGGACGACGAACGGTTCCTGACTCTACTACAAGACCCCATCGGCGATCCCCGCTTGGACGACATCCCGGATACGACCAGAAATCAGGTGAGCCAAATCGCGAACGCGCTGTTGGCGAAACACATCGAACCGACGGTGAGGCGAGTGGCTGCGGTGGCACGGGAGTTGGAATTGCCGCTCCCCGAACCGGATCTGCTGGCAGGGTTATTGATGGAGATCTGGTGGATTCGATTCAACGAGATCGTCCCGGATGACGTTGAAGCATTACAAATTCATCTGAAGGGCGCACCGGCGCCAGATCATCCGTGCTGCCGCTTCCTTCAGGGACTGATTCATGAGCTGACTACGCATCCGCCGCTTTAACGACAAGCGGATGTTGTGGTTGCGACGATCGTTAAGAGGCAGCCTTGGTGAACAAGACGATTCGATTTTCAGTCTAATTGGATAGGGCGCTGGATTCGAGCAGGGCATTGACAGTCAGTGATCTTGTGCTCTAAAAGTCCTTAATCGGTGGTTTGGCGAATTGCCATTTTGGAGGTGCGCCATGGCCTTGGATGCCATTGACCATTATCTTCTCGGTCACGCCCAGCAGCAGCACGAACGCTGGTTACAACAGAATGTGTTTCAGACCCGGGAGCTGCAAGAGCAGTTGGCTGAACAGTCGGCGGCGAATCAGGGTCGTAAGGCGATCATCGACGCGTTGGTTGCTGCGTATAATATCAACGATTGGCAGAGTATTCAGACTATCCTTGGTGACTACAACACGCGGAATGCGATCTACCAGTCCAGGTATTTCCCGACTCTGAACAGTATGAAGCCTGCCTGAGATTTCAGGCGTTTTTCCCACCATCCATCGGCTTCACCTTTGCCGCGCCAGTCGAGCCATTCAGTGTTCCGGTGCTAACCCGGCTGGTGGCCCGCAATGCGGTGTCCACTGCGGTTCGGGTCGCTGCCGCCACATGGTGTTGCAATTCGTGATGATCCTGCGCCGAGTCGACCATTCCACCGAAAAGGCGCATGACGAAATCGGGCAACCGGTGAATCAGAGAAAAGCACCGGATCGTCAGGTCGACCGCCAGGAGCACGAACAGGATAACCAGACCGGTAAGAATCACTGGTCCGGTAGTGTTGCCACTGTTGGCATTGATGGCCGCCACGGTGAAGAGGCTGGTCACCACGGAGAGCAGGTAATAGCTGATCACCGTTGCGCCGAGTAGACCAAACAGCATCAGGGTGGGTCGTAGCAACAAATCGAAAAGCAGTAACCAGCCGGGCAGGGTCTCGGCGGTTAAGCCCTTACCATTTCTCAGAAACCCAACGGCCCAGACCGGGGCCGCCAGCAGCGCCTGGAATACCAGCAGAACCCAGTGCAAGCCCGCCAGTGTCCAGATGATAAACGGCGCCAGCGGCAGGTAAATCGCGGCAGTGAGGGCGAAGCCCAACAAAGCCAGCACTACAACGCCGATCACCAGGCCCGTCAAGCTGAGGGCGCCGGAGGCGTTGGGGCTGGTGACCAGGTCGGTCAATCCGCCCAAGGCTTGAGCCAGCCGACCTGCGCCGGAGGTAGTTGCGATCAGCTTTCCCAGAGCAGCGACGCTCAACGCGCTCAATACGACCGCAATCAAAGCGTGGCCGATCCAGGCGATGGCGAAGAGCGGATGGGTTTTACCGATCAGCGACTGCGTGATCCAGTCCAATGTGGCGCGTAGGAAGTCGCGCGACACGTCATCGAGGGCGCTGTTGTTCGGGTCGCCGGAGGTCAGCCCGAGACCGCCGTCGCTTTCAGCTTCCAGCACCACCGCTTCCAGGCGCTTGAAGCGGTCGGCGTAGGTCTCGATGTCCTCGCGCGGCAGCTTTTCCCAAATCCGGATCGGATAAGGTTCTGGCACGTTGAGCGCCATCTTGTTCATGTAGTCGCTTAGGGCGGCAAGTCGGTAAAACCAGCTCCCCGCCGTGAACCAGCCCTCGTTCTGGGCGCGGCCGGTAAATTCGGTGAAGGCGCGTTGACCGGTGACACTCACTACATTGGTGATCAGGCTTTGCAGGCGGAGTACATATTGCTCGGCGGCGGCATCGATGGCGCTCAGGCAGCGCGTGCTGGTCAAGGTTCCGGTCGCGGTGGTCACGCATTCGCCCAATTCGGCCTGACCGTCGAAAATCGCCTGAGCCAGCGGCTTCAAGTGGTCACGCAATTCGAGCGCGGCCACGTCATGGGCGTTCAGCAGGGCTTGGCTGAAATCTTGGCGAAGGTCGGCGCCAAAACCAAGGAGATCACTGACCCAGCGTAAAAAACCATCGAGCGCATCAATGCCGGTGGTTCCCTGGCGAGGATCGATCCCTTCGGCGGGTTCCCGGATCGAATACCCCCCACAGGCCGCGACGCCTAGATGCGTGACCGACCAGCGACTGCTGCGTTCGCTGACGGTTCCGACTTGACCCGGCTGGCTCTCGAAGGTCACGGCATACTTCGCTTCGCCCCGGGCCGGAAGATCGGTGACGATGTGTTCGCAGACATTGGAAGCCAGCAAGGCGACCGCCAAGCGTCGGGCCTGGGGCGGAGGCGGCTGGGTGTAGAGAGAAATTTCGGCAAATTGATCAACAGCCTGATTCCATACCGCGTCCGCCAACCCAGCCCCGCTCAAGGTCGTCCATAGCACCAGGATCTGCGCCAGGCTGAAGCCGTTGACCATCGGTAACAACAGACCCAGCGCCAACACGATCCGCACCGGCGTCCAGGTCGTGGAGCGCTCGTGACCCAATGCTTCGCCCTCGTGAGCCGTGTCCAGCATCGCCGCGATCATTTTGATGAACAGTAGCAGGCCCAGCGCCAACACCAGAAAACCATTGAACAGGGCGAACAGGGGACCAAATTGCGGCGAATCTTCCGTACTGAGGGTCTCGGCAAAGCGCACCTTGTCCACGATCGGTCCCAGTATGCTTCGCAGCAACTCGGTGCTGACGTCGCGTTCAGCCGGTTGCAATTGTTCGGGAGAGAACGCTGAATCTTGGGCAAGCGCGGTCAGCGGTGCGAGCAGGACGAGGAGCGTCAGGAGCCAAAACAAAACATTCCGACGTCGGGTGAAGAGGGGAGTGGGCGACATGAGCAACCGGCCTGATCAAGAGGATGGAGGGCTTAGGGGGGGTCATCGTCAGGAAGCCGAGACGGCCACCAGTCCGATGGATGGCGAAGGAATTGACGGGGCGAAACGAGGGTGTGGTGACGCATTTGCCAGCATCGATGCGCCGCAGGCAGGGACAACGCAAGGAAGGTGAAGCCGGCTCCGAGGCTGGCGCCGGCCCCCGCGCCATCGTTTAACCATAGACGGTGCATGCAAACCAACACGCTCATGACCGCTCCCAAAAGGAACGCCCGTACCCAAGACGCTTCGGCGTCGTATTGCCGACGCCGGTCGATCGCCGTCTGTTCCTGGCGCGGGAGCGCTTCTGTCGGCCATCGCCTCGACGGCTTTTGGTTGAGGGGTACAGAATTCATCTCCACAGGGTTGGCGGAAACATCCGCTGGGGGCGTCTCTTGGTTTGCTGCGCGCAGCAGGGTGTCGATCCAGTGATTGATCGTCTCGCGCCGGTCAGATCGACCGCACAGATCATCGCGCCGATCCTGCAGATACCGAATGAAGGGTAAGTAATTCTTTGATTTTTTCAGTAGATTCGGTTCATTGGATCGATGGGTTAGGAAGGCAAATCGATCTTTAGTCATGGTGTTTTCAAATAAAATACTTTGTTATACTATAATAGTAAATAAATTTTAGGCCGAGGGCAAACGGGATGTGGGAAAAGGCAAGTGGAACCTTTCAACGCCGGGTACCAATGCTGGTCTGGGTTGGACTCTTGGCGGTCTCGCCGATCGATGCCGCCCGGGCGGCGGTTTGCGACGGATGCGTTGTGGCGGCTATTCATCTGCACAAGGCGGCGATGGTTCAGGAATTCGCCGCGTTGCGAATGTTTCTCGGCGAGCAATTCAAGACAGTCCGGCAATCCATTGCGCAAGTGGAAAAGGATTCCCTGCGCGCGCAAGCCGACATCGGCTTCATCCGGCCGACGAGAAGTTGTGAGACCGCTACGGGCGCTGCCGCAGCGGGTCCAGCCCGCGACCGGGCCGAAGCGTACCATCGGGCGTTCAATCATCTGCGCCGCCCGGAACTCACGGGGTCGGCGGCGAGCGCAGCCATGTTCCAGCACCAGGTCGAGCGCTATTGCAATGCCGAGGATGTCGGTTCGCACGGTTGCACACAAGCGAGCCTAAGACCCGATGCGCAGTTTCAAACCGAAACCCTGTTGTCCGGCTCGGGGTTGGGCGCTTCAGTGGAGCCGACCCAGCCGAATACCTTTCTGCCTGAAATTTTGAGTTTTAATGATGATCGGATAACGGATGCGCGGTATTTCATCGATAACGCTGTCGATCCTTTTCCCATCGACGATCTGCCCAAAGCCTTACGAGAAACCCCGCAAGGCCGCGCCTTCTGGCTGCACCGCAAAGCCTTTGAAGGCCGTTTATCGGCGGCGCGTTACAGCATGAATCATGCGCTGGCGTGGCGGGTCCCGGCGGCGGCGCTCAAAGGATGGTTATTGGACGTCTGGCAAGCGTCGAAAGCGCCGGAGCATTTAGCGGAATTGACCGCCGCCTTGCCAGAAAACCTCTCGTATCTGGAACTCTTGAAAACCGATGTGGATCGTCGCTATGCCTCGCCGGCCTGGTATGCCGGGATCGCGGGCAATCCCGGCGACGCCGTGTTGCGTGAACTGGCTTACATGAAAGCCCTGGACCTGAATTTGAGCTACCTGCAGCTGCGCCAAGGCGAGCGCATTGAGCACCTGTTGGCGCGACTCACCCTGAGCGATGCGGATCGGGAACGAGAGGCGTTGCAAAGAGAACGCGCCGCAGCGATCAATCAGGTCAAGGTGCAGGCGGCGGGAGGGTAACTTTATGATGTCTCAGAAATCTCCCATCACGCCTGATCAGCTGGGCGCGTCTGTGGCCCAACATCCATCCGGGTCGCGCCCGCGATCATTGACGGATCTCCAGCCGGCATCGACGCCGCCGATGGACGTGGTGACCGATCCGCTGGCAATTCCCGGCGGCATGGCGGGTGAACTCGCGTGGCGCGACTCGCACCGCGCCTTTCGCCAGGCGCTCAAGATCCAGTTGGCCGGGGCCAAACTGTACGCCGGATTAATCGTGGCGGGACTCGGGTACGACGGGATGACCGGGAAACGCGACCCCGATTACGCATCGCGGCCCACGCCCGTCGAAGCCGTCGCGGCCTATGTGGAGCGGGCCACCCACTGGATCGAAGCCACGACTGATGGACTGGCGCAGCAGTGGTCAGCGCCTTTCCCATCGGAGGACCGTAAACCCCCGAACCCCCCTGATGCATCGGTCAGCGCGGCGAAGAATGCGAACGAAGCGCTGGAATGGTCGGATTATCACCGCTATGAATTGGCCCGGCTACTCGTGTCCACATTACAACGGCGTCCTGCGCTGCTCGAAGAATTCTCACCAGAGAGTATGGCGACCGTGCTGACCCCATCGCCGAGTGCATCGGAAAGGCTCCACGCGCGGGCCGAACCTCTAGCCGCTCCCTGGGTTTCCGCAGGAGAGACCGCGGATCTACAAGGGGCCTGGTCCCGGGCGCTGGCGCGGGTCATGGAGCGCGCGATGGACCACAACTTCAATCGCGAATTACCGGTGTTGTTGACCGACGCCCGCACGGCGATCGCCGCGGCGGTCGAGCGCCACATCCAGGCGTTCGCTGAAACATTCCGCTCAACCCCGGTGACGAACGCCTCCGCTGACGGGATACCGGAGCCAACCCCCGAGGTGTTGCGGATCGCGCGGATGCATGCCCTCGGTCTTTATAGCCGATTGTATGCCGCCACCTTGGCCCAGGTGTACGAGGAGTCCGTGCAGACCATTCAGGCCTACCAGGCGCGGTTGAGCCAGGGCGATGAGGAAGGCGCTGACCAGATTGCGGCCGACTATGAAGCGCGAAAATTGGGCTATGACGGGGTGCCCCACCGCTTTGCGGCGATGGTGGCCCTTCATGAGCGAGAGCAAGCGGTTGCCTTGCAGACGCTCCAGTCCCTGCAGACCAGTTCACCGTCTCCCGCCGCAACCGATGCTCCGCCGCCGGCGGAGACCATTGAAGCACCGCTGTCATCGAGAACCTCTCCATCAACGCGGGCATCGCCGGCGAACCGCGCGACGACGCCGACCCAGGGTTAAAGGGATTGGCGGTCAAGGGGATGATGGATGGGTATTGATCCACAACAGTTAATCAATCGTCAGGCCTGGGTCGTGCCGTTGGCCGCCTGGGTGGCCGGTTTGGAATCCGTTTTGGGCGTTGGCGACGCTTCCAGCGCCGGAATCGGTGACGCCGCCGGGCGATGGGAACACCTTCTGGTGGGCGACGATCTTGACGACCAATCCCATGGCTTGAAAGTGGCCGTTGACGAATCCGCGCGTGACCGCCTCCGCGCATTATTCATGGTCTATCAAAGCACCTTGCCGGGTTGGCCGGCGGGCGATCGCCGTCGGGCCGCCGAGCAACACGCGCTGCGGCTGGCGTGGTGGCGCGGGGATGCACAGCTCATCGATGAACACGAGATCGAGGCCCTCGGTTTGGAGGAGGAATCAGGCGGCGATGGTCACGCTTGACGTTAACCACCACCGCGCCGTGCTGGACGCCATGCGTCAAGCGGGTTGTGCGCCGTCCGATCCCGACGTGATCGTCTTCGACGGGATCCGGCATCGTTTTCATGTCGACGGTGATCCGCCCGGTCGCCGCAACGGCTGGTTGATTTTGTATGCGGATGGCTGTCCGGCCGGCGCTTTCGGTTCGTGGAAGACCGGACGCTCAGCCACCTGGCATGCGCAATGGGATGCGGAAGGACTCCCGGCAGACGATCGGGCCTGGCGGCAACACTGGGCCGCTGTTGACCGGCGACGCCGTGAAGAGGCGCGAGAACGGCATGCCCAGGCGCGCACGCGGGCGATGACCCTGTGGGAGCGATCGCGAAGTCCCGTGGAGGTCCGCCATCCCTATCTACTGAAAAAGCAGGTGCCGGCCATCGGTTTGCGCCAACTGCACACGGTGCTGGTCGCGCCCCTTCGCGACGAGGACGGGGTGTTGCATTCGTTGGCGTTCATCGATCCCGCAGGCAACAAGCGCTTTTTGAAAGACGGCGCGGTCGTGGGCCACGGGCAGGTGCTCGGCGCGCTTCCCGGCGCCCACCGGATGGTGCTCTGCGAAGGTTATGCGACGGGGGCCAGCGTGCATCTCGCCAGTGGGTGGCCGGTGGTGGTGTGCTTCAGCGCCGGTAACCTCGAACCAGTCGGACGCCGCCTGCGCGCGCGCTATCCCGATGCGCTGCTGGTCTTCGCGGCGGACGATGATCGGGCGACTGCGGATAATCCCGGACGAACGCACGCCGAACAGGCCGCCCGGGCCGTGGACGGTCGAGTCCTCCTGCCAAATTTCACCGGTCTGGTGACCCCCCATCGGCTGACGGATTTCAACGATCTCCAGGTACACGGCGGTTTTTCGTCTCTCAGGACGCAAGTCATGGCGAATCTCGAAGCCCTGGTCAACGCACAACCGCTGAAATCCTGGCCCCCCCGGTCACCGACGGGAGGCGGGGGCCAATGCCCCGATGGGGCGCTGGATGCCTCGGTCGCGCCCTCGAAAGCCCGGTTGGCGATGGCCCGCGCGGAACGGTCGGGCCACCGGCGCGGCGCGGCGCGCGGCGGTCGCCAAGATCAGCCCGGCGATGGGGGTTCAGGTCACAGGCGCGGACGCGGCGGCGCGTCCCGCAATCTCTACCAGGAAGTGACGGACCAGATCATCGCGATGATCGAGAATGGGACCGCGCCGTGGCAACGACCCTGGGATCGTCCGCGCCATCCCCAAGCGCCGACCCGCCCCCTCAATGCCGCCACCGGTCAATTCTATAACGGGATTAATATCTTGCTGCTCCAGGCCAACCCTCTGTCCTACGACGATCCGCGTTGGTGTGGCTACGAGCAGGCCAAAGCCCGGGGTTGGCAGGTCAAAGCGGGCGCGCACGGCACGTCGATCTATTTCTTCAAGCGCCTGGAAATCGATGAAACGACCGGTCCCGATGGAGAACCCTTATTGGATGAGAACGGGAAACCGATGACCCGAACGATCCCGCTCTTGCGGCCGCATACCGTGTTCCATGCTTCGCAAATCGAAGGCATTCCGTCGCTGGAAGAGGCGTATGGGTCGATAGAAGCGTTACCGGATCATGTGTGGGACGCGCTCGCGCCGCTCGAAACGCTTCTGCAGCGCAGCGGCGCCCGGATCGTCCACCAGGGCGTCCAGGCGTTTTATCGACCGAACGAGGATTGCATTTATCTGCCGCCTCCCGAGCGATTCCCCAACAGTGGGCGTTATTACGGCGTTGCGTTTCATGAACTGGGGCACTGGACGGGACACCCCGATCGATTGCATCGTCCCTTCCATTTCGACCGTCACGCGCCTGAGTATGCCCGCGAGGAGCTGCGCGCGGAACTGGCCAGCGCCTTCCTCGGCGCAGAACTGGGCCTCCAGCACGATTTGGAGGCGCACGCGGCCTATCTGGACCTTTATCTGGACCTGCTCCGGCAGGACAACCGGGAAATTTTCCGGGCCGCCCGGGACGCGCAGGGGATCGCGGATCTGATTCTGGATCGACATCCGACCTGGCAGCTTCGGCAAGGCGTCTGTGTCGCGCGCAGCGATCCCCTGGCGGAGGAGGCATTGATGCCGGACGCCGGGGCGGAGCAGCCCGTCGCTCACCCTCTCCCGGAACCCCTCCCAGCGTCTAATCTTGCGGATGCGCCCAACGCCACGGAATCCACCGTGCATCCGGCCGCGCTGGCGGGGTCTGGGATCGCCAGGCCCTACCGCTGGGCGGCCGCCGCGCTGGACGAGTTAGACAACCGGTATCGGGATTGTGTGGACCCGGATGAGGGTGGACTGGAGCGGTTATCCCGGCAGATCGATGCCGCGCTACCTCTCCGGGCGGCGGTCGGGGAGATGTCCGCGAGGCTTGAAGGTTCCTCCCGCGCGTCCGCGCCGCGTTACGCTTACCCCTCTTTCCGGCGAGGTTTCGATCCATGCCACTGAATCGTCGATGGTTTATGAAAGCGGGCCTCGCGGGAATAGCCAACGCCGTCAGCCTGCCGGTTTGGCCGGCGCATCACTCGGCGCGGGCCAACATCCCGCGCCGTCAACTCTGGTTGTACCGGGTGCAGACGCAGGAAGAAGGGCAAGTCGTCTATTACCAGGATCATACCCTGGCGCCGGATGGCTATGCGCTGTTGTGTTATCTGCTGCGGGATGTGCCGGCGGAACAGGTGGCTCCGATGGATCTGCGGTTAATGCATCTCCTCTTCGGTCTGCAAACCTGGATGCGCGCCTGTGGCATTCGCCAACCGCTGCGCATCCACAGTGGCTACCGCACCGAGTCCACCCCGGCGGACCCCGAAGGGGCGGCCCTGCATTCCCGCCACCGCGCCGGTCAGGCGGTGGACTTAACGGTGGAGGGGATGCCCGGCGAAGTGCTGGCAACCCTGGCCCGCCGATTCAACGCGGGCGACGTAAAGGTGTCGGCGACCTTCGTGCATATCGATACCGGAGCGGTGCGCGGCGGAAGGGGTTGAAAGAGAAAGGAGCGGATTTATCGATTTTATACCATCATATTTTTCAGTGCTTTTATGGCTCGGTTTTCTCAACCCCCGGTGATCATCGCGCCCTCTCCCCGCATCCGCCCGTCCGCTGCAACCTCCATCCGCAGGTCGATCAGGCAAGGACTCTTTTCCGTGAGGAGGTGCCGCGCCCAGCGCGCCCCGGGATTCAGTCCAAGATAAAGTAAGCCTCCTTTGGGGCAATCAAAGCCGCCGGCAAAGCGCTCGGTCTTTTTCGGTGGCGCTTGACCCACTCGTGAAACAGCACCCCGTTGCGCACTAACCTATTAAATTTACTGAATAATTTTCATTAGTCGTTTTGTTCTTCATACTGCTCTTCATAGTTTTCTTCACTTTCCAGTGGGAACGCGCTATATTGCGAGGGTGAACACACAGACCGATCCATTCACCTCGGCGATCCCGGCTGAGGTTCCGCTTCCCGACGCACCGCTTGTTCGCGTCATCGCCCAAGTGCGCTTCCCCGCCATCTTGTCGATCGAGCGGCACGATTTTATCGCTCCGATTCAGGAAGCCATCCGCAGCCAATACCCGATCCTCCGCGCCGAGCAAACGCCGGGACTCACCGTTGGCCCACCAGGGGCATTACCCAGAGCGCCTCAAGTCATCTGGCGCTTCGCTGATATCGAGGGGAACTGGAGGGTTTCCCTGGCGCCCGATTTTGTGGCCATCGAGACGACGGCCTATCGAAGCCGGAAGGATTTTTTCACCCGTTTTGAAAAGCTCGTGCACGCCTTGGTTGAACAGGTGAGTCCCAGGATCGTCGATCGTCTCGGCGTCCGGTACATCGACCGTGTCACCGGTGAGGCCGTGCAGAATATCAGCCAACTCGTGCGTCATGAGATCCTCGGCATCATCGCAACGGCGGCCGCCGAACAGGCGCATTATACCCTGAGTGAGAGCGTATTCACCCTGCCTGAGCTTTCCGCGCAATTGCTGGCTCGGTGGGGATTACTGCCAACCGGCGGTACCGTCGACCCGGCCGCTATTGAACCCTTCGCTGAACCCAGTTGGATTCTCGACTTGGACTTATTCCGGTCAGCGCCAAGCGTCTTCGACCCCGAAGAAATCGTCACCCGCGCACGAGCTTATGCGGAGCGCATCTACGCATTCTTCCGTTGGGTGGTGACCGATGATTTTCTGCGGCGCTATGGAGGTCAGATATGAGCGGCCTGGTCATTGATGATGTTCGCTACCGGGATGCCTCGTTGGGAACCTCCGGCGATGGCATTCTTCAACCCCTCCACAAGTGGATACTGCTTCGAATGAGCGGCGCGCTCGCCCCTCAACCCACGACCAGCAGCGCCACCCCAAGCCGGTGGACCCACGAGTTCGCTGCCGCACCGCAAACCAGTAGCGGCGCCGTAACGAACCCGGCAACGCCCCCGCCCAGCGCGGCCATCATCGAGTTGCGCCGCCGCAGCGGTCTCACTTGGGAACAACTCGCTCGCCTGTTTGGCGTCGCCCCACGCAGCGTTCATTTCTGGGCATCCGGTAAACCCCTCAATGCGGCGCATGAAGAGCGACTTGGCCGAGTGCTGGCCGTCATCCGTCAGATTGATCAAGGCCAGGCGCGCGCGACGCGGGCGGCCCTGATGACGGCGGCGAGCGACGGGGTGATGCCGTTCGATCTGCTGCTGACCGACCGATTTGCGGAGGTGACGGAGCGATTGGGCGCGAGTCCACCGCGGCCGATCCCTCCCCGACCGCCGCTGGCCGAGCGCGCCCGAGCGGCGCGAAGGCCGCCGCCACCCCATGAGCAGGTGGGCGCGCTTCACGATACCGTCCATCGTGAGATCGGCCCGTCCCGGACGCCCAAAACCATCAAAATCAAGACCCCGCCGTGACCGCAGTCCCTGAGGAGGATGAGAAACACGTAGCCGTCGATGCGGCGCTCCGATCCTGGCGACAAGGAGACGGCGTCATCGGTGAGCAGTGGTTTGTGCATCGCTTCGCCCCCCAGGTTCCGCTGACCGAAGCCGCCGCCCAAGCCGCCCCCGCCGGGGTTGATCTCGCTGAAACCGCCGTCCGCGGCTTCGTGGTGGTTTCGCAGACCTGCGATATCGTGCGTTCCTGCCGGGAGCGCCCTTATATCGAAGTCGCCCCCCTGGTTGAAGTCAAAGCCCATGACCTGCCCATGATTGAACGGGGTCGCCGGCCTCGTTACGTGGGGGTGCCGGGCCTGAGAGATCACGCCTTGGTCGGCGATCTTGACCGGGCGATGACCGTTGAAAAGGCGGTTGTAGCGACGTGGGAGCGCTTCGCCGGTTGCTTGACCGACCGGGAAACCCGGGATTTTGCCCGGGCTTTAGCCCGGAAGCGGATCCGTTTCGCGTTTCCTGATGACTTCACCGGACTGGCGAGCAAGCTCCAGAGTCGGCTACAGGACAAACACGACAAACAAAGTGACGAGGGTGACGCACTCCGGGCGCTGCGTGAAATTCGAGTGCGTGCGGCTCCTTCCTGGGATGACGATCCTGTCGAGATCCTGTTCTGGTTCATCCGCCATGAGGACGAACCGGACTTCAAAGGCCAGCGCTGGGATCGATTCCTGGAGGATTGGCTCAAGCTCGCGCCCCCCACCGGACGGTTCCGTTCGGTCAATGGCGTCGTCATGACGCTGGATGATCTCACCGCCCGCGACTATGTGGAAAGCGACCCCCTCGACCTCGACCATCTCTCTTCCCGTTCAGCTTCCTGATGACGCATCAGACGGCGCTGCTGCATACCGGGACAGCTTGGCGAAACAAACTGATCCATCTCTCCGGTGTAGAACGACTCACAGACGCTAAGCCAAAGCGGATATCCAAATGCGGCTTTTATACCATCATTACTATTACTTATTAAACAAAACGTAACACGTAATCATATTATTTATTATGCAATGCGTGACCGCCCTTCACTCCTGATAACAGGCCCAATCAGGAATTTTGCGGCTTTTAGTAATCCAATTAACATCACACGGACCCCCAGGACAGAAGAAGCCTTCCTTGATCGACAACCGCTACGCACTCCACACCGCAAGTCGAGGGTCGCGCCCGGCGCACCCAGAAGCGCACGAAATTCCGAATGGTGGCCTGCGGGTGCGGATCCCGCCTTCATCACGCACGATGGGCGGATGCAGACCTGTGCAGC
>Ga0209607_1000441_pt1 | contig 37078 bp, 37 predicted proteins | sample AD_UKC117_MetaG_FD_184413 | JGI IMG/M metagenome (GOLD analysis project Ga0209607, IMG submission 184413) | Active sludge microbial communities of municipal wastewater-treating anaerobic digesters from Hong Kong - AD_UKC117_MetaG (SPAdes)... | ecosystem: Engineered > Bioreactor > Anaerobic >... | reverse complement strand
GACGCCTCCGACTTCGTGAAGATCTCCATCCAGAAGGTGGTGGAGACGCTGGTGGAAGCCGTCGTCCTGGTGTTCCTGGTGATGTTCCTGTTCCTGCAGAACTGGCGCTACACCGTGATCCCGACCATTGTGGTGCCGGTGGCGTTGCTCGGCACCTTCGGGGCGCTGCTGGCTTTCGGCATGTCGATCAACGTGCTCACCATGTTCGGCATGGTGCTGGTGATCGGCATCGTGGTGGACGACGCCATCGTGGTGGTGGAAAACGTCGAGCGCATCATGAGCGAGGAAGGCCTGCCGCCGCTGGAGGCCACGCGCAAGGCCATGAGCCAGATTTCCGGCGCCATCATCGGCGTGACGGCGGTGCTGATCGCGGTGTTCGTGCCGCTGGCCTTCTTCTCCGGCTCGGTGGGCAACATCTACCGCCAGTTCTCGGCGGTGATGGGGGTGTCGATCTTCTTCTCGGCGTTCATGGCGCTGTCGCTCACGCCGGCGCTGTGCGGCTCGCTGCTCAAGCCGGTGGAAGCCGGGCACCACCACGCCAAGCGCGGCTTTTTCGGCTGGTTCAACCGCGGCTTCACGCGCACCGCCAAGGGCTACGAAGGCTTCGTGGCCCGGCTGCTGCGTCGCGGAGGCCGGCTGATGCTGATCTACCTGGTGCTGGCCGCGGTGGTGGGCTGGATGTACCTGCGCCTGCCCACCTCGTTCCTGCCGCAGGAAGACCAGGGCAACATCCTGCTCAACATCCAGCTGCCGCCGGGCGCCACGCAGGAGCGCACGCGGGCCGTGGTCGAGCAGGCCGAAGCCTTCATGCTCAAGCAGCCCGAGGTCAAGAGCATGGTGGCGGTGATGGGCTTCTCGTTCTCCGGCCAAGGCCAGAACGCGGGCATCTCGTTCGTCACGCTCAAGCCCTGGGACGAGCGCCCGGGCCCGCAGCATTCGGCCAGCGCCATCGCAGGCCGCGCCATGGGCGCGCTGTCGCGCGTGAAGGACGCCTTCATCTTCGCGCTCAGCCCGCCGCCGATCCCCGAGCTGGGCGTCAGCTCCGGCTTCACCTTCCGCCTACAGGACCGCGGCGGCCACACCCACGAGGAACTGGTGGCCGCGCGCAACCAGATGCTGGGCATGGCCTCGCAGAGCAAGCTCCTGGCCGGCGTGCGCCCCGACGGCCTGGAAGACGCGCCGCAGCTGCAGGTCGAGATCGACCGCGACAAGGCCGCCGCGCAAGGCGTGAGCTTCGGTGCCATCAACGGCGTCATCGCCACCGCGCTGGGCTCCAGCTACGTGAACGACTTCCCCAACGCCGGCCGCCTGCAGCGCGTGGTGGTGCAGGCCGACGCCCAGGCGCGCATGCAGCCGGAAGACATCCTCCAGCTCAACGTGCTCAACACCAAGGGCCAGCCGGTGCCGCTCTCGACCTTCGCGACCACGCGCTGGATCACCGGCCCCATGCAGACCATCCGCTACAACGGCTACCCGGCCATGCGCATCGCCGGCGGCCCGGCGCCGGGCTACAGCACGGGCGACGCCATGGCCGAGATGGAAAAGCTCGCCGCCCAACTGCCGGCCGGTTTCGGCTATGAATGGACCGGCCAGTCGCGCGAGGAAAAGCTGGCCGGCAACCAGGCCGTGATCCTCTATGGCTTCGCCATCCTGGCGGTGGTGCTGGCGCTGGCCGCGCTGTACGAGAGCTGGTCGATCCCGCTGGCGGTGATCCTGGTGGTGCCGCTGGGCGTGCTGGGCGTGCTGCTCGCCGTCACCGGGCGCAGCCTGGCGAACGACGTGTACTTCCAGGTCGGCCTGATCACCATCATCGGCCTGTCGGCCAAGAACGCCATCCTGATCATCGAGTTCGCCAAGGACCTGCAGGCCCAGGGCAAGAGCGCCTTCGAGGCCGCGCTGGCCGCCGCCCACCTGCGCTTCCGCCCCATCGTCATGACCTCGCTGGCCTTCTCGCTGGGTGTGCTGCCGCTGGCCGTCGCCACCGGCGCCGGCTCGGCCAGCCAGCGCGCCATCGGCACCGGCGTGATGGGCGGCATCCTGGTGGGCACCACGCTGGCGGTGTTCTTCGTGCCGATCTTCTTCGTGGTGGTGCGGCGCATCTTCAAGCCCGGCCAGCGCGAGCAGGAGCGCTCGCACCTGCACGCCGAGCACGCCGGCATCACCGCCGCCTCGGCCGACGCCTACGTGAGCGCCGCCGAGCAAGGTCTGAGCGATGATGAGCGCCGCGCGCTGCACCAGGGCGCCCAGGACGAACCTCCGCCGGAAGACGGCACGCCCAGGACGCCGGGAACACCCCAATGAGCAGGACCTCCGTGACCTCCACCCTTCGCCATCTGCCGTTGCGCCCCGTGGCGCTGGCCGCGGCCGCCGCGCTGCTGGCCGGCTGCTCGCTGATCCCCGCCTACCAGCGCCCGGCCGCGCCGGTGGCGCCGCAATGGCCCGCCACGGCCGGCGCCCTGCCCGAAGGCGGCTCCGCCGCGGCCGATCTGCCCTGGCAGGACTTCGTGCAGGACGCGCAGCTGCGCCAGCTCGTCGGCCTGGCGCTGGCCAACAACCGCGACCTGCGGGTGGCGGTGCAGAACATCGAGGCGGCACGGGCGCAGTACCAGATCCGCCGCGCCGACCAGGTGCCCAATTTCAACGCCACCGCCGGGTTCTCGCGCTCGGCGCCTTCGGCGCTGGCGGCCTTTGGGGCGCCGCGCGTGTCGCAGGCGTATTCGGTGGGCGTGGCCATGGCCAGCTGGGAGATCGATTTCTTCGGCCGCGTCGACGCGCTCAAGGAACAGGCGCTGGCGCAGTACCTGGCCACCGAGGAGGCGCGCAAGTCGGCCCAGATCAGCCTGGTGGCCAACGTGGCCAGTGCCTGGCTCACGCTCAAGACCGACACCGAACTGCTGGCCCTGGCCGAGCGCACGCTGGGCACGCGCCAGCAGACGCTGCAGCTCACCAAACTGCGTTTCGACAACGGCGCCTCGTCGGCGCTCGATCTGCGCCAGGCAGAATCGCTGTCCGCCACCGCCGCCGCCACGCGCGCGCAACAGCAGCGCCTGCGCGCGCAGGACATCAACCTGCTGACCCTGCTGGTCGGCCAGGCGATCCCGGAGAGCCTTATTCCGCCGGTGCCGGCCGTACAAACGCCGCCGCCCTCCAACGACGCCAGCCAGCCCACGCCGCTGGTGCAACCTGCCGCCGACCTGCCGGGCTTCGCCCAGGTGCCGGCCGGCCTGCCGTCCGACCTGCTGCTGCGCCGGCCCGACGTGCGCGCGGCCGAAGAGCAGCTGATCGCCGCCAACGCCAACATCGGCGCCGCGCGGGCCGCCTTCTTCCCGCGCATCTCGCTCACCGCCAGCCTGGGGCATTCCAGCCGCGAGCTGGACAACCTGTTCCAGGCCAGCAGCCGCGCCTGGGCCTTCGCGCCCAGCCTGGTGCTGCCCATCTTCGACTTCGGCCGCAACCAGGCCAACCTCGACGCTGCCAGGGCGCAGCGCGAGATCGCCGTGGCCAACTACGAGAAAGCCATCCAGACCGCGTTCCGCGAGGTGGCCGACGCACTGGCCGGCCGCGCCACGCTGGCCGACCAGTACGGCGCCCTGCAGGCCCAGGCCGAGGCCGACCGCGACCGCTTCCGCCTGTCCGACCTGCGCTACCGCAACGGCGTGTCCAGCTACCTCGATCTGCTGGACGCGCAGCGCTCGCTGTACACCACCGAACAGACGCTGGCGCAGGTGCGGCTGCAGCAGCGCGCCAACGACGTGCTGCTCTACAAGGCCCTGGGCGGCGGCTGGACCGAGCCGCCTGCGCCAGCAGCCGCAGCCGCGGCGCCGGCCAGCCAGTAGCCATGCGGGTGAAGCGCCCGGCCCTGGCCCGGCGCGCCCCTATAATTGAAGATTGCCGCGCGCAGCCGCCTGCCCTGCTGTCCGCGTGGTGTCGACCCCGCCATACCCCACGAAAAACGCCCCCGAGGATGCCATGAGCGACAGCGCGCACGAGGAAGCACACACCGGCCCGATCCAAACCCCCAAGCAGCTGTTCTGGGTCAGCCTGGCGGCCTTCGTGGTGCCGGTGCTCATCATCATCGGCCTGGTGGCCTACGTCACCTCCGCCAACAAGCTGTCGCCCGGCGCCACCGACGACGAGCAGGCCATCGCCATGCGCCTGCAGAAGGTGGGCTCGGTGGAAATCCGTGACGCCAACCGGCCGCTCGCCTCCGGCGAAGACGTGTTCAAGGCCCAGTGCTCGGCCTGCCATGCCACCGGCGTGGCCGGCGCGCCCAAGTTCCAGGACGCGGCGGCCTGGGGCCCGCGCATCACGCAAGGCTACGACACCCTGCTGCTGCACGCGCTGAAGGGCAAGGGCGCCATGGCGCCGCAGGGCGGCGGCAACTTCTCCGATGTGGAAATCGGCCGCGCCGTGGTCTACATGGCCAACGCCGGCGGCGCCAAGTTCCCGGTGCCCGGCCCGGCGGCTGCCGCCTCCGGTGCCGAAGCCGCCGCTGCGCCGGCTGCTGCTGCCGCGCCCGCACCCGCTGCTGCACCGGCGGCCGAGGCCCCTGCCGCAGCCGCGCCGGCTGCTGCCGCGGCCCCCGCAGCCGCTGCCGCACCGGCCGCCGCCGCAGGTGGCAACGCCGCTGCCGGCAAGGCGCTGTACGACTCCGTGTGCATGGCCTGCCACGCCGCCGGCGTGGCCGGTGCGCCCAAGTACGGCGACAAGGCCGCCTGGGCGCCGCGCCTGGCCGCCGGCATGGACGAGGTCTACAAGATCGGCCTGAGCGGCAAGGGCGCGATGCCGCCCAAGGGTGGCTCCACCGCCTCGGACGCCGACTTCAAGGCCGCCGTCGACTACATGGTGAGCGCCGTCAAGTAAGGCACGCACGGCTTCACGAAGAACCGGCCTCAGGGCCGGTTTTTTCATGCCTGATTTGATGTCTTTTAGGCCTTCAGCCCTTGTGTGGCGGGCGCAGGCAGCTATCTATTTTGAAGTATCGGCCAGCCGGGCCGCGTGCCGCGCCTGCGGGCTCGTCACATAGCTGAAGCGCGCGGGCAGATCCGCAGCGCGCATCGCTTGCGGCTCCCAGGCGCCACCGCGCTCCACCAGATCGGCCACGGCGGGCACGTCCTGCGTGTGCACCAGGCCGAAGCCGCCGCTGGTGTGCAGGTACACGCGGCCGGCCTCGTCGGTCAGCACCTGCTGCACCCGGGCCGGCGCGCCGGTGTGCGCGTGCACGGCGCCGCCCTCGGCCACGCGCCAGATCCAGGGCGTGGCTTCCAGCTCCACGTACACGCGCTGCGGCCCGTTCTGAAAGAACCACTGGCCGGCGTCGTCGTGCCCGTAGTTGCGGCCGATGAAGTCGATCAGCCCGGCATGTTCCAGCCGCGAGCCTTTGGCGCCAGCCGCCCCGCCGGCAAAGGCGCCGGCCGCCTGCGCGGCGGCGTCGCGCAGCCACCAGTTGCCGCGCGCGTCCAGCCCCAGCCAGCCGTAACAGTGCGGCACGTTGGGCCATTTGGCCATGGCCTTGAGCACCATGTCGTCCATGCGGACCATTATGTCGGCGCCGCGCGATGGCACCAAACGCTATCGATTCATGAGCTGCCTGCGCCCGCTGTGAATAGGCTACAAGCCGATTTGGCTTGAAAGTCGCACGCTGCTATGCCAGCTGCGCCGCCAGCCAGCCGCCCACGGCGCGCGGCAGCCAGAACACCTGGCCGGGCGGCGCGCCCTGCGGAAAGCCGACGTGGCCGCCTTCGGCCGGCTGCCACAGCGTGGTGCTGGCGCTGACCTCGGCCGTTGTGGGCAGCGACGCGGGGGGCACGAACGGATCGTTGCGCGCGTTGAGCAGCAGCGCCGGCAGCCGCACGGCGCGCAGGTGCGGCCTGGCGGAAGCACGCTGCCAGTAGTCCTCCACGCCGGCGAAGCCGTGCAGCGGCGCGGTGAACAGGTCGTCGAAGGTGAACAGGTCGCGCGCGGCGCGCAGGCGCCGGGCGTCGAACAGGTCGGGGTGCTGCGCCAGCTTGGCCAGCGCCTTGGGCTTCATGCTGCGCAGAAACATGCGGGTGTAGACCTGCCGGTTGAAGCCGCGGCCGATGTGGTGGCCGGCCGCCGCCAGGTCCAGCGGCGCGCACACCGAGGCCACGGCGCTCAGCGTGCGGCCAGCCGTATCGCCCGCCTCGGCGGCCCAGCGCATGAGCGCGTTGCCGCCCAGCGAGACGCCCACGGCCAGCAGCGGGCCGCCGCCTTCGTCGCGTTGGCGGGCGGCAAAGCGCCCGAGCATCCAGGCGATCTCCTCGAAGTCGCCCGAGTGGTAGGCGCGCGGCGCGAGGTTGGGCTCGCCCGAGCAGCCACGGAAATGCGGCACCGCGAACCGCCAGCCCTGCCCGCGCGCCCAGCCGGCGAAGGCCTCGGCGTAATGGCTGCGCGAGGAGCCTTCCAGCCCGTGGAACAGCACCAGCAGCGGCGCGCCGGGCGCGGGTGGCGGGCTCGGGTCCGGGCGCAGCCAGTCGACGTCGACGAAATCACCGTCGGGCGTGCCCCAGCGCTCGCGCCGCCACAGCGGGCGCGGCCCGGCTACGCGGCGCGCCTGCAGCGCCGCCCAGATGGTCTGCAGGTGACCACCGGGCAGCCATGCGGGGGCACGGTATTCCATCACTTCAAATTTGATAGCTGCCTGCGCCCGCCACGAAAGGGCTGTAGGCATAAAGGACTTGAAAAACTGCTGTGCCGACGATCTTCAGTGCAGCAGCCGGCCGTGCTCGGTGACCTCGGCGCGCTGCTGCGTGCCGGGGCTGGCGTGGTGCGCCGCCAGACGCCAGCCCTGGGCGGTCTTGAGGTACACGTTGGTGGCCACCACCCAGCTCTGGTGCGGACCTTCGGACAGGGTGATCTCCACCCGCTCGATCACGCTGTGCACGCTGGTGGTCATGGTTTCGATCTTGCGCACGCGCTGCGGCTCGGCGCGGATGGCGCCGAGCGAGAACATGCGCTCGAACGCGGCGCGGATGGCGGGCGCGCCGGTCACGCGCGGGCCGCCGGGCAGCACGCAGACGATCTCGTCGTCGTCGGCCCAGCAGGCCATGAGCTGGTCCAGGTCGGAGGCCTGCAGCGCCTCGTAGAAGGCGGCTTCGACGTCGTCGGCGGTGGCGCCTGGCGGAGCGGCGGTTCGGTAGGGCGTCTTCGGCATGGCACGGTCGGGAAGTGCTCACCGTATTGTGCCGCGTGCCGCAACCCCGGTCGGTGACAGCTTGCCGACATGGGGCGGCGCGGCTCAGGCGACCATCGCCGCCGGCTCCGCCAGCCCGAAATGCGCGCGCAGCACCGGCCCGGCCTCGCCCTGCGCGGCGGCATGCAGCGTGGCCGGCCCCAGCACGTGAACGCCGGGCGGGGCCAGCGCCAGCGCCGCCTCGGCCACCTGCGCCAGCTGCACGGCGCGCAGCGGCAGCTGGCTGGTGGGGATCATGTAGCGGAAGATGCCGAGCATGGCCCGCGCCACCCGGGGCAGCAGCGCCAGGCGCTCGTCGGCCCTGGGCGCGCTGGCGGCACGCAGCAGCAGCACGCGCTCGAAGCCGAGCGCGGCCACGGCCGCCTCGTCCAGGTTGGCCAGGCCCTGCTGAAGCGCCTGCGGCAGGCGCCCGCTCTGATGCGGTGTGAGCACCAGCAGGTCGCGCACGCCGGCGGCGCGCAGCCATCCGGCCAGCGCCGGCAGCACTTGCGGGGTCGGCGTCCAGAAGGCGCGCTCGCGCTCGTAGAAGGCGCGTGGCGGCTCGAACATGACGATGGCGGCGTCGGCGCGCGCCTCAGGCCAGGCCGGCCCGGCGCCGCCCGCGGTCCCACCGTGCCGCTGCTGCAGGGCCGCCGGCACCTGCAGCGGTGTGACCCCGCGCAGCCCGACCTGCATGGGCTCGTGCAGCAGCACCAGCACCTGGGAGAAGCGGCCGCTGCCGATGAAGCGGCGCGCCACCTCGCCGCCCAGCACACCGCCGGCACCGGCGATCAGCAGGCGCGGCCTGGATGGCGTGGCGGGCGGGCGCCGCGCGTGCTGGGCTAGCACTTGGCCTACAGACTCGGGCATGCCGCTATGCTACGTTCTCCTGCTGTCAGAGCCTGGCGTCAGTCTCCCGTGGAGACCGCCAACCGGTTCCCAACATCCCCCACAAGAGAGGACAACCCATGAAAAGCTGGTTCTTCAAGATGGCCGCCGCGCTGGCGGTGGTGCTGTCGCTGTCCGGCTGCGGCTACAACGACTTCCAGCGCCTGGACGAAGCCACCAAGTCCGCCTGGAGCGAGGTGGTCAACCAGTACCAGCGCCGGGCCGACCTGGTGCAGAATCTGGTCAACACGGTCAAGGGCGAAACCAGCTTCGAGCAGGACACGCTCACCAAGGTGATCGAGGCGCGCGCCAAGGCCACCAGCATCCAGGTGACGCCGGAGACGCTGAACAACCCCGAGGCCTTCAAGCAGTTCCAGGCTGCGCAGGGCGAGCTGTCCAGCGCGCTGAGCCGGCTGATGGTGACGGTGGAGCGCTACCCCGACCTGAAGGCCAACAAGGCCTTCGCCGACCTGCGCGTGGCGCTGGAGGGCACGGAAAACCGCATCGCCGTGGCGCGCAACCGCTACATCCAGGCCGTGCAGGAGTACAACGTGCTGGCGCGCAGCTTCCCGACCAACCTGACGGGCATGGTGTTCGGCTACAAGCCGAAGGAGAACTTCTCGGTCGCCAACGAGGCGGAGATTTCCAACGCGCCGAAGGTGGACTTCGGGCCGGCGAAGTGAGACACCCCCGAAGTGACACGCCCCCCTGAGTCGCTGACGCGCCTTCCTCCCTCTCGTTCCGGAGGGGGGACACCGCCGGTGGCCGGTACAGGCCCGGCCATGGCGGTCGCTGGCCGGGCCTGCTCCGCGGCCGAAGGATTCAAGCCCTTCCGGATACTTCAACTCGGCGCCTGGATTTGAAGAAAAATCACGCTTTGGCCCAGATATGGCGGCCGCTGACAGCTATCTTCTTGATAGCAATGCTGGGCTGGCTGGGTCTGGTGCAGCCTGCCGGTGCGCAGCCTTTGCAGCCGGTGCCGGAGCTGACCGCGCGGGTGATCGACACCACGGGCACGCTGGACGCCGCGCAGAAAGCCGCCATCGAGGCCAAGCTGGCGGCGCTGGAGCAGGAGAAGGGCTCGCAGCTGGTGGTGCTGATGGTCAACACCACGGCGCCGGAAGACATCGCCGCCTACGCCAACCGTGTCGGCAATGCCTGGAAGATCGGGCGGCGCGACGTAGGCGACGGCGTAATCCTGCTGGTGGCGCTGAAGGACCGGCGCGTGCGCATCGAGGTGGCCAAGACGCTGGAGGGCGCCATCCCCGACCTGATGGCCAAACGCGTGATCGACGACGCGCTGACGCCGCGCTTCCGCCAGGGCGACTTCGCCGGCGGCATCGAGGCGGCGGTGGATCAACTGTCGGCCCTGGTGCGCGGTGAGGCGCTGCCGCCGGTCAGCAGCGCAGGCACCGCCGGCGGGCGGCCGGGCGCGGTCGGAGGCGCGTTCTCGCTGGCCGAGATGGCGATCTTCCTGTTCATCGCCATGCCGGTGGTGGCGGGCATCGCCCGCAGCATCTTCGGGCGCAAGCTGGGCGCCCTGCTCACGGGCGCCGGCGTGGGCGGCCTGGCCTGGGTGGTGACGGCCAGCCTGCTGATCGCGCTGGGCGCGGGCGTGTTCGCGCTGGTGCTGGCGCTGTTCTCGGGGCTGATGGCCTCGGTGCCGCGCTCGGGCGGGCGGGGCGGCTGGGGGCCGGTGATTCTGCCGCCCTCCTCCGGCGGCTGGGGCGGGGGCGGTGGTGGCGGCTGGAGCGGTGGCGGTGGCGGCGGCTTCAGCTCCGGCGGCGGTGGCGATTTCGGTGGCGGCGGCGCCAGCGGCAGCTGGTGAAGGCGGACACACCATGAAGCTCTCACGCCTGCACCGCCTGCTGCGCCACCGCTGGCTCGACGCCAGCGACGCCCGCCACGCCATTCCGCCCGATCTGGTGGAGCGGCTGCAGCAGCGCGTGGCCGCCAGCGAGCGCCGCCACACCGGCGAGGTGCGCATCTACGTCGAAGGCTCGCTGCCGCTGTCGTACCTGTGGCGGCACCTGCGCGACGGCCTGCCGATCGAGCAGATCGTCCGCGAGCGCGCGGTGATGATGTTTGCCAAGCTGCGCATGTGGGACACGGCCCAGCGCAACGGCGTGCTGATCTACCTGCTGCTGGCCGAACACGCCATCGAGCTGGTGGCCGATCGCGGGCTCGCGGCCCGTGTGCCGCCCGCCCAGTGGCAAGGCATGGTCGGGCGGCTGGGCCAGCGCCTGGCCGATGGCGCCTTCGAGGACGGGTTGACGCAGGCGCTGGAAGAAGTTTCGGCCGCGCTGGTGGAACACTTCCCCGAGCCGCTGGGGCCGGACGGCCAGCCGCTGGCACCCAAGCGCAACGAACTGCCGGACGCGCCGGTGCTGGGCTGACGGCGCCCGCCGCTGCTGCGGCGAGCCGGGATCAGACCGCGCCCGAGAACGGGCTGGGCAGCGGGCCGTGCGGGCCTTCCTGGCTCAGCAGGCGCCGGTTCACCGAATGCGCGGCATCCAGTTCCTGCTGGAGCGCCTTCGAGACCTGGGCAAAGGTCATCAGCTTGCGGTTGGTTTCGCGCAGGTGGTCGGCCACCCGCTTGGCCATCGCCAGCAGCAGCCGCGCCGCCACGCCGGGCTGCTCGCTGATGATCAGCTGCATGGCTTCGCGCGTGAGGATGGCGAGCGACAGGTCGGTGGCGGCCGTGCAGGTGGCCGAACGCGGCGCGTTGTCGATCAGGCCCAGTTCGCCGATCAGGCTGCCAGGGCCCAGGATGGACACGACCATGCTGTCGTGGGCCGCGGCCACGGAGTTCTCGACCGTCACTTCGCCGTCGAGCACCAGGGCCATGAAGTCGTTCCTGACCGCTTCGCCTTCGCGGATGATCACGTCGCCGGCCTTGGCGCGCTTTGGCCGCATGTAGCTCACCACATGTCGCGCGTCGGCGGCGCTGAGCTCCACCAGCGCGCCACTGGTCACGAGCAGGGCGGCAGCGCGCACCTGCACCGACTCGGCTGATCGGGAATTGCCTGAGGCCATGAAACGATTGTAGGAAACGGCGCTGTGCGCAGCGCGTGAACAGTTGCCGGAAATCCGGTTTGGGACCAGCGCAGGGGCGGCTGGCGAACGACCCGCCATCATGTCACGCGCGCAAGCCGAGCGTCAAAACAAAACGCGCCCCGAAGGGCGCGTTCTGCTTGATCGGCATCAACGACGCCGGCCGGGGGGGACGCTCAGCGTTTTTGCCGGTACTTGCGCAGCGCCGCAATCTGCGCCGCCAGCACCGCCAGCTCCGACGTGGCGCGGGCCATGTCGATCTCGCTCTTGGCGTTCTTGAGCGCCTCTTCGGCCTCGCGCTTGGCTGCGTTGGCTTTTTCTTCGTCCAGATCCTTGCCGCGGATGGCGGTGTCGGACAGCACGGTCACGCGGTTCGGCTGCACCTCGAGAATGCCGCCGGCCACAAAGATGAATTCCTCGCCACCGCCGGCCGTTTCCACGCGTACCGAGCCCGGCTTGATGCGGGTGATCAGCGGCGTGTGGCGCGGGTAGATGCCGAGTTCGCCAGCCTCGCCCGGCAGGGCGACGAACGTGGCTTCGCCGGAGTAGATGGACTCCTCCGCGCTGACCACGTCGACGTGAATGGTGTTTGCCATGGCTCAGGGCCTCCTGTGGTTGGTGGCCTTACGCGACCTTCTTGGCCTTCTCCATGGCTTCCTCGATGGTGCCGACCATGTAGAACGCCTGCTCGGGCATGTGGTCGCATTCGCCGTTGACGATCATCTTGAAGCCCTGGATCGTGTCTTTCAGCGGCACGTACTTGCCCGGGGTGCCGGTGAACACCTCGGCCACGTGGAACGGCTGCGACAGGAAACGCTGGATCTTGCGGGCACGGGCCACGGCCAGCTTGTCCTCGGGGCTCAGTTCGTCCATGCCCAGAATGGCGATGATGTCGCGCAGTTCCTTGTAGCGCTGCAGCGTGCCCTGCACGGCGCGGGCGGTGCCGTAGTGGTCGTCGCCGACCACCAGCGGATCGAGCTGGCGGCTGGTGGAGTCCAGCGGATCCACGGCCGGGTAGATACCCAGCGCCGCGATGTCGCGCGAAAGCACCACCGTGGAGTCCAGGTGGGCGAACGTGGTGGCAGGCGACGGGTCGGTCAGGTCGTCGGCCGGCACGTACACGGCCTGGATCGACGTGATGGAACCCACCTTGGTGGAGGTGATGCGCTCCTGCAGGCGGCCCATTTCCTCGGCCAGCGTCGGCTGGTAGCCCACGGCGGAAGGCATGCGGCCCAGCAGGGCGGACACTTCGGTACCGGCCAGCGTGTAGCGGTAGATGTTGTCCACGAAGAACAGCACGTCACGGCCTTCGTCGCGGAACGATTCGGCGATGGTCAGGCCCGTGAGCGCCACGCGCAGGCGGTTGCCCGGCGGCTCGTTCATCTGGCCATACACCATGGCCACCTTGGAGGCGCCGAGGTTGTCCTCGACCACCACGCCGGATTCCATCATCTCGTGATAGAAGTCGTTGCCCTCGCGGGTGCGCTCACCCACGCCGGCGAACACCGACAGGCCCGAGTGCGCCTTGGCGATGTTGTTGATGAGCTCCATCATGTTCACGGTCTTGCCCACGCCGGCGCCGCCGAACAGACCCACCTTGCCGCCCTTGGCGAAGGGGCAGATCAGGTCGATCACCTTGATGCCGGTTTCCAGCAGTTCCTGCGAAGGGCTCAGCTCGTCGTAGGTGGGCGCGCGGCGGTGGATGGGCGCCGTGTGCTCCTGGCTGACCGGACCGCGCTCGTCGATCGGGTTGCCCAGCACGTCCATGATGCGGCCCAGCGTGGCCTGCCCGACGGGCACGGTGATGGGGTGGTGGGTGTTGGTCACCGTCATGCCGCGGCGCAGGCCGTCCGACGAACCCAGCGCGATGGTACGCACCACGCCGTCGCCGAGCTGCTGCTGCACTTCCAGCGTAAGGGTCGAGCCTTCCATCTTGAGGGCGTCGTACACCTTGGGCATCTGGTCGCGCGGGAACTCCACGTCCACGACGGCGCCGATGCACTGAACGATTTTTCCTTGGGCTTGAGCCATGATTTGCTCCAATGACTTGATTCTTGGGTAAACGGTGTCAGACCGCCGCGGCGCCCGCCACGATCTCCGACAGTTCGGTGGTGATCGCCGCCTGGCGCGTCTTGTTGTAGACCAGCTTGAGTTCGTTGATCACGTTGCCGGCGTTGTCGGTGGCGGCCTTCATGGCCACCATGCGGGCCGACTGCTCGGACGCCATGTTCTCGGCCACGGCCTGGTAGACCAGCGCCTCCACGTAGCGCACCAGCAGGTCGTCGATCACGGACTGCGCGTCCGGCTCGTAGATGTAGTCCCACGAGTGCTGGGTGCCGCTGTCGCGGGTTTCCTGCTGCATCTTCTCCACCGACAGGGGCAGCAACTGCTCGATCACCGACTCCTGGCGCATCGTGTTCTCGAAGCGCGTGTAGGCGATGTAGACGGTGCTCAGCTCACCCTTGGCGTATTCGTCGAGCAGCACCTTCACGGGGCCGATGAGCTTTTCCAGGTGCGGCGTGTCACCCAGCTGGGTGACGTGCGACACCACCTTGGCGCCAATGCGGGTGAGAAAGCCCAGACCCTTGTTGCCGATGGCCACCGCGTCGGTACTCATGCCCTGGGCCTGCAGTTCGCGCAGGCGGGCGGTCACGGCACGCAGCACGTTGGTGTTCATGCCACCGCACAGCCCCTTGTCGGTCGTCACCACGATCACGCCGGCCTTCTTGACGTCGTTCGACTTCATGAAGGGGTGGACGTACTCGGGGTTGGCCTCGCCCAGGTTGGTGGCGATGTTGCGCACCTTCTCGGCGTAGGGGCGGGCGGCGCGCATGCGATCCTGCGCCTTGCGCATCTTGCTCGCGGCCACCATTTCCATGGCCTTGGTGATCTTCTTGGTGTTCTCCACCGATTTGATCTTGCCGCGAATTTCCTTGCCGACTGCCATTGCTGGAGCTCCTTATGCGGGGATCAGGCGAAGGACTTCTTGAACGCTTCGATGGCCGACGTCAGCTCGCTCTCGGCTTCCTTGTCCTTGTCCAGCGCCTTGCCGCCTTCCATCTTCTGCAGCAGCGCGGCGTGCTTGTCCTTCAGGTAGGCATGCAGACCGGATTCGAACGGCAGCACCTGCTTGACTTCCAGATCGTCCATGTAGCCCTTGTTCACCGCGAACAGCGAGGCGCCCATCAGCGAGATGGGCAGCGGGCTGTACTGCGGCTGCTTGAGCAGTTCGGTCACGCGGGCACCGCGGTCCAGCTGCTTCTTGGTCGATGCGTCGAGGTCGGAGGCAAACTGGGCGAAAGCTGCCAGTTCGCGGTACTGCGCCAGGTCGGTACGGATACCGCCGGAGAGTTTCTTGATCAGGTCGGTCTGGGCGGCACCACCCACGCGCGACACCGAGATACCCGCGTTGATGGCGGGACGGATACCGGCGTTGAACAGGTTGGTTTCCAGGAAGATCTGGCCGTCGGTGATCGAGATCACGTTGGTCGGAACGAACGCGGACACGTCACCGGCCTGCGTTTCGATGATGGGCAGCGCGGTCAGCGAGCCGGTCTGGCCCTTGACCTCACCCTTGGTGAAGGCGTCGACGTAGTCGGCGTTCACACGGGCGGCACGCTCCAGCAGGCGGCTGTGCAGGTAGAACACGTCGCCGGGATAGGCTTCGCGACCCGGCGGACGACGCAGCAGCAGCGACACCTGGCGGTAGGCCACGGCCTGCTTGGACAGGTCGTCATAGATGATCAGGGCGTCCTGGCCGCGGTCGCGGAAGTACTCGCCCATGGTGCAGCCGGAGTAGGCGGCCACGTACTGCATGGCCGCCGACTCGGATGCGGAAGCAGCCACGACGATGGTGTAGTCCATGGCGCCGTGCTGCTCCAGCGCGCGCACCACGTTCTTGATGGACGACGCCTTCTGGCCGATGGCGACGTACACGCAGGTCATGTTCTGACCCTTCTGGTTGATGATCGTGTCGATCGCCACCGCGGTCTTGCCGGTCTGGCGGTCGCCGATGATCAGTTCGCGCTGGCCGCGGCCGATCGGCACCATGGCGTCGATCGACTTCAGACCGGTCTGCACCGGCTGGCTCACCGACTGACGCGCGATCACGCCCGGGGCGACTTTTTCGATCACGTCGGTCATCTTGGCGTCGATCGGGCCCTTGCCGTCGATCGGCTGACCCAGTGCGTTCACCACGCGGCCGATCAGTTCGGGACCGACGGGCACTTCCAGGATGCGGCCCGTGCACTTGACGGTGTCGCCTTCCGAGATGTGCTCGTACTCGCCCAGAATCACCGAGCCCACGGAGTCGCGCTCGAGGTTCAGTGCCAGGCCGAACGTAGGCTGGCCACCCGGCGTGGGCGGGAACTCCAGCATCTCGCCCTGCATCGCTTCCGACAGGCCGTGGATGCGCACGATACCGTCGGTCACCGACACCACGGTGCCCTGGTTGCGCACGTCGGCGCTGACGCCCAGGCCCTCGATGCGGCTCTTGATCAGTTCTGAAATTTCAGTGGGATTGAGTTGCATGACTCTTTCCTTTTAGTCCTAGAAGTTACCGAGGGCTCTCGCTCGCACGCGCCAGGCGCGTCAGGCGGTGAGGGCCGATTTCATTTGTTGCAAACGGGCCTTGACGGAAGTGTCGAGCACTTCGTCGCCCACCACCACACGCACGCCACCGATCAGCTCGGGGTCGATGTGCACGCTGGTTTCCAGTGCGCGACCGAAGCGCTTTTCCAGCACCGCCTTGAGCGCAGCCAGATCGGCATCCGAGATGGGGAACGCGCTGTAGATCACGGCGTCCGAACGGCCGCCCTGCTCGTTGGCCAGTTCACGGAACTGCTTGGCCACCGAGGGCAGCGCGGCCAGGCGGTCGTTCTCGACCACGGTGCGCAGGAAGTTGGCGCCGCGGTCGGGCAGAGGCTTGTCCAGCACGCTCGTGACGACCTGGAAGACCTGCGCCGCGTTGACCTTGGGGTTGGCCGCGAACTGCAGCAGCTGCGGCTCGTCGGCGGCGGCGGCCAGCGCGTCCAGCCAGTGCTGCGTACCCGGAAGGTCACCGCGGCTGGCTTCGAACAGGGCTTCGGCGTACGGCCTGGCGATGGTGGCGAGTTCGGCCATCTGTTGGTCCTCTGGGCCTCAGAGCTCGGTCTTCAGGCGGTTGAGCAGGTCGGCGTGCACGGAAGGGTTGACTTCCTTGCGCAGGATCTGCTCGGCGCCACGGACCGCCAGCTTGGCCACTTCGTCGCGCAGGGCTTCGCGCGCCTGCACGGTCTGCTGGTCGGCTTCGGCCTTGGCAGCGGCGATGATCTTGGCACCTTCGTCGTTGGCACGGGCCTTGGCTTCCTCGATGATCTGCTGCCCACGGCGCTCGGCGTCGGCCAGGCGCTGGGTGTACTCGCTGCGCGAGGCAGCCAGTTCCGCCTCGACACGCTGATTGGCGGCGGCGAGTTCGCTCTTGGCCTTGTCGGCCGCGGCCAGACCGTCCGCGACCTTCTGGGCGCGTTCGTCCAGGGCCTTGGCAATCGGTGGCCACACATACTTCATCGTGAACGCCACCAGCAGCAGGAACACGATGATCTGAATGATTAGGGTACCGGTGATGCTCACGGTTGATCCTTCATGCAGCGGCGCTGGGCCGAAAAAATGCTTTCGCGGGATGGCGCCCGATCACACGGACGCACACCCCAACCCAACCCGACCGGAACTTACTTGGGCAGGTTGGCGATCTGGGCCAGGAACGGGTTGGCGGTGGCAAACCACAGGGCCACACCGGTACCGATAATGAAGGCCGCGTCGATCAGACCGGCCAGCAGGAACATCTTGGTCTGCAGTTCGCCCATCAGTTCGGGCTGACGTGCGGCCGATTCCAGGTACTTGCTGCCCATGATGCCGATACCGATACAGGCACCGACGGCACCCAGGCCGATGATCAGGCCAGCGGCCAGGGCGACAAAGCTGATGACTTCCATGATGACTCCTAGAGGACTTGGTTGGGTTGAGGATTAAAGGAAAGGGAAAGGGAAAAACCGGAAAACGGATGCGTGCAGGCTTTGCCCGTCAGTGGGCGTCATGCGCCTGGCCGATGTAGATCAGCGTCAGCATCATGAAGATGAAGGCTTGCAGCGTGATGATCAGGATGTGGAACACCGCCCAGGCCCAGCCCGCGATGATGTGGCCGATGGCCAGGCCAATGCCGGTCCCGGTGAACGAGAAGGCCCCGCCCATCAGCGCGATCAGCAGGAAGATCAGTTCGCCCGCGTACATGTTGCCAAACAGTCGCATGCCGTGCGAAACCGTCTTGGCGATGAACTCGACAAGCTGCATGGCAAAGTTGAACGGGTACAGCGCCCAATGGTTGCCGAACGGCGCGGTGAACAACTCGTGCACCCAGCCGCCGGCGCCCTTGATCTTGACGTTGTAGTACAGGCAGATCAGCAGCACGGCCACCGACAGGCCCAGGCTGACCGACAGGTCGGCCGTGGGCACGACGCGCATGTAGGCGTGGTGCGGATCACCGCCTGTGGCGCCGTAGATCTTCTGCCAGATCCAGGGCAGCAGATCGACCGGCAGCAGATCCATGGCGTTCATCAGGAAGATCCAGACGAACACGGTGAGCGCCAGCGGGGCCACGAATTTGCGGCTGGTGGCGTTGTGAACGATGCCCTTGGCCTGGTTGTCGACCATCTCCACCAGCATTTCCACCGCAGCCTGGAAACGGCCCGGCACGCCGGAAGTGGCCTTGCGCGCCGCCTTCCACAGCAGCCAGCAGGCGATCACGCCCAGCACGATGGACCAGAACAGCGAGTCCAGGTTGAACACCGACAGATCGAACACGCCCTTGGGCGTGTGGTTCTGCAGGAACGTCAGGTGGTGGACGATGTATTCGCCGGCGGTGGGGCCGTGCTCTGCAGCGTGTTCGACAACGTTTTCAGCAGCCATTGGTCTTCGCTCTTTGCGCCTGTCCTTGCCTGGACCTCATCGACTGGGCCAGCAACAGGCCGACCCAGTACACCTTGATCGTGAGCACCAGGCCGATCAGCAACGCTGGCCAGCTGGGCACCCCCAGAATCTTCGGGGCCGCCATCAGCATCCCCACGGCCAAGATCAACTTGACCGCCTCCCACAACAGAAAGCCTGCCAGTGCCGCCCCCGGAGGAAAACCAGGTGCCGCCCAGCGGGCCGTGCCTTTTGCAGCCAACGCTGCCGGAAGAACCCCGACCAGCGCCCCGTAAGCCGCCGACCAGGCCACCAGAGCCTTGCCCGTCAATGCCCACGCAACCGCCACGACCACGATGCCGATGATGACCTGCATCACCAGCACGCGACCAACGGGCAGCTGAGGGTGGCTGGCCCGCCACTGGCGCGCCTGATCCGCCGTGAGCGGCGTGAATGCCTCCTCGTCGCCCGCAGTGTCCTGCCAGCCTGGGGATTGCCGGGGCGTGGGCCGCGCCGTAGTGGATGCGATCTTTGATGTGATCTTCGTCATGCCAACTGACGGGGCGGTTACGCTCTCGCAACTTTCCGCAAAACCCGTTGATTATACGTAGAAACCCCCGATCTTCGACCCACTTGCTGCACTGCGCCAAAATGGGCCTGTCCGCCAACGCTCCTCCACGCACCAAGGCCCCATGATGCCCTACCGCACCGACCACCTGCCCGCCCTGCCCTGCTACCTCAACGGCGAGATCACCACGCTGGACCAGGCGCGCATCTCGCCGCTGGACCGGGGCTTCATCTTCGGCGACGGCGTGTACGAAGGCATCGCCTTCTACAGCCGGCCGGGCGAGGCCGCGCGCCCCTTCCGCTTCGAGCAGCACATGGCGCGGCTCGAGCGCAGCCTCAAAGAAACGCAGATCGCCAACCCGCACACCCGCGCCGAATGGAAACAGATTGCTCTTGATCTGATAGCTGTCCACCCCGAAGCCGGTGCCAACGGCCCGCTCGACTGGTTCTACTACTTCCAGGTGACACGCGGCGTGGCCCTGCGCGACCACCCCATGCTGCCGGGCCTCACACCCACCGTGTTCGCCACCTGCCTGCCGCTGAAGCCGCCCACGGCCGAGCAGCGCGCCCAGGGCGTGGCCTGCGTCACCGCCGACGACTTCCGCTGGAAGAAGGCGCACATCAAGTCCATCAGCCTGCTGGGTGCAGTGTTCGCGCGCCAGCTCAGCTACGAGCAGGGCGCGCTGGAAACCGTGATGTTCCGCGACGGCTTCCTGAGCGAAGCCGCCGCCAGCAACGTGTGGGTGGTCAAGGACGGCAAGGTGATGGGCCCGCCCAAGGACAACCTGGTGCTGGAAGGCATCCGCTACGGCGCCATCGAGGAGATCTGCCGCGCCGCCGGCATCGGCTTCGAGCTGCGCCGCCTGCCCAAGGCCGAGGTGCTGGCGGCCGACGAGCTGCTGCTGTCCTCCGCCACCAAGGAGGTGCTGCCCATCACCACGCTCGACGGCCAGCCCGTGGGCACCGGCAAGCCGGGGCCCGTCTACGCACGGCTCTATGCCGCCTACCAGCAAGCCAAGGAGGCCACCGCATGACCACCCCCGCCGATCCGCCCAAGGACGACGAAGGCGTCGCCCTGCCCGACCCGCAGCACCCCGACCCAAGCCCTTCCGACCCGCGCCGCGAGTCGCTGATCGAATACCCGAGCAAGTTCCCCATCAAGGTCCTGGGCGCGCGGCAGGACGGCTTCGTGCACGCCGTGACCCAGGTCGCCGAGCAGTTCGACCCAACGTTCGACGCCAGCACCGTCGAACTGCGCGAAAGCGGCAAGGGCAACTACCTGGGCGTCACGATCACCGTCACCGCCACCAGCCGCGAACAGCTCGACAACCTTTACCGCGCCCTCACCAGCCACCCGATGGTGAAGGTGGTTTTGTAAGCAAAAAAGGCCTGAAGGCCAATCGTGGCGGGCGCAGGCAGCTATTGAATCAGCAGCTATCCGGTCTGGCGTCGGCGGCCAGCACCGCCTGCACACCGCGCAGGTCGGCATCGGAAAAGCAGCACAGCAGCACCTCGTCCAGTGCCCGCGCGGCCTCGCCGGCCAGCGCCTCGCGCAGTGTGGCCACCGCCACCTGCGCGGCCTGCCCGAAGGGGTAGCCGTAGATGCCGGTGCTGATGGCGGGAAACGCCAGCGTGCGGGCACCCACGCGCAGCGCCTCTTCCACCGAGCGGCGGTAGCAGGACGCCAGCAACGCCGCCTCGCCGTGCCCGCCGCCGCGCCACACAGGCCCCACCGTGTGGATCACCCAGCGTGCCGGAAGCCGGTGGCCACCCGTCACCTTGACCTCGCCCACCTTGCAACCGTGCAGCAGCCGGCACTCATGCAGCATCTCCGGCCCGGCGGCGCGGTGAATCGCTCCATCGACCCCGCCGCCGCCTAGGAGCGAGCTGTTGGCGGCGTTCACGATGGCGTCCACCGCCAGGGTGGTGATGTCGGCGTGGATGGCGCGCAGGCGGTCGTTCATGGTTTTCCTCGAGCTCTGCCAACCGACCCTACCGCCGTGGACGTGCCACACTGGCGGCCATGGATACCCGCTGGCTCGGCCGCTGCGACTACTTGGCCACCTTCCAGGAGATGAAGGAATTCACCGCCTCGCCGGCGAATGGCGGGCGCGACCAGCTATGGATTTGCGAGCATCCGCCGGTCTTCACGCTCGGCCTGGCGGGGCGCGCCGAGCACGTGCTGGCACCGGGCGACATCCCCGTGGTGGCCACCGACCGCGGCGGCCAGGTCACCTACCATGGCCCCGGGCAGGTGGTGGCCTACCCGCTGATCGACCTGAAGGCGCGCCACATCTTCGTCAAGGAATACGTGTTCCGGCTGGAAGACGCGGTGATCCGCGCGCTGGACCGCTTCGGCGTCACCGGCCAACGGGTGGCGGGCGCGCCCGGCATCTATGTGCGCGTGGACGATCCCTTCAGCCACGCGGCGCTGCCCCAGCGCCCGCAGCGGCGCGAGGCCGGCTCGGCGGCGCCCGAGCCCGATTTCACCGGCCTGGGCAAGATCGCCGCGCTGGGCATCAAGGTGAGCAACCACCGCACTTACCACGGCGTGGCGCTCAACGTGGCGATGGACCTGGAACCCTTCTCGCGCATCAACCCTTGCGGCTACGCGGGCTTGCAGACGGTCGATCTTTCTACAATTGGCGTTTCCGTCAGCTGGGACGAGGCCGCGCACGAACTCGCGGCGCAGCTCGAACGCCGGCTGGCCCTGTGAGCACCCAGCCCATGCCCGACACTCCCCGCACCGCCCCCGTGGCCGGCCCCGACGCACCCGTGGTGCGCGAGGCCCAGCCCGCCCACGCCTACGACGCCACCGCCAAGCAGAAGGCCGGCGCCAAGCTGGCACGCATCCCCGTCAAGGTGCAAAACGACGGCCCGGCGCTGAAGAAGCCCGAGTGGATCCGCGTCAAGGCCGGCAGCAGCAGCACGCGCTTCTACGAGATCAAGGACATCCTGCGCGCCAACAAGCTCGTCACCGTGTGCGAAGAGGCCAGCTGCCCCAACATCGGTGAATGCTTTGGCCACGGCACGGCCACCTTCATGATCATGGGCGACAAGTGCACCCGCCGCTGCCCGTTCTGCGACGTCGGCCACGGCCGGCCCGACCCGCTCGACGCGGCCGAGCCCGTCAACCTGGCCAACACCATCGCGCAGCTCAAGCTGAAGTACGTGGTCATCACCAGCGTCGACCGCGACGACCTGCGCGACGGCGGCAGCCAGCACTTCGTCGATTGCATCCGCGAGACGCGCGCCCGCTCGCCGCAGACCCAGATCGAGATCCTCACGCCCGATTTCCGCGGCCGCGACGACCGCGCGCTGGAGATCCTCAAGGCCGCCCCGCCGGATGTGATGAACCACAACCTCGAAACCGTGCCGCGCCTCTACAAGGAAGCGCGCCCCGGCAGCGACTACCAGTTCAGCCTCAACCTGCTGAAAAAGTTCAAGGCCCTGCACCCCGGCGTGCGCACCAAGAGCGGCCTGATGGTCGGCCTGGGCGAGACGGATGATGAAATCCTCCAGGTCATGCGCGACCTGCGCGCCCACGGCGTCGACATGCTCACCATCGGCCAGTACCTGGCACCCTCCGGCGCGCACATCCCGGTGCGGCGCTATGTGCATCCCGACACCTTCAAGATGTTCGAGCGCGAGGCCTACGCCATGGGCTTCACCCACGCCGCCGTCGGCGCCATGGTGCGCAGCAGCTACCACGCCGACAAGCAGGCCCAGGCCGCGGGCGTGGTGGAGGGCGCGGCGGGCTGAGCCCTGCGCCGCGCCGCTGCCATCCGGTACTTTGGATGAACGGCGAGCCTCCACCGCGCCGGCGGGCATGGGGCGAAATGGCAAAACGCAATCTATGACCCGCCGCATCCTGTCAAGCCCCTGATGGCAGGCCTGCAGGCCATGGGCACCCAGCCCCATGCGGCGCCCGGCGCATTTTGGGGCGTTGTCAGGTCGAGCGCTCACGCAGCGCGGTCGTGGCGGGCAGCGGTTTGGCTGGGCTTTTGCTATGCAGGGCGCGGTGCGCCAATCTATCCGGTCTGATCAGCCCTGTGGCCGATCGCCACGATGGTTCAGATGCACGCTGCGGTTCCTACAAGACTCACCGAGCTCTTTAAGGCTCATTGCCTTTCCCGGAATGCCCACAGCGCGCAAATCAAGCCTTGCCGCCATCGCCTGTCAACCGGCGTGAGCACCACAGAAGCGGTTGTTCGTACTGTTGTTCGCTTGCCCAGCACGTGGCTGGTAGGTCTGGCCTTTGCGCAGGATCGTCCAGCACACCCGGGCCAGCTTGGCGGCCACGGCCACCGTGGCCTTGTTGGGGTGCATGCGCGCCTCTAGGGCCGTGATCCACGGCCCCCAGGGGTGTTGATCGCGCTTGAGGTGTTCGCGCACCGAACGCCCGCCGTGGCACAGCAGCCAGCGCACATAGGTGTTGCCGCGCTTGCTGATGCCCAACAGGCGTGGCACGCCCCCGGTGGAGTGCTGCCGGGGCACCAGCCCCAGCCAGGCGGCCAGATCGCGGCCGCTGCGAAACTCGCTGGCATTGCCCACCGCCGCCACCAAGGCCGTGGCCGTCAAGGGCCCCACACCGGGCACGGCCAGCAGGCGCTGGCAGCGTTCATCGCTCCTGGCCACCTGGCTCAGTTGCGCCTCGATCTGCTCGGCCTCGGCTTGCGCCTGGCGCCAGCCGTTCAGGCATTGGGTGAGCATCTCGCGGCGGCAAGAGCTCAAGGCCACATCGTCTCGCGCCAGCAGCTCGGGAAGCTTGCGGGCAATGGTTTTGCGGCCCTGGGCGATGGGGATGCCGGCTTCCAGCAGCAGGGCTCGGGCCTGGTTGATGAGGGCGGTGCGCTGGCGCACCAGGCGCGCGCGCAGCCGGTGCAGCATTTGCACATCCTGCTGCTCGATGCTCTTGATGCAAACCGTGCGCACCGTGGGACGCACAGCGGCTTCGGCAATGGCCTGGGCATCGTTGTAGTCGTTTTTGTGGCCGCGCACGAAGGCGCGCACGTCGGCGGCCACCAGCAAATGAACGGCACGGCCTTGCTCGGACAGACAGCGCCCCAGGTGATGGGCACCGGGACAGGCTTCCATGGCGATCAGATCGGCATCGAGTTGCAGCAGCCGCGTGAGCACGGTGGCGCGGGTGCAGCGTTGTTTGTGCGCGATGGCACCACTTTGATCGAGTGCCACGACGTGCATCGTGTCTTTGCCAATGTCCACGCCAACGACGGGGTACAGTGCTTGAGCCATGGAATCAGCCTCCTGGTGGGCGCCCGATTGGCGCTACCCGCCAGTGTGCGGCGGGTCATCCCATGAGACCTGACCCTGATGCCCCGTACTGATGCCCCGTACCTCAAGGACGGCCCCGCGCTGGACCAGTACCCGCTGCGCATCGCCCTCAACGGCGCGCGCCTGCAAACCGGCGGCGCCGCCAACACCCTGCTCGAAGGCGACACCCTGAGCAAGCTGGCGCGCAAGCACCAGACCGCCGACCGCGTGTTCACCATGCTGATGGGCGATGAGGTGGAGCCGCGCCAGGATTTCATTGAGACCAACGCGCTGCGGGCGGGCAATATCGACGTCTGATTTTGTATGTAGAGAACCCCAAAAGCCGAGAAACCGAGGCCCATAAGTTGAGAAACTTATGGGCCTCAGGACTTCAGTTGGCAGCAACCTTTGGGGGAGTTTTTGGCTACCGGAGTTGACCCGGCCGGTGGACAGTTTTGCTCGGAGACATTCAACCGAGTAGCTGGCTCCTTTCAAGATTCAGAGGTGCGAGGTAACCCAGTATGCCTGTCAACACGCCCGTGCCAAGCACCTTCCATCTTTGAATCGCCTCCGACGACGGATTCGCAGCGCGAACGTCAGGTCTCGATGGGCGGCCTCACGGCACGAGGTAGCACGCGCAGGGCCGCTTCCACTGCCGGGAAAGGCGGAGGGCCGTCGGGTGGCAGGGCTTCTGCTGTCGGGAGGTTCTGGGAGCCATGTCAAATCGCTAGGACGTGGATGCCGACAGCTCCCGGACTACCGCGTTGAACAGGAGCCCGCTGGTTGCCTCGATGTCTTTGCGTGAAGCGCCGCTTTGCAGCAACGACAAGGCGCCGTTGGACGCAGCCCACATGGCCCGCGCGGCCTCATCAATCGGGCCGCGGAACCGCCCCATGTCAACCAGCCGCTGAACCCGCGCGTGCATCAGCGCGTAGGCATCTGCGACCAGATCCGGCTCGGCCCGCGCATGGCGGGCGAACAGTTCGTACAGCGCGGGGCGCTTGAGCGCGAACTCCAGCGCCACGTCCCAGCCCGCGCGCAACTGCTCCAGCGGATCGGCGGAAGCCGCAGGCAGCCGCTTGCGCTGCATGAAATCCGCCAGCCCACGCCGAACGAGTGCTCGTTCGAGTCCATCCTTGTCGCCGAAGTAGTGGTACAGCGTGGGTGCCTTCACCCCGGCGGCATCGCAAACGGCGCGTGTTGTCAGACTCGCCACGCCTTGCGTTTCGAGCAGCGCTGCTGCGGCGTCAAGGATTGCGGTCTCGGAGTCCACGTTTGCCATTGAATCTTCAGTCACTTGACGTGACTATAACGGTGATATACAGTTCATGTACCGTAGATACAGGAATCAACCATGGCATCCACTTGCTTGGTCACCGGCGGCTCCGGCTTCGTCGGCGGCCGCCTCATCGAACGCCTCGTCGCACACGGCTGGCAAGTCAGAGCGCTGGCCCGCAGCGAGGAGGCAAGGAGAATTGTAGGCAGGCTCGGAGCGCAGGCGGTCAAGGGCTCCCTGGACGACATACCTTCGCTGACAGCAGCTGCGGCAGGCTGCGACGCCGTGATCCACGTCGCAGCCCTGTTCAAGCTGTGGGGTGATGCGGAGGAGTTCGAGCGGTCCAACGTGCAAGGCACAGCCAACCTGCTGAAGGCCGCCGCGGCCGCGTCCGTCAGGCGCTTCGTTCAGGTCGGCGCCGCCGCCGTGGTGATGGGGGACATGGCGCCGATGTTGCGCGTCGACGAGTCGCTGCCGCTGCAGGAGCGCGCCTGGGCGCCCTACAGTGCATCGAAGGCTCGCAGTGAAGCGCTGGTGATCGGTGCCAACCGGCCCGGCGTGTTCGAGACGGTCGTGGTGCGCCCCCCGATGATCTGGGGCACCGGCATGCCGACGCTGGGCCACATGATCGACACCGTACGCGCCGGGCAGTTCCGCTGGGTGGGCGACGGCTCACAGGCGATGTCCACCGCCCACGTCGACAACGTCTGCCACGCGGTGGAGCTTGCGCTCGCCAAGGGCCGCGGCGGCGAGGCCTACTTCGTCAGCGACGGACCCGACACCACGCTCAAGTCGTTCCTCTCCAGCCTGATGCAAACCCGCGCCGTCGAGCCACCGCGTGCGTCAGCGTCGCTGCGGGTGGCGTGGGTCATGGCAACGGTCATGGAGTGGGTCTGGCGCAGGTTCTCCCGGCCGGGAGAACCTCCGATCACGCGTCAGATGCTGCGCCTGATTGGCCAGCCCTTCACGGTCGACATCAGCAAGGCGCGCCGCGAGCTCGGCTATCGACCCGAGGTGACGCGGGAGCAAGGGCTGCTAGCGATGCAACGCGGCTGAATCAGTCCTTCGTCCATCCATCCGCCATCCAGGAGCGTTCATGCGCAAGACTCTCTCCATCGTGTCCACAGCACTGCTGCTGGCATCCGCGCCGGCCTGGCACCAACCCCGGCCACGTGCAGCGCCAGCTGGTGGCAGCGGGCCAGGTGCTGGGCCGCTACGGCGACGCCGCCCCCACCCTGCGCAGCGGCAACGTCGGCAGCGCAGCCGTCAGCTACACCGTGGTGGGTGGCGAAACCCTCAAGGACGTCGCCCGCACCGTCTTGGGCGATGCCAGCCTGTGGTGGCGCATCGCCGATGCCAACGGTCTGACCCTGGCCAGCGACGCCGCGCTGCAAGCCGGCCAGACCCTGAGCGTGCCCAAGCTGGCCCTCAACACCAACAACCAGGACAGCCTGCAGCCCTATGACCCCAGCAGGATCACCGGCAGCCTGGACCCTGCGCTGCCCATGCCGGGCAACGGGGACCTGCCGCTCATGGCGCCGCCACGCACTTCCCCTGCGCCACCAGCTCCCTGAATCCCTCCGCCAGGAAGTCGATCAGCTGCCGCACGGCCGGGCGCATGCCGCGGCGGCTGGCGTAGGCGGTTTGAATGACGCCAGCAGGCGGCAGCCAGCCTGGGAGCAGTGCAAGCAGCTCCTGATTCTGCAGCAAATCATGCACCAGCAGGCGCGGCAGCACGGCGCAGCCCACGCCCTGCACGGCGGCACCCAGCAGGGCTGCAGCATCATCGGCCACCAGGCGGGGCTGGTGCGGCACGCTGGCCTGCTCGCCGCCGGGGCCGGTGAAGGTCCAGAGCGCTTCCTCGGGCGAATTGCCGAGCCCCAGCGTGGGCAGGCGCGCCAGGTCCTGCGGCGTGGCGGGCGGGGCGGCGCTGGTGAGCAGCATGGGCGCGCACACCAGCACGTGCGGGCTGAGCGCCAGCGGGCGCACCACCTCGTCGGCGGGCGCGGCGGCACCGGCACCCGGGGCGCGCACGCGCAGGGCGAAATCCACGCCGTCCTGCCACACGTCGACGTTGCGGTTGGTGGCCTGGACCTTGATCTGCACCTGCGGCCAGGCGTTCAGGAAGCGCACCAGCAGGTCGCTCACCGCGTACTGCAGCAGCGCCGGCGGGCACGACAGGCGCACGGTGCCGCGCGGCGCCACGGTCTGCTCGGCCACCAGGGCTTCGGCGGCCTCGGCCTCGGCGGTGATGGCACGGGCGTGGCGCAGCAGGGCCTCGCCGATCTCGGTGACGGCGAAGCGCCGCGTGGTGCGCTGCAACAGCCGTATGCCCAGGCGCGCCTCCAGCAGCGCCACGCGGCGGCTGAGCTTGGACTTGGGCACGCCCAGCGCGCGGCTGGCCGCTGCAAAGCCCCCGTGCTCGGCCACGGCGGCGAAGTAGGCGAGGTCGTTCAGGTCCTGCATGGGGCACTCCCGGCACTTGGCGGCTTTATTGTTCCATTGATGGAACGATCTGTGGCAATTCAACCCTCTTATCAAGGGATTGGTTCGCCCATACCATGCTTCTCATGCCGGAGCATCGTTTCTGGCCTCACTTTCAAGGAGCCTCTACCATGAACAAACACCCCCCACGCTCCCCCGCTACGCGAGGTGCGCTGCCCCCCGAGGGGGCGTTTTCATCTTGGGGCGGCCCGGCGATGAAAAAGATCATCGCCAAGCGCAGCGCGCCGGCCCGCCACTGGGTGGGTGACGGCTTTCCCGTGCACGGCATGTTCGGCTACAACGGCGCCGACGTGCCGCAGCGCAGCCCCTTCCTGATGCTCGACTACGCGGCGCCCACGCAGTTCTCGCCCACCACGCAGCGGCGCGGCGTGGGCCAGCACCCGCACCGCGGCTTCGAGACCGTGACCATCGTCTACGACGGCGAGGTGGAGCACCGCGATTCCACCGGCCAGGGCGGTGTGATCGGCCCCGGCGACGTGCAGTGGATGACGGCCGGCGCCGGCATCCTGCACGAAGAATTCCACTCCGAGGCGTATGCAAAGCGCGGCGGCCCGTTCGAGATGGTGCAGCTGTGGGTCAACCTGCCCGCCAAAGACAAGATGGCGCCGCCCGGCTACCAGGCCATCACCGGCGCGCAGATTCCCGAGGTGGCGCTGGCCGATGGCGCCGGCAAGGTGCGCGTGATCGCCGGCGAGTTCGAAGGTGCCAAGGGCCCGGCGCATACCTTCAGCCCACTGAACGTGTGGGACGTGCGTCTGGCGGTCGGCAAGACCGCCGAGCTGCCGCAGCCCGCGGGCTGGACGGCGCAACTGGTGGTGCTGGCCGGCACGGTGATGGTCAACGGCGAGCAGGTGCTGCGCGCCGCCGAGATGGCGACGCTGGGCACCGACGGCACGCGGATCAGCATCGAGGCCAACGCCGACGCCAAGCTGCTTCTGCTGGCCGGCGAGCCGATCGATGAGCCGGTGGTGGGCTACGGGCCGTTCGTGATGAACAGCGAACAGCAGATCGTCGAAGCCATCCACGACTTCAACAGCGGCAGGTTCGGCCGCATGGCCTGAGAATGCAAGCGGCCCTGGCACATGCCGGGGCCGCCTGCACCGCGCCACGCCACCAGCCCGGATCAGCCCAGCATGGACACCCAGCCACCCATCGTCCTCAACGAAGCCGCCCACCGCTTCGAGCTCACCATCGACGGCCACATGGCCTACGAGGTGTTCGAGCGCTTTCCCGGCGGCATCGCTTACGAACACACCATCGTGCCCGAGGCCCTGGAGGGCCGTGGCGTGGGCAGCCGGCTGGTGCGGCACATCCTCGACTACGCCGCCGCCAACGGCCTCAAGGTGCGCCCGGACTGCCCGTTCGTGAAGGCGTACATCGACAGGCACCCCGAGTACCAGGCCAACTCGCTGGCCCACGGCGCGCGGCCGGGCTGACGGACCCATCCGCCATGCCACCCTGGTTCGCTCGCCTGCGCTCCGGCGCCACCGCCTGCGCGCTGGCCGGCCTGCTGGCGGCCTGCTCCAGCCCCTACCACTACGCCGACCCGGCCAGGCCGCACCACCTGGCCGACCGCTTCACCAACTGGGGCGAAAGCGGCCCCTCGCCCACCGTGCCCTGGTACGAGGCGCTGGGCCGCAACCTGCGCGGCGACTTCCGCCCCACGCGCGAGCCCGAGGGCGGCTACGCCGCCTTCGCCGAGCGCTGGCGCGTGCCGCTCACGCCGGACCAGTTGCAGCCGCCACCGCAAGGGCAGGCCCGCCTCGCCTGGCTGGGCCACGCGGGCGTGCTGCTGCAGGTGGACGGCCAGAACGTGCTGATCGATCCGCAGCTGTCGGATTACGCCGGTCCGCTGCCCTGGCTCAGCGCCAGACGCCGCGTGCCCGCGCCCATCGCGCCCGAAGAACTGCCGCGTATCGACCTGCTGCTCGTCACCCACAACCACTACGACCACCTGGACGCGGCCACGCTGGCACGCCTGCGCGCGGCCGGCCAGGACCCGCGCGTGCTGGTGCCGCTGGGGCTGAAAGCCTGGTTCGAAGCCCAGGGCTGGAGCGGCGTGGAAGAGCTGGACTGGTGGGACACGCGCCAGCTCGGCGCCCTGGGCGTCATGCTGATCCCCTCGCAGCACTGGAGCAAGCGCACCCCCACCGACACCAACCAGACGCTCTGGGGCGGCTGGGCCCTCACCTGGGCGCGGCCGGGCGGCGCGGCGCCCTGGCGCTTCGTGCACACCGGCGACACCGCGTGGAACCCGGCGCTGTACCAGCACATCGCCCAGCGCCTGGGCGGCCCGGTGGACCTGCTGGCCCTGCCCGTGGGCGCCTACGAGCCGCGCGACTTCATGCGCCGCCACCACCTCAACCCGGGCGAAGCCGTGCAGCTGCTGCAGACCCTGCAGGCGCGCCAGGCCTTCGGCATCCACTGGGGCACCTTCGAGCTGTCGCACGAGCCCTTCGACCAGCCGCCGCGCGACCTGGCGCAGGCCCTGGCCGCGCAGCAGGTGGCGCCGGAGCGCGTCTGGCTGCTGCGCCAGGGCGAGACACGGCCGCTGCCCTTTTGACCCAGCCCCATGAGGTTTCAACTTCCGTTCGGGCTGAGCCTGTCGAAGGGCTCAGGGCGAACGGCTCCAACGCCAACGCTGGCGCAGCCAATCCATCGGCTGCGTCATTCCCATCGTTCAGGAGGTACCCGCCATGAACCCGCACCCCAACCCCGCAGCCCCGCAACGCATCGCCGCGCGCGTGTCCATCGTCGGCGAGGACACGCCGGTGGCCCGCGCGCTGCCGCATCGCCAGCGCCGCATGATCGGCGCCTGGTGCTTCCTCGACCACGCCGGCCCGGTGCAGTTCAGGCCTGGCCAGGGCCTGCACGTGGGCGCGCACCCGCACATCGGGCTGCAGACCTTCACCTGGCTGATCGAAGGCGCGGTGACGCACCGCGACTCGCTCGGCCACGAGCAGGTCATTTACCCCGGCCAGGTCAACCTGATGACCGCCGGCCGCGGCATCGCGCACACCGAAGACAGCGTGCAGGACGGCGCCCGCCTGCACGCCGCGCAGCTGTGGATCGCCCTGCCCGACGCCGAGCGCCAGCGCGAGCCGGCGTTCCAGAACTACCCTGAGCTGCCCGTCATCGACCAGGGCGGCTGGCGCGTCACCGTGCTGGCCGGCAGCCTGCTGGGCCGCAGCTCGCCCGCCACCGTCTACACCCCGCTGGTGGGGCTGGACCTGGCCAGCCAGGGCGCGGCCGACGTCACCCTGCCGCTGGAGCCCGGCTTCGAGTACGGCGCCATGGTGCTGCGCGGCAGCGCCAGCGTGGGCGGCGAAGCCATCACGACCGGCGAGCTGCTGTACTTCGCGCCCGGCCGCGCGGAACTGCGCCTGCAGGGCGACGCCGAGGCGCAGATCCTGCTGCTGGGCGGCCAGCCCTTCGGCCAGCCGGTGCTGCTGTGGTGGAACTTCGTCGGCCGCACGCAGGACGACATGGCCGGGGCGCTGGCCGACTGGCAGGCCAGCCCCAACCAGGGCGGCCGCTTCGGCACCGTGCGGCCGGGCAGCACGGCCGGCGTGCTCACGCCGCCGGTGCTGGAAAAGCTCAAGGTACCGTCCGCCAGCTGATCAGGGCTGCCGGCTGGAATTTCAAGCCTTTTTGGCCTGCAGCCCTTTCGTGACGGGCGCAGACAGCTATCACATTGATAGTATTCTGGGCGGCTACAGCACCGGCCCCAGCGTGGCCAGGGCGTTGTTCCACAGGCGGCGCGGCCAGGGCCAGCGGCGCACCTCGTCCAGCGTGACGGCATCGGCCTGCGCAATGTAGGCGGCCTGCCGCCCGGCGACGGCGGCGGTGGTGGCCGCGTCCTGCAGCAGCACGTTGTTCTCGAAGTTGAGGTCGAAGCTGCGCAGGTCGAGGTTGGTGGAGCCCATGAAGGTCAGTTCGTCGTCCACCGTGAGCGTCTTGGCATGCAGCAGGCCGCCGCGGAACTCGTGGATGGCCACGCCGGCGGCCAGCAGCTGCTCGTAGTGGCTGCGGCTGGCGCCGGCCACGATCCACGAATCGTTGCGCCGTGGCACCACCAGCGTCACGCGCACGCCGCGCCAGGCCGCCGCGCACAGCGCCTCCAGCACCGTCGGGTCGGGCACGAAGTAGGGCGTGGAGATGGTCACGCACCGGCGCGCGTTGGCCAGCAGCGTGCTCACCAGCTGCGGGGTGGAATGGCGGCGCTCCGTCGGCCCCTCGCCCACCACCAGCGCCGGGAAGCCCTGCTGGAGCGGTGCTTCCGCGCCCGCGGCCGCGGCCGGCGTGGCGAACACGTCCAGCCGCTCGCCGGTGACCGTCATCCAGTCGCTGGCGAACAGCAGCTGCATCTGCGTGACCACCGGCCCCTGCAGGCGCAGCATGATGTCCACCCAGGGCGCGAAGCGGGCCTTGATGCGGAAGGCCGCGTCGGCGCAGTTCTGGCTGCCGACGTAGGTGACGCGGCCGTCGATCAGCGTGATCTTGCGGTGGTTGCGCAGGTCGATCCGGCTGGTGAGCATCACCTTCAGCGGGTGGTCGATGGGCAGCGCCACCGCCGTCTGCACGCCGGCCTCGCGCAGGCGCCGCCACAGGCCGGTGCGGGTGAAGGCGCGCGAGCCCAGGCCGTCCACCATGGCGCGGCAGGCCACGCCACGGCGCGCGGCGCGCATCAGCGCCTCGGCCACCTCGGTGCCGGTCTGGTCGTCCAGCCAGATGTAGTAGAGCACGCTGATGTGGTGCCGCGCCGCTTCGATGTCGGCCAGCATGCGGGCGCGGGCAGTGTCGCCATCCGCCATCAGCTCGCCCAGGTTGCCGGGCACCGGCCCGAAGCCGTTGACCGACGCGGCGTAGCGGAACACGCCCTGCCAGCGCGGCCCCACCAGCGCCTCCATGCCGCCGGGCGCGCCCATCACCAGGGCGGCCTGGGCGTCGTCCGCGATCTGCTCGCGCACCAGGTCGCGCACCCGCTTGTAGCGGCCCAGCACGCCGCGGCCGATGTCGGCGTCGCCGAACAGGAAGTACAGCAGGCAGCCCACGTAGGGCAGCAGCAGGATGACCCCGATCCAGGCCATGCGCGTGGTGGCCGCCAGGCCGTTGCGCAGCAGCACGCGCAGGACGAAGCCCAGCACCAGCACGACGTGCAGGACGAGCAGGAAGGCGGAAATCGCGGCCATGGAAGCTGTGCAGGTGCGGCGCCGGGCATGCGCCGCGCCCCATTGTCACCGCGCTCGTCGGCGGCCCGGCGAGCGGGCCCGGACCCAGAAAAGAAAGGGCGCCTGCCGTGCGGCAAGCGCCCTGGCGGGCAGGGTTCCTCGCGGATCAGGTCGCCGGCTTGTCGCTCGGGCTCTTGATGTTGTCCTGCAGTTCCTTGCTCATCGGCAGGCCGATGGCCTGGTTCTTGGGCGGGATGGGCTGCAGGAACCACTTGTCGTACAGCCTGGCGAACTCGCCCGACTTCATCAGCCCGGTGATCACGCCGTCCACCAGCGCCTTGAACTTGGGATCGTCCTTGCGCACCATGCAGGCGTAGGGCTCGACCTGCAGCGACTCGCCCACCACCTCCAGCGCCGCCGGGTCCTTGGCGTTGGCCTTCAGGCCGAACAGCAGGATGTCGTCCATGGCGAAGGCGTCGGCGCGGCCGGCCTCGACCAGCAGCGCGGCGTCGGCGTGGTCCTTGGTGGACACGATCTCGATGCCCAGGCCCTTGTCGTCGTTGTAGCGGCGCACCACCTGCATGTTGGTGGTGCCGGTGGTGATGGCCACCTTCCTGCCCTTCAGGTCCGCCCAGTCCTTGATGCCGGCGCTCTTCTTCACCAGCAGGCGGGTGCCGGTGTAGAAGTGGTTGATGGCGAAATCCACCTCCTTGGCGCGGGCGCTGTTGTTGGTGGTGGAGCCGCACTCCAGGTCGATGGTGCCGTTGACCAGCAGCGGGATCCGGTTGGCCGACGTCACCGCCTGCCAGCCGACTTCCAGCCCCGGCTTGCCGGTCTGCTTCTTCACCTCGGCCAGGATGGCCTTGCTCAGGTCCACCGAGAAGCCCACCGGCTGGTCCACCCCGGCCAGGTAGCTGAACGGCACGGAAGACTCGCGGTAGGCGAAGACCACCTTGCCCGCGGCGGCGGCCTTGGCCAGCGTGTCGCCGGCGTGGGCGGTGCCCGCCAGCAGGGCCGCCAGCACGGCAGCGGCGAACAGATGAGCGCGTTTCATGGGGGACGAAGCCTTTCGGTACACAGGGGGTTGAAGTGCGAACGCCGCACGCGACGATGGTGCCGCTTTCCGGCGGCGCGGGCATCCGCACAAACCATGCATGCGGCGTGCCAGACGCTGGCGGCGAAGCGCCGTCCCGCTGTGGCCGCAGGGCCGGCCTGCGACGCGACCGCACTCCTTCACCAATAGCCTTTCAGGCTTCCAGCCCAGTCGCAGCAGGCGCAGGCAGCTATTGATCAGATAGCAGTCTGCAACTGGAGGCTCATCCGGCGCATCCCACGCGCACGTCGGCGCCCGTCGCCTGCCAGGCCTGGGCTCGCCCTCTCCACCCACGGCGGCCATGTCCCATCCCTGCACCGCAACGCAAGCGCCCACGGTGCGCGACGGCCCGCGGCACTATGATCCGCCCGCCATGTCTTCCACCCACACCACCCGGGCCAACCTGCTGGCGCTGGCCACCATCGCCCTCTGGGCCTCGCTGGCGGCGCTGGGCACGGCGCTGGCGCACGTGCCGCCCTTTCTGCTCACCGGCCTGGGCCTGCTGGCCGGCAGCGTGATCGCCCTGCCGCTGGCGCGCGGCGACTGGCGGCGCCTGGCCGTGCCGCCGGCCACGCTGGCGGTGGGCGTGTACGGGCTGTTCGGCTACCACTTCCTGCTGTTCACCGCGCTGCAGCTGGCGCCGCCGGTGGAGGCCAACCTCATCAACTACCTGTGGCCGCTGGGCATCGTGCTGATGGCGCCGCTGCTGCTGCCCGGCGTGCGGCTGACGGCGGCGCACGTGCTGGCGGCGCTGGTCGGCCTGGCCGGCGCGGCGCTGGCCATCCTGGGGCGCGGCGCGCCCGCGGCTTCGGCAGGCGCACCCGGCGCGGCCAGCGGCTGGGCGGCGGCCGGCTACGCCTGCGCGGCCGGGGCGGCCTTCATCTGGTCGAGCTACTCGCTCATGACCAAGCGACTGGCGCTCACCGGCCGGCCGTTCTCCACCGCCGCCATCGGCACCTTCGGCCTGGTCTCGGGCCTGCTGGCGCTGGCCTGCCACGCGCTGCTGGAGCCGGCGGCGGCGCTGTCGGCGCGCGATTGGCTGCTGATCGCCCTGCTCGGCCTCGGCCCGCTGGGCGGCGCCTTCTTCCTGTGGGACGCCGCGCTGAAACTGGGCGACGCGCGCCAGATCGGCGTGCTGGCTTACCTCACGCCGCTGGCCTCCACCCTGATCCTGCTGGCCACCACCGGCCAGCCGCTGACCTGGAACGTGGCGCTGGCCACCCTGATGATCCTGGGCGCCGCCGTGGTGGGCACGCGGGCACGCTGAACGACATGGGCCATCCGTCGGCGCTTTGATCTTCACAGCCGCTTGCGGCCACTGCAAGTTGGCTGGATCGGTTGTTGATTGGGGCTCGCGCCCGGTCTGCCAAGCGACCGCGGCCTTGCTCCCGATGACCAGCGTGCGCCCCCGCCAACGCCGCCATCGCGGCCACCCCGCTCCCACAACGCCGAAAACGTTTTGACACAAATCAAGCGTCATGCTAGCTTTGCATCGAGAAGTGTGGAACGGCTTGCGGGCGGCCCACGCTGTCAAAAAGACCATCTTTTCAGAAGGGCAGCTCGCCATGTCCCGTTGCTTGAACCGTGTGGCGCGCTTGCCTGCAGGCACCGCGCAACGCGCCTGGCGCGCTGCCGCAAAGTGGCTGCTGCGCGCCGCAGTGGCTGGCCTGGCCAGCAGCAGCGTTCAGGCCGGCAGCGTGACCTTCAATTCCACCCAGGGCTCCGGCACCTGGACGGTGCCCGCCGGGGTGACCCAGATCGACATCGAGGCCGTGGGTGGTGCCGGTGGAAACGGCATGAGCGCACCCAGCGGCCGGCAAAGCGTCGGCGGCAGTGGTGCACGTGTGCGCCTGACGGGCGTCACCGTTGTGCCCAACACCGTGTTGGCCTATTCCATTGGCAGAGCTGGCGGCAACACCTTCTACTTCAATTATTTCAATTACCCGATTTCAGGCGGGGGCGGCGGATCGACCCAGCTTGGCCATCAAGGCGGCCAACCCTGGCTGATTGCGGGCGGCGGTGGCGGCGGTGCTTTCCTTGGTGGTGCGGCCGTTGCGGGTGGCGGCGCGGGCGGCAGCGGCTGTGGCGCAGCAACCGGAGGTGCGGGCGCTGAAGGCGAACCGTCCCAAAACGCAAGCGGCACGTATGTCGGCGGTGGCGGCGGATCCGGTGGTGCCGCAGGCGTGGGCGGCATAGGCGGCACGGGCAACCTGTCTGGAAGTGCTGGCGGTGACGGTTTTGGCGGCAGTGGCGGCAGCAGCTACGGCAGGACCAGCAACGGGGGCGCCAGCAGCGGCCCCGGTGTGGGCGGCGTGGGCGTTTCCAGCGGAGGCTATTGGGGATCGGGTGGAGGCGGTGGCGGCTATGGCGGCGGCGGCTCCGGTGGCAGAACAGACCGCACCGATCAAGGGGGCCAATACGCTGGCATTGCCGGCGGCGGTGCTGGCGGCAGCCTGTGGCCGGGCATGACCAGCTCCACACCCAACAGCTCCACCTGCATGCCCTCCGGCAACGGCAGCGAACCCCTGCTGGACAACCGCCACGGCTACCTGAAGATTTCCTGGGTCGACTACAGCTTGAATTTCGCGGGAAATGGCAGCGACGGCGGCAGCGCGCCCGCGAGCGTCAGCGCTGCCGAGGGGGTGGCCGTCACGTTGCCCGCCAACAGCTTCACCCGCTCGCTGCACGGCTTCAGCGGCTGGAACACCGCCGCCGATGGCAGCGGCAGCGGCTACGCGGCGGGCGACAGTTTCACCATGCCGGGCGCGGACACCACGCTCTACGCGCAATGGGTGGTCACGGACTTTGCCGGCCCCACGGTGCCCAGCACAGGCGCAAGCGGCACGGGCACGGCCAGCTTCACCAGCACCGATGGCGGGCCCGGCTGCGGCTTTGATCTGGCCGAAACCGCGTTCGTCGCCGCGCCGCCGGGGCAGGACATGCCGCAGGGCATGTTCAAGTTTCGCCTGACGGGTTGTACGCCAGGCTTCACGGCGCGCGTGACCGTTACCTGGCCCCAGCCCATTGCGGGCCGGTATGTCAAATGGGGCAAAGCCAGCGCCGGGGCCACGCAAAGCAGTGCCTTCGCGCCCGCCAACCTGAGCGTTTCAGGCCGCTCG
>Ga0209607_1000440_pt1 | contig 37099 bp, 25 predicted proteins | sample AD_UKC117_MetaG_FD_184413 | JGI IMG/M metagenome (GOLD analysis project Ga0209607, IMG submission 184413) | Active sludge microbial communities of municipal wastewater-treating anaerobic digesters from Hong Kong - AD_UKC117_MetaG (SPAdes)... | ecosystem: Engineered > Bioreactor > Anaerobic >... | reverse complement strand
GGATACCCTGCACGCCATCTACCAGGTTACGGGCGGTAATCCGCTGGCCCTGAAATTGGTGGTCAGCCTGACGGCCGTTCTGCCCCTGCCCCAAATCCTGGCCGATCTCAACAAAAACCGGGCCGGTCCGATTGAAGATTTATACCGGCACATTTACTGGGAAACGTGGCAAACGCTGACGCCTGCCGCGCAAACGCTGCTGCTGGCCATGCCCCTGGCGGCCGCTTCCGGCGCCCTACCTGCGCAAATGCTGGCCTTTAGCGGGCTGGAAGAAAATGAATTTTGGACGGCCGTGCGCGAATTGACCGCCCGCTCTCTGCTGGAAGTGCAGGGAACCATCCAGGAACGGCGCTATGGCATCCACCGCCTCACAGACACCTTCTTACAAACAGAAATTATTGGCTGGCCCAACCTGTTAGACGCATGATGATGCCGCCCTCCACCCAGTTCACCCAAAGCGTGGCCGCCAACGTCAAGTACTGGCAGCAGCGCACCCAGACCCTCACCGACGACACGCTGCCTGCTTTAGACCAGGAGCGGCAGAACCTCTACCGCGCCGCAAAATTTGGCCTGCGCGTGCCGGATACCTGGCAAAGCACGGCCGAACTGCTTTTGCAAGCCTTTGTCTTCGTTGAGCGGCGGGGCTACTGGGGCGAGTGGATTCCGATGTTGGAACAAGCGCTCGAAAGCTGTCCCGCTGACGATCTGGCCTTGCGCGGCCGCATTCTTGACCATTTAGGGCTTTTTTACCGCTATAACCGGCAGTTAGACGCTGCCTTTGCCGCCCACCGGGAGGAATTGCAGATCGGCTTGCGGCTAGAGGACAAATGGCGCGAAGCCCATGCCTGCATCAACCTGGGCGCTGTTTGCCGCCAAATGCGCCGCTTTTCCGAGGCGGAAACCTACATCCTGCAATCGCAAAGCGCATTTCAAGTCATCCACGCCCCCCTCATCAAACATGCGTTTGTGCTGCTTGAACTGGGATTGCTGGCTAAAGACAAAGGACAATGGGCGGTGGCTGAGGAGTATCTCCGCTATTCCGTGTCCCTGTGGCGTGAAGTGGGCGATCCCGTTTACTTGGCTAACTGTCTCAAATTGTTAGGCGAGGCTTTGGCCGCGCAAGGCAAAACAGACGCTGCCTTCGCCGCCTATCATGAAGCCCGGGATTGCCTGGCCCACACCGAAAACTATCTGGACAAAATCCGGGTGCTCAACGAATTGGGGTCGCTGCATCTGAAACAGGCCAATCTAGCGGAAGCCGAGCGCCTCTTTGTAGAAGCGAATGCGAATTTTTCGTGGCAATCGGGGAATCTTTTTGATCAGGCGGTGGTGGCCAATAATTTAGGCGTTGTCTGCCTGGCTCAAGGGCGGTTGGCGGAGGCGGAGCAATTTTTTCGCAGCAGTATCGCGTTGTGGCAAAGTTGTAACGATCCGGTGCAGCAGGCAAACACGTTGGGCGGTTTAGCGGAGGTCAAAGCGGCGCAAAACCAGGTTGCCGAGGCGGAGCAGCTTTATGCCCAGGCGCTGGCCTTATTGGCCGGTTTTCCCGATGATGCCTGGGGGCAAAAGCTGCAAAAAGGGTTCAGAGAGGCTGAGTGCGCTCTGAAACAGGCGCGGGGAGCAGGTGGAGGCAGTCAATTGATACGTGATGCGTGATGCGTGAAGTACTCTTTTCACGCATCACGCATTAGACCGAAACTCCGCGCAATTGGCGGCTAAACCTATTCCAGAATTAGCCTGCGCACGCCGAGCCAGAGCCGGTGCTGGCGCACTCGGCCATCACATGGATGAGTGTGGGCAGACCAAAATAAAGGACAAAAACCGCTGTAACAGACCACAGATGAACAATTCGCTGCTTGACTTGTGTTTTTTGGACCTCGAGCATTTCGACACCTCACTTTTGTGAAAGAGAGGCTCATTGAGGACGGCGCGCCCGGACAAAAGGTTGTTTTATCCGCTCATGAGATGCTCAACGGCCGTTTTCCATTCCATTTCCTCTGACAAGCTGTTCCCGATCGGTTCATGGTTGCAGTGTAGTCATCACGACGCTTAAGTTACAGAGGGCGCTGCTTAAATCAGCTTCATGCCTTTTATTCTCGACTAACAGGACCATATTTTCAGGCCGCGATTGACCAATTCTGACGGCCGTTTCTACGAATTTAAGTAAGTGTTAAACCGATTTTTAGTAGGTTTGAAGATGGCGCTGTCCGGCACTATGTTTGTAGACTTATGAATAGCACGCGGATAAACGCAGATGAAGCGGATTTTCGCGGATAAATTGGAAAAGAGTCGTAACTACCCTGGTTCTCTGGAAAGGTTTGTTGGTTGGCTTGTTTGCTGGTTGGTTTTCAGCCAAAAAACCAACCAGCAAACCAACTAACGGCTTGGTAGTTACAAAGAATCGGCGTTTATCCGCCGCATCCGTGAAAATCCGGGTCCCATTTCTTAAAAGTGCAAAGGTAGTGTCCGAAAAGCCTTGATAAGATACAGTCAGCGGATTTCTACAGAAGGACGGGGAGGCGATCATGACCACCTTTGGCCAGCAGGTGCGCGCATACCGAAAACAGTGCCGGGACTCGCTTCGCGGCGGTACATTGACACAGGTGCGCCTGGGCGAACTGCTGGGCGACGAACTGGGCAACACCGGTTACTCAGGCGCGGCCGTCTCAGATTGGGAACGGGACCGCAGCAAAATCCACGCCGACGACCGGCTGGTGCTGGTGGGCCTGGTGGCGGTGCTGCATCGCTGCGGCGGCCTACCCACGCTGGCCGAAGCCAACCAATTCCTGCGCGCCGGCAATTACCGCGCCCTGAACGAGCAGGAACAACGCCGGATCTTCCCGGAGGCAAACCCTGCGCCCATCCCCATGTTGGCAACCACTGCCCTCCTAACCGCCGCGCCCCTCACGCCGGAACGGCGCAAACAGCTCATCTTGTTGGAAAAAGTGAAACATTTTTGGGTGGAAGGCGTTCTGGAAAAATCGGTGCAAGGGGCGCTGCTGCTGAGCCTGCACGGCCGTGCCTACGACGAAGCCATCGACCAGCCCTGGCAGAACGTCATTGGGTCTGGGCCGCCGCTGGTGGTTGGGGAGGAAACGGCCGTTTCCCCACCCACGCTCTCGGCCTTGTTCCACCAATCCGACCGGGCGCTGCTCATTTTGGGCGAACCCGGCTCCGGCAAAACCACGACGCTTATCAACCTGGCGCAAGAACTCATCGCCGCGGCCGAGAGCGACCCGGAGCAGCCGATCCCTGTCATTTTCAATCTCGTCTCGTGGGCCGAAAAGCGGCAAGCCATTAGCGATTGGGTTGTCGAAGAATTAACCGCCAAATACCAGATTCCCCAAACGCTGGGCTGTGAATGGCTGAATGACGACGCCCTGATTTTGCTTTTAGATGGCCTGGACGAAACGCCGGCAAACCATCGCGCCGCCTGCGTCACCGCGCTCAACCAGTTCCGCGAGCAGCACGGCTTGACGGGCATCGTGATCAACAGCCGCCGCAAAGCGTATGAGGCGCTGGAAACCCATTTGCACCTGGGCGGGGCGTACCTCTTGCAACCGCTCACGGCCGTGCAGATCAACGCCTACCTCACCGCAGCCGGTGAACGATTGGGCGGCTTGAAAACGGCCGTGCAGCAGGACCCCGCTTTGGGGAAAATGGCCCAAACGCCGCTCATGCTCCACGTCCTCAGCGTGGCCTACTGGCAAACGAAACTGGCCGGAGGCGACGGCGAAAAGATTGACATAACGGGCCTGTTCGACGGCTATGTCCGGGCCATGTTCACCAGACGCAGCAGTAACGCAAGGTACTCTCAGGCAGTCGTGGTGCAGCGTTTAAGCTGGCTGGCGCGGGAAATGGATGCGCACAATCAGGCGGTTTTTTTGCTTGAGGGCTTGCAGCCAAGCTGGCTGAATACGCCGCGCTGGCAGTTTGTTTACATGGCGGGTTCGCGGCTGTTCGCGGGATTGGTTGCCAGCGTGCTCATGTGGTTGTTTTGGCTTATGGTGCGCATCAACATCCCCCAATTCGGCACGGTCTGGTCGCAGCAAATAGGGCAGGTGGTCCCAGGCTGGGCCGCCGCGACCGATTTGTGGTTGATGTTGTTTTTGGGATTGAGCATGGGGTTGGTAACGGCCGTGCTGGACAGCCTCTACTACCAGCGCCTGGCAAACCAGGGCTACCCGATTCTGGACAATCGAAAGCGACGGCACTGGCGCACGGCCGTTACGGTGATCGTCGTGGGTTCGTTGGCTGCGTTCTTAGTAGGAATTTTCGACAACCCCTTTCTGGCGCTTTCGTTTGGCGTCGTGGCCGGCGTCAATTTTGGTCTGATTACCTATTTCGTAAATGGCAATAATTTACGCGACGACATTCGTACCGTGGCGGCTCTCGATTGGTCCTGGTCGGGCATGGCGGTGGGGCTGCTCATCGGTCTGGGACTGGCAACGGCCGTGGAATTGGTGGAATACCTGTTATATGGCTCTACAAAAATCCTGCATACCTTTTTGTCGCTGGGTCTGGTGTTTTTACTGCTGGGTGGCTTGCGCGGCCATCGAGTATCGGCCACCAGCAAGCCCAATCAAGGCATTCGGCTGTCGGCCACCAACGCGCTGATTGCCGGGGGGATTTTAGGGCTGGCCATGACGGGGGTAACGGCCGTTTTATGGCAAAATCTCACCCTGGGACTGGTCGCCGGGGTATTATCGGCGCTCGTGTCCCTCTTCATGTTTGGCGGCGGCAATGTCGCCAACCACTTCTTCTTGCGCTTCTTGTTATGGCTCACCACCGATCTGCCCGGTGATTTGACCGGCTTTCTGGAATTTTGCGTCAACCGCGTCTTTCTGCACCGGGTTGGCGGTGGCTACATCTTTATCCATCAGGCAATCCAGGAATATTTTTCGCGGCAGCCGACAGAGGCGCCTGCCGGCAACCAGGAAACAGCACCGATTCACCGCTAACAGGGGAAGAGGGGTTTGTGCCAGGCAATGATTGGCTGGCTTTTGGCCGCCTTCCGAGTTTTCCGCTACAGTTCCCCCCTTATGGACCTTCTCTTCATCGACGGACTGCCGCCCACCGTGGGCAAAGGCAGCCTTGTGCGGCTGCTCATCGAAGTAGGCCAATTGAAAAAAGACCATATCGGCAAAATCACCCTCAACGGCGGCCAGGCGGCCATCGAAATTGACCACGGTCGTGCCGCCCGTGTGGTCAATTTGTTGGATGGTCACGTCATTGAAACCCGCCACATCCGCGTCTGGCAGCAAGCAAGTGGCGAAAGCCAACCCCATTTTGCCCAACTGCGCCGCTGGCTGGCCCTGGAAGCCGAGGCGGAACAGCAGCAGCTTCTGGCAGACCCGCAAGCTCAATCCGAGTATGTCCTCACCCGCCTCGTCATCCGCAGCGAGGACGTGGGGCTGGGCGGGCGCATTTTGTTGCAATTGGCGCCGCGCAGCGAACAGGCATCGCTGCCCTTTAGCCGCCTCGCGGCCGGCTCGCCCGTCATGTTGATCGAGGAAGGCGAGAGCCGGCCGCAATCGTGGCGCGGCGTCGTCAGCCGTCTCAGCCGCCAAAGCTGCGAAATTGCCCTTAACCAGGCGCCGGAATCGACGGCCCAATCCTTCTGCATCACGCTGGCCCATGACGAGATCGCCCGGCAGCGGATGGGGCGCGCCCTGACGCGCGTAGAAATGGCGCGGGGAAACCGCACGGCCGTTTTGCGCGACATGATTCTGGGCCAACTGCCGGCCGCATTTGATGACGGCCGTGTCCCCGCCAACCTGGCCGCCTACACCAGTCATCTCAACCCATCGCAGCAGGCAGCTGTGCGCCACGCCCTGGCCGCCGAAGACGTGGCTATCATTCACGGCCCGCCGGGCACGGGCAAAACCACCACGGTCGCCGCGCTCATCCGCACGGCCGTGGCCCGTGGTGACCGGGTGCTGGCTTGCGCCCCCAGCAACCTGGCCGTTGACAATCTGGCCGAGCAGTTGGCTGCCGCCGGTGTGGCGCTGGTGCGCCTGGGCCACCCGGCCCGGATTCTGCCGGAACTGCAAGCCCATACCCTGGACGCCCTGGTCGAGCGGCAAGAAAGCTATCGGCAGGCCAAAAAAATGCGCAAACAGGCGTTTGGCCTGCGCGATCAGGCCGGCAAATTTCGCCGCGCCCGCCCTGCGCCCGGCGAGAAGCAGGCGCTGCGCGCCGAAGCCGGGCAGATGCTCGACGAGGCGCGGCAGCTTGAGGCGCACGCCATCGAACAGGTGTTGGATAGCGCGGCGGTGATTTTAGCCACGCTCACCGGCATCGACAGCGCCATTCTCGGCCAGCGCCAGTTCGACCTGTGTGTTATCGACGAGGCGGGGCAAAGCACGGAGCCGGCCGCCTGGATTCCGGTGACGCGCAGCGACCGGCTGGTGTTGGCGGGCGACCATCAGCAGCTGCCGCCCACCATCGTTTCGCCAACGGCGCAGGCGGAGGGGTTTGGCCGCAGCCTGCTGGAACAGCTGGCACAGCGGGACGGCGGCCACCTGGCCCGCCGCCTGGATGTGCAATATCGCATGAATCAGCAAATTATGGCGTTCAGCTCGGCGGTGTTTTACGATGGCGCTTTGCAGGCGGATGGGTCTGTGCAGGACCATCTGTTGTGTGAGTTGCCTGGGGTGGTGGGGAATGAGTTGACGGAAACGGCCGTAACCTTCATCGACACCGCCGGGGCCGGCTACGAAGACAGCCAGCCCGCCGGCAGCAGCAGCCGCCACAACCTGGAAGAGGCGGCGCTGACCGCCCAAATTGTGCAGCAGCTTCTGGCGTCCCGCGTCCCGGCAGACAGCATTGCCGTCATCACGCCCTACGCGGCGCAGGTGCAGCGCCTGCGCGAGCTGCTCCCCGGCGAATTTCGCATAGACACTGTAGATGGCTTTCAGGGACGGGAGATGGAAGCGATCGTTATCTCGTTGGTGCGCTCCAATCGGGCAGGGCAGGTGGGCTTTCTGGCCGAAACGCGGCGTATGAATGTGGCCCTGACGCGCGCCCGGCGGAAGCTCATCGTCATTGGCGACAGCAGCACGATTGGCAACCATCCGTTTTACGGCCGTTTGCTGGATTATTTCGACGCGATTGGCGCTTACCACTCCGTTTGGGAAATGCTTGCCTGAGTCTCCCCATACCCGCTGATCGAAGGCCGCAGCTCTGTGGTGAAATTGCCCGGTTGACATTTTGGCAATAATAGTCTACTATTTAACTAATTAGTTAATTAATAAGGTGACCTGACTGTGAACGATCCGCTTAGCTTGACCTTTGCCGCTCTGGCTGACCCAACCCGCCGGGCCATGTTAGAGCGGTTGGGGCAAGGCCCAGCCACTGTAAAAGAGCTGGCCGAGCCATTTGCGATCAGCTTGCCGGCGATTTCCAAACATCTGAAAGTGCTCGAACACGCCGGCCTGATCGAGCGCGGGCGCGAAGCCCAATACCGACCGGCGCAGCTGCAGGCCGCTCCGCTGAGAGATGCTGTCCAATGGCTGGAAGCCTATCGCCAACATTGGGAAGAAAATCTGGATCGGCTGGACGAATATTTGCGTAAGCTACAAGAGGACCAGCAGAAAAGTTAGGCTTAGCGCCTGGCAAAAAAAGGATAATACAGAATGACCAATTCAACCCAAGATCGAGAGATTGTTGTTACCCGCCTGATCGACGCCCCACGCGACCTTGTCTTTGCCGCATTTACCGAACCCGACCATATTGAACAATGGTGGACGCCGAAAGAAGCGACGACGCAGGAAATGGACGTAACCCCCGGGGGAATCTGGCGCTACAGCCAACCCGCCCGCAATGGCTCTGCCATGGTATATCAGGTGAAGTTCATCGAACTCGATAAGCCGACGCGGCTTGTCTACGATTATGGCGCCGACGGGGCGAATGCGCCCGACCCTGTGCGCACGACCGTCACCTTTGAGGAAGCGGATGGTAAAACCAAGGTCACCTTGCAGTTGATGTTTGCCACGGCCGTTGCGCGCAAACAAGCCGTCAAATATGGCGCTATTGTCGGCGCCATGCAGGCCCTGGAAACCCTCGCCGATTACCTGGCCAGAGTATGAGTAGGGGAATAATGGCTCAAGATAAAAAGCAAGAATTTATTGAAATTCGCGGCGCGCGCGAAAACAACCTGAGAAACGTCACCCTGCGGATTCCCAAACGGCAGATCACCGTCTTCACCGGTGTGTCCGGCTCCGGCAAATCATCCCTCGTCTTCGATACCATCGCCACCGAAGCGCAGCGCCAGTTGTACGAGAACTTCAGTATGATGGTGCGCACCTTCCTGCCGCGCTACTCGCAGCCGGACGCCGATGCCATCCGTAACCTGGGTATGGCGATTGTGGTCGATCAGAAGCGCCTGGGCGGTGGTTCACACTCCACCATGGGCACCATCACCGATACCTATACCCTGCTGCGCCAATTATTCGCGCTGATAGGTGAGCCATTTGTCGGTTACGCCAACGTCTTTTCCTTCAACGAACCCATCGGCATGTGCCCAGAATGTAATGGGATCGGCCGTAAGCTGCAGCCCATCGTGGGAAAATTCTACGATCCGGCCAAATCGCTTAACGAGGGGGCGCTGCAGGGGCCGATCTTCGACGAGAGCATTTACCCGACCAGCGGCTACTTTGACAACGATAAGAAGCTGGCCGACTTCACCGAAGAAGAAATGGATCTGCTGCTTTATGGCGCGGAGCAAAAATTTGAATATGACGGCATGAATCGCACCTACCGCGGCGTAATCACGAACTTTACGCGCGCCTACATCGAGCGCGACCTGAAAACCCGTTCCGAGAAAACGCAAGAGAAGATCCGGCAATATCTCACCGAAGGTCCCTGTCCCGCCTGCAAAGGCGCGCGCCTCAATAAGTCTGTGCTAAGTTGCAGGGTGAACGGCCGTAACATTGCTGAACTGTCTTCAATGGAAGTAGGGGAACTGATTGGGGTGATCAAGGAGATCAAAGATGAACGAGCCAAAGAAGTTGTGGCCGACCTGGCGCGCCGCCTGCAAAATTTGATTGACATCGGCCTGGAGTATCTGACGCTCAACCGCGAGACCGACACGCTCTCCGGCGGCGAAGGGCAGCGCGTCAAGCTGGTGAAGCATCTAGGCAGCAGCCTGATTGACGTGATGTACATCTTCGACGAGCCGAGTGTGGGCTTGCACCCGCGTGACATCCACCGGCTGAATGAACTGCTGCAACGACTGCGCGACATGGGCAACACGGTGCTGGTTGTCGAGCACGACCCGGACGTGATCCAGGTAGCCGACCACATTGTAGACCTCGGCCCCCACGCGGGCACGCAGGGCGGCGAAATTGTCTACGAAGGCAGCTATGACGGCCTGCTGAAGGCGGATACGGTGACGGGCAAGTTTATGAAGGAGGCGATGCCGATCAAGCAGGAATTCCGCCAGGCCAAAGAGCAGTTGCAGTTGAAGAAAGTGAACCTCCATAACCTGAAGGATGTCAGCGTGGACATCCCGGTTGGTGTACTGACGCTGGTGACGGGCGTCGCCGGTTCTGGCAAGAGTTCGCTGATCAGTGAGGCGTTTGTGGCGCAGTTTCCGGACGCGATTGTGGTGGACCAAACGGCCGTTTCCACCAATCCGCGCTCTAATCCCGCCACCTACACGGGCATCATGGATGATGTGCGCAACGCCTTCGCCAAGGCCAACAAGGTCAACGCGGGCTTGTTCAGCTTCAACTCCAAGGGCGCCTGTGAGAATTGCAACGGTCTAGGTGTGGTCTACACCGATCTCTCATTCTTTGAAAGGGTTAAATCGCCCTGCGAGGTGTGCGGCGGCAAGCGCTTTAAGGACGAGGTGCTGGATTACAAGCTAGACGGCAAATCGATCGTCGATGTCTTGGAGATGACCGTCAGGCAGGCGCTGGCCTTTTTCACCATCCCGGAGGTGACGCGCATACTGCAAACGATGCACGATGTGGGCCTGGACTACCTGACCCTCGGCCAGCCGCTCGACACGCTCTCGGGCGGCGAATGCCAGCGCATCAAGTTAGTCAGCGAGCTGCACAAAGCGGGCAGCATCTATGTGCTGGACGAGCCGACCACTGGCCTGCACAAGGCGGATACGGCCCAATTGCTTGACGTGATCAACAATCTGGTGGACAGCGGCAACACAGTGATCGTGATCGAACACAACATGGACGTGGTGCGAAACGCGGATTGGGTGATTGATCTAGGGCCAGAAGGTGGCAGCAAGGGCGGGCAAGTGTTGTTTGCCGGCACGCCGGCCGACTTGAGGCAAGCCAGGCAGTCGATCACGAGCCAGTACGTGTAGAGAGTCAAATTGGGAGAGCCAGGCGACGGGAACAGTGTTATTTGATCAGAAAAGGTAGGATCGAGTACCGGGTCCAGAAAAGGGGAGCCAGGTTCAACAGGAGGTGGGGGATGAAGGTGAAGATCATCTGGTTGGATTTCCGCCAGACCACCAGATGAAGAAAGCCTGACACTGTGGTTAGTAGAACAAACGCCACCCCAAAAGTCTGGCTTGGATCGACGGGCTCCAGGAACTTTGCCCAGTACATGGTGTGGATTGAACCCACGAAGACAGCGAACAGGGCCAACCCTATCAGGCGAAAAGCCGGGGATGGTTGAGCCGGATACAAATCCCACGCCTCAAAAAGGTATATCCAGAGGAGCTGTTCGGTGGCGGCATTGAGGGGCGCCCAGATGAGGGCGGTGATCAGGATGCCCAGTGTCGAGGTATCTGGAAAGTAATTTCTAGCCATGTAGGCGCATACGAGAGAGACTAAAATCACGCCCACGTTCACGTAGAAGTAGATGGTTATTCTTGCAGGCAAAGGATTGAAATATCCGGTCGATCCCCGCCGCCATTTAGCCAGCCCCCAGGCCAGGCTGTAATACAGAATCATGGGCAAGAGGGCCCCAGTCCACCCCAAGAGAAAACTGGCGACTACAGGTAAGAGCGGCGCTATCAGCACGGTCAGGCCGAGATCGAGCTTTTGTGGCTGCCATCGCGTGGCTACGGTGGAATGTTGGTTTGATTGAATCATGTGCCTAAATTTTGCCTGATTGTCAACTGATGTCAATGAGTTTCTTCACCGGCAGTGGGTCGCCGGTTGTCTGCGAGACAAGCAGCTTTTAATTATTCGCCTAGCCGGAAATCACTGCCATCAAACACTGATTGCAGCAGTTGGATGCGTTCGTCGGCCGTCATTTTGCGAGGGCGGGCGTAATCTTCGATCAGGCCGGTCCATAGGTCTGTGCCGAGTAAACGGCCGTTATAAATCACATATGTATCCACAAACATTTGCCGCGTGCCCAGGCTAAACATCTGATCGGCAAAGGTGTTGCCCGTACCATAATGGATAAAGTGATCGCCGCTGAAGGCAAACCCCATCGGATGATGCCCATGCGCCCCATGCACAATCGACGCGCCTGCTTTGGCAAAGCCCATAAAGGCATCCCGCTGCGGTTGGAAGACGTCATATTGAAATTGCTCTAAATATTGAATCGACCCGACCACGACATAGCCCTGCGCCGCCAATTCCTGAATTTGGGCGAGGCTAAAACTGTAATCATCACATGGCAGCGCGCCCGGCTCATCTTCCCGCGCCCACACGCCCCAAGGACCGACCGGATTACAGCCCACAAATGCGATCTTGTTGCCGTTGTGTTCAAGCAGCAGCGGCTGCCGGGCATCTTCTAAATTACGGCCACCGCCATACCATTGAATGCCTTTTTCCTCGTACAAATCGAGCGTAAACAACAGGTTTTGTCGCCCCCAATCGTTCAAATGATTTCCTGTCAGCTCGACCACGTCCACACCGAGCCAGGTCATCAGGTCAATGGTTTTGGGCTGGGCACAAAACGTCGTGCCGCCCGTAGGCGTGGGATCAGGACAATCGGGCGCAAACGCATTTTCATGGCTCATGTGGGCAATGTCCGCCGCCTGCATGATCGGCGCAATCTCTTCGCCCGGATATTGGTAGCCATACTTCTCCATCCGATCGGCCACGGCGCGGCTCAATCCCGACGGACCGGTCATGGTGATGTGGGTGATTTGGTCGTCGCGGCGATTGGTCAGCGGCTCTGGCCAGAGGGCCGCCAGTTGGGCAACGGCCGTTGCCCCCATGCTTGGGTTTGCCTCCACCCAACCCAAAGAGAGCTTGAGCTCATAATTGGCCGGGGCATAAAAGAGCGAAATCGGCGAATTGCCATCGACAGCCAATACCTTCAGACGGGGGTCGAGCTGCTCGAAGGGCACAATCGTCAAAACGGGTTCGGCGTAACTGGTTTGTGTGCGCCACAAGGTTTCGATTAACAATTCCGGGGCAACGACAGTTGGTTGAACCGCCGGTTCGCCCCACCAACCGCGCAAGATGGCGGCCATTTCCGCCGTTACCACAAGCTTGCCATCTTGCCACGCCGCCTGCACGTCGGTCAGCGGCAGATCATCGGCGAAGGTGGGAAACGGGGCAGCGACGGCGAAAATCCATTCGCCTATGGGGGCCGTTTCTTGCACTGTCAGCAGGAGATCGGCATCGGCGTCTGCCAACGCATATTGGGCGGGATATTGTTGTACAATTGCGGCCACGGCCGTTTTCAAATCAGGCGGAACAGCCGCGTCAAATCCAATCATTAATGGGGCCGGCGTGACGGTTGGAGTTGGTTGGATAGTGGCTGTGGGCGCTGGAGGGGCGGGCGTTTGTGTGGGGGGAGGAACGGCCGTGGCTTCTGCCGGCGGCGGCGTCGTGGCCGCGAAAGTGGGGGAGATGGGGGTCTCGGAAACGGCCGTTTGGCAAGCTGCCAGCAGCATAACCGCAAAAATAATGATGCCCAGACCAGAATATTTACGCATAAAACCGCTTTTCCTTCTATTCTATTGCCCTGGGTCGAGGTTTTGGACACGGATGACGGCTTCACGACGGCCGTTTACTTTGAGCTTGCTGTAGATGTTCTTGTTGTGGTAGCGAACCGTGTTAACCGAGATGAATAATCGCTCGGCAATCTCTTTGTCCGAGTACCGTTTGGCCAATAGATCTAAGATATCCAACTCCCGATTGGTAAATGGTTCAGTCGGGATCGGTTCGAAATCGGCGTATTGCCAGTTGGCAGTGACAGCGCCCGTGCCCGCCGTCGTGAATGCTGCCAACAATTGCGCACAGTACGCCAACAAGTCGTCCGCTGCAGCTAAATTGGATAAGAGATTAGCCATCTCGTCTCCTAAATCGACAAAGACGCGGACCACCCCGCCAGGCTGCGCCAGAAGAAGCGCCTCGACCAAAGCCGTCTGGGATTTCTCTTCTTTGTTTTGGGCAGCGTACAAGAGCGCTTGCAGCGCCAGCACTTCCAGCAAATAGCGCGTGTTGTGCGAAAATGTAAAAAATGCCTTTAAGGTATCAAGAAGATTGGCCGCTTGCTGAAGGCTGGCAGGCGTCTTCTGGGCCAGCCACACTTTCACAAGTGTGAAATGCGGCAGAAATTGTCGGAATGCCGGCATCAAGGGGGGCGGTTCATCAAATTGGGCCGCCCATTGATAGGCTTTCGCTGTGCTATGGTGACGCAAGGCCAATTCCGCCTGAAATGCCTGGGCCAGAGCCAGATCGGACACGTTTCCTGTATCAAGCAGATATTCGACCAGCGCTTCGGCCGTGCGGGAGCCCATTTCCGGTTTTCCTTGCGCCTGATAGGTGAGGGCCAGGCCAATAGCGCTGTGGATGTAGTTTTCACCGTAGTGGAGATACGGTTCCTGCACGACGAACAGGAATGCATTTTCCGCCCCTGACAAATCATTTTGCTGGTAGAGAGCGGCGCCGAGGTGATAATGAGCAAATCCGCGAATGGAAATATTACTGTTTTGACTGAGCTTATCGGCCTGTCGGGCAGCCTGGATCATGCCGATTAAATCTGCGGCCATCCAATGAATGAAGCAGGCCGTCTGAATGAGGGTCGCTTTGAAATGATCGCTTTGTTCCTTTTCTTCCGCGAGGCCTCCATAAATGACTCCATAGGCGCCGCTTAAATTGCCTAACGTGAATTGAGCACCGGCCAGGCAGGTGCGAGCCAATACTCTGACTATCCATAACTCCGGGGGCGTGTTTTCGATGGCAAATTGAGCCTGTTCAATTGTTTGTTCCGGTTTAAGCGCCAGGTAAGAGAGCAGGGCGTGGAGGGTGCTTATCTCTGCTCTGAAATAATTTAACTTTCCTGCCGATTGAATGGTAACAGCCAGGGCTTCCAATTTTTGTATGTCCGGCGCCAATTCGCCCCATTGCCCAAGATAGTACATTAACCAGACTTTGATGATGAGCAGATCAGGATATTGGGCGATTGTTTGCGGCGAGAAGTAATTCAGAAGATGGTTTACTCGCTGCCACCGGGCCGCATTCATGAGATGATAGCGCTGTGCAGCAATCAGCCTGACGGCCGTGTCCACGTCTTGAGCCTGGAGATAATGTTCGAGCGCTTCTTCAGTATAGCCGTGGTCAGCATACCATCTGCCGGCCTTTTTGTGCAGCGCTGCCAGTTGGAAGGGGCTTAACGCTGCCCTGGAGCGAATGAGGAGCAGTTCTTGAAACAGATGATGGTAGCGAAACCATTCCCCATGAGGGTCTAACGAGAAGGTGAAGAGATTGGTCTGGACGAGTGTGTCGAGGATTTCCCGGCTGGGCACGAATGGGCCGGAGGCGTCGTCTTCCTCTTGAAGGAAGTCGCAGAGAGCGGGGCAAAATCGGTCTAGGACGGCCGTTCTCAATAAAAAGTTTTGTATGGCCGGCGGCTGTTGGCCCAATACTTCATCCAACAGGTAGCTTGTAATATAGTGGTTGCCGCTGTGCAGGCGCTCTTGCAAAACGGCCGTTTCTCCATGCGCCCTCAGCGCCAGCCGGGTGAGTCGGAGCCCCGCCGGCCACCCTTCCGTCCGGTCGGCCAAGGTCGCGACCAGGTCGTCGGGAATCGGCGTTTCCTGGTTTTGCCGCAGAAACTGCGCCGCCTCTGCCTGGTTAAAACGCAGGTCTTTAGCCCGAATTTCTGTGACCTGGTTTCTGGCGCGCAAACGTGGCAGGCCAAACAAAGGGTCTTCACGGGTGATAAGCATCAGGTGCATTTTATCTGACTGATGTTGGATCAGGGCGGCGAGCAGTTGGTGGATTTTGGGCAGGGTGATCAGGTGAAAATCATCCAAAATGATGACGAAGGAGTGGGGCAAAACGGCCGTTTCGTTGATCAAAATCGCCGTTATGGTCTCCAGGGGTGGCAGCTGGGGGGCATTGAGCAGCGCGGTGGTTTTCTCTAATCCGTCTGGGAAAATGGTCCGCACGGCGGCCGTGAAGTAGCTGAGGAAGCGGCCTAACTGGTTGTCATTTTTGTCCAGCGAAATCCAGGCGGTGGGGCAGGCGCATTCTTTTTGCCACAGACTGGCCAAAACAGATTTCCCGTAACCGGCGGGGGCAGAGATGAGGGTTAGTTGGCGGAAACGGCCGTTTTCCACCCGTTCAATCAATTGCCTGCGCGGCAAAATATTCGGGTCAAGCGTTGGTGGCTGTAATTTAGTCTGAATCAGGGTATGCGTCTGCATTACGCGTATCAAATCATGCAAAACCGTCGGTAAGATACGCGGATTATAGCACAGGAACCCGAGGCGACAGACGGGCCGCGTATAAGCGCGGCCCGTCGGGTGGCAATGCCCTATGCCCAATGGCGCTGCCCAACAATACATTGACAGCCGCCATTACCAGACCGGCAAAGATGTTGGCAAACCGGGATTTCGCCCCGGCATTGGTCACCAGCGCCGTCGCCGAAAAAGAACCGCCCGCCGGCATCCCCTGAAACAGCCCGGAAGCGATATTCGCCGCCCCCTGCCCGATAAAATCGCCCGACGCATCCGGGTACTGCCGTCTGGGTTCGTGTAGCTTTTGGTGATGCTTGCCCCTATCGGTTGTTTTTAGCCGTTCGTTACAACCCTAACAGCGGATGGACTACCGATGATGCGTGACCAAAGGGGCCTCACACATCATGGCAAAACCCATACCCTAAACATACTTGATATTGATCTTCTCAATCTTGCCGTTGAACTTGAACGGCGCCCGGTCGTAATAATCCAACGCCACCGGCGACCCCAAATCCATGCCGACGTCGAAGGTTTCGGACGCGGTGAAAATGACGGGCACGGAGTCTTCAAAACGGCCGTTGCCAACCTGCTCGCCATCGACACGGAACGTCATCGTGCCACCAGAGCGACGCTCACGTGAGTCGAACTTGACTTCCACCTCAATTGTTACCTTGCCGGTGGGCAAAGGTTTCTCTGAGCGCACCTTAAACCGCTTGAGCGTCATGGCGTTGTATTCGGCGTGTAGGTAGCCCTGATCCATGAAGACCGTGAAGCCAGCGGAAATGCCCCCAAGACAGAAAAGTACCCCTTCTGCATTTTCAGGCAGTTTTGCCTCAATCGTTGCCAGCGAGGAAAAGCCGCTGATAAACCGGGGGGCCAGCGTCTCGCCGATGCGGGTTTGCCCTTCAAAGAAATTCCACTCGGTGAGCGGCGTCACCCGCATCTCTTCCGGATGATAGCCGGGAACGTACAGGCCGCCGCCGATGGGGAACGCAAGGTTCTTGGTGGCTTCCACTGTAAAGGCGGCTTTCATCGCCGCTAGTTTCTTGGGCATTTCCTCAGCCAAATCTTGGGCCTGCGAAAAATCTTTGCTCAGGTCGTAAAGTTCCCAGACATCTTCATCCGGGTCCCAGTTCAACAGACCGGAAATATCGGTTGACCATGGCTTTTTCGGACCAAACGCCGCCGCAAACCAGCCATCCCGATAAATCCCGCGACTGCCCATAATGTCGAAGAATTGGGGGCGTTTTTGTTCCGGCGCTTCGGGATCATTGAAGCTGTAGACCATCGAATCCCCATCCAACGCCATTTGCTCGAAGCCGTCTACTGTGCGCGGCGGGGTTATGCCGGCGACCTCGTACAAGGTGGGCACAATGTCGATCACATGATGGAACTGCGGGCGTGGCCGGCGGTCAGCCTGAATGCCCTGCGGCCAATGAATGACACAGGGGGTGCGCGTCCCGCCAAAGTGGGCGGCAATCAGCTTGGTGCTCTTGAACGGCGTGTCGCCGGCCCAGGCCCAGCCATGATGGTACATATTTTCCAGCAGAGGACCGCCAATCGAATCCAGACCGCCGTAGTCGCGTTCCAGCACTGCCATCTGTTCCTCTACCGTGCTGAACATGGAATTCTGCGCCAACAGTTCGGAAATGGTGCCGTTCATCCCTTCGGCAGATGCGCCATTATCGGAATTGATGTAGATGATGATGGTGTTTTCGAGGAGACCTTGCGCTTCCAGTTCCGCCACGACTTTGCCATATTGGGCATCGGTATGTTCCAGAAAACCGGCGTACACTTCCATGAGCCGGGTTTGGAAGGCGCGTTGTTCTGCAGGCACATCTTCCCATTTTTGCATGGAGGAATCCATCGGGGTCATTTCGGCATCTTCGGGAATCCAGCCGAGTTCTTTTTGCCGTTTGAAGGTTTCTTCACGCAGCACTTCCCAGCCCTCGTCGAATTTGCCTTTGTATTTGTCGGCCCATTCCTGGGGCACGTGATGCGGCCCATGCACGGCGCCGGGGGCAAAGTAGATGAAGAACGGGTCGTCGGGGGTATAGGCCAGATGGTTGCGGATGAAGGTTTTCGCTCTTTCGGCCATATCTTCGGTCAGATGGTATTTAGGATCGTGCGGCGGCTCGACGGGATTAACGTTTTCAAAGAGGCGCGGTTCGTACTGTGATGTTTCACCGGCGATGAAGCCGTAGAAGGTGCGAAAGCCTAAGCCGGTGGGGTATTGGTCATACGGGCCGCCCGGTTTGACATCGCTGGGTGGGGTGTTGTGCCATTTGCCAAAAGCGGCACTGTTGTAGCCATATTCGGACAAGACGCGGGCGACTGTGGCCGCCGACCGGGGGATTTCGCCGACATAACCGTCGAAATCGTTGGCGAATTCGGCAATCTGCCCCGCGCCGACATGGGTGTGGTTGCGTCCGGTTAGTAGGGAGGCGCGGGTGGGGGAACACATGGCGGTGGTATGGAACCGATTGTAAGCAATGCCGCCCTCGGCCAGCTTGGTCAGGGTGGGGGTGTGTACCGGGCCGCCAAAGGTGTCGGGGTTGCTGAATCCGGCATCGTCGGACATAAAAATGACGATGTTGGGGGCATCTTTGGACAGCCGTTTGGGGTCTTGCCGCCATTGATGTTTTGATTCGGCCAGCGTGCGCCCGACAATACTGGCTGTGGGGGTCTGCGGGAAGGGCAGTGATGATCCGTCTACTTGTGGTTTGTCTTTCATGTTGTTTTTCTCCTTTTGATCGCGTGATCTCCTTACGATTACATTTTTCTCATTGGCGTCAGGAGCCAGCTAGATGCTCCTCTTGCCGGTGTAGATAGCGTCAGTGGGTCGGTTGCGGCGTTGGGAAGCGCCATGAACCATCAAGGATTTCGGGGCGTGGTTGGTACATGCGAACGGCGTAGTTCCAGCCGGGGGTGATGGGGATGCAGTTGGAACGGCCGTTACCACACCCACCAAAATAGATAGTGTAAGCGTCGTCCTCGTTGGGCTTGGCGAGAAGTTGTTGTAACTGTTCACGCCTTGCTCGTTGGCATCCAGATACCCATCGGCGTTGTAGACTATGACTGACCAGAACGCATTTACCGGCACATCTTCCACCGTCAATTCGTATGGTGTCTTGCCGTCGTTTTTATCGACACGGCCCATCACATAGAAGGCTGCCCTCTGCGGCAGTCCACCCCAACCCACCGCCGCACCGACGAGATAGTCGATTGGTCGTACTTCTTCCTTTCGTGCGAAGTTCGTCACATTGACATCTTTCATTCTGGGTCTCCGTGAAAGGTATGCGCTCTAATTCAATCTGGGAGGCGCCCACTTGTCTTCTATCTGTTTCTGGAGGAGGCGCGCAGGATCAGTAAAAAGAGATTAATGAAATCCAGATACAATTTTAAGGCGCCGATGACGATTAACCCACCCCGCGCCGGATGGGTGTCCATTTGCTGCGCTATTTGCTTTAAGGAAGCCGTGTCCCAGGCCGTTAAGCCGACAAATAGGGCAATCCCCAAGAAGTTGAGCGACCAGTTGAAGCTTGAGTTGGGCCAAAAGAAGAAGCTAAAAAGCCACGCCAAGGTCCAACCGCACAAAAGCATGAACAGAATGCCGCCTGTTTTCGCCAAATCGAGCTTGATGACAAAACCGACGATGCTGGTGACAAAAAATGTGCCGGCCGTGATCCAGAAAACGGAAGCGATTTGCTGGTTACTGTACACCAAAAAGATAGATGAAATGGTTAGACCGGTCAATGCGGCGTAAACCAGAAATAAAAGAGCGGCCGCTCCCGAGTTTATCTCCATTACTCTGGCGCTGAGTACCACCACAAGGACGATTTGGATGATAAACAAGCCAAACCCAATCCACGGATTGGTGTTGATGCGCCACAACATTTGTAAATCGGTAGCGACCCATGTGGAAACGAGGGCGGTTACCAATAAGCCTATTCCCATCAAGAAATAAACTTGGGCCATGAACCGGGCGACTCTGGTGTCGCTGACGGCGCTGCTTTGTCTTGCCTGTGCCATTATTGTTTCTCCTTTGATGATGAAAATTTATTACAATGGGACAAAGGAACGAAGAAGAAAGGAGCAAGGATCGGTTTTCATTCCAACGAAAACGTAGCCGAAGGCCCCTCGTTAACGACCACACTGTATTCCGCTGGCATTAGGCCGCCGGTCGTTAGCAAAATATCGGCCGTGAAGGGGGTTAATACCATGGCGCACATCAAGTCTGCCGGTTTGTCGGTGAGCAAGGTGATACTGATTGTGTCGCCGGCCACAATTTGTTCTACAGAACTGATGGAAGTACAGGAATCGGGGTAATTCCCGGCGACAACAGCATAGTAATGGTTGCCCCGCTGCTCTACCGTCACGCTGTCGACCATGGCCAAAGTAACCTCTTCCCCTACAGGATTCACAGAGTCCGGGTTCTCTGTCGTTTCCGGCGTGCTGCCGCAGGCTGCTAACAGCGCCAAAACTATAACGGTAATCAGCAAATGTAATAGATTTCTTGGCTTGATATTCATGTAACTTCTCCTTTACCTCTCCTTCAAAATGTAGGTGGTTATTAGAAGGCAGGATGGGTCCTATTTCGAAATGGGACCCATCCTGCAACGGCGTTAACCGCGAGTGGTTAACGATTTCCTGTTCCCGCGACTACGGACCCACAAACGGTGTGGGCACGACGGCAAAGAAGACCAGGGGACCAGTGGGCGTGGTGAGGGTCAGGGTATTGCCGTTGATTTCATACCGGCCGGCGGATTGCAAGGCGGTGAAGTAGGCCATCTCCTGGTTCATGATTTCTTCGCTGCATAAGGCGCCGGTGCTGCTGATTGGGTCCACTTGCACGTCGCTGCCGGAGATGCGGTAACGGCCGTTGTAGGTATTGCAGCCGCCAAACCCGGTGAAAGCGCCGTTGGCAAAGTTCAGGCTGATGGTCGTGCCGGGAATGGTGCTGCTTAGAATCCAATCCATGCCGCCTACTGCGGCGTTGACAGTGATTGCCATGAAGGCCGTATCGCTCAAACCAGCCACGTCGGTGACGGTGACCGACGGGTAGTAGACGCCCGGCTGGCTGTAGATGGTGCTGAAACTGCTGTCCGGGCCAGGGCCGGCATTGTTACCGTCGCCAGACTGCCATTGGTAGGTGGCGATAACGGCCGTTCCCCCCTGCGAGTTGGCAGCGCTAAAGGTCACCAGTTGGCCTACAGTGGCCGTCATTGGGCCGTCAATCACGGCCGTTGGCGGCTGCACATCCACGACCGGCGAAATCTGGATCGACTGTGTCGCCGTGTTTGTCTGTCCGGCCTGGTCGGTAACAGTCAGGCTGACGTCGTAGCTGCCAGGGGTGTCGAAGGTGTACGCGACGATTCGATCCGACAAAACAGCCCCATCCCCCATTTCCCAGAGGTAGCTGATGATGGGCAGGTCGCCGGGGATGGATTGGGAACCATCGAAGGTGAGCAGTTGGCCGGTCTCGCCCAGCTCTGGTCCGTTAATCACGGCCGTTGGCGGCGCAGGCGCGGCCGGCGGAATATCCGTGTAGTTGATGACGCTGCCGTCCACGGTTTGTATCTGCATCTGGCTGCCGACGACTATGTAACCGACGGCCGAGGGCAGGAAGGCGAGCAGCGCTTCTTCTTGCCGGGCTAACTCGTCTGAGGCGCAGGCGACGCGGGTAGAGGCAAAGCCGCTGATGGACAGCAGATTGCCCGGTTCGGTGGCATACGTACCGTTGAATTCGTTGCAGCCGGTACTACCGTTGAGCGAACTGCCATCATTGCTGAAGAACGTGGTGGCGCTGCTGCCGGGAACGGCCGTTAAATTCCCCACCGACACCAGGTACCAGGTTCGATTCTGCAATTCCCGGCTCTGATCCAGCACCGGCGTGCTGTTGTAGGTCAGGACGCCGTTCGCCGTCGAGATAAGCAGTTGGTCGCCGACCCGGTCATAGGCATACGCCTGGCTCAGCCAATCCAGGTAGCCGCCTTCCTGGGCCAGCACCTCGTCGGCGCACGCCTTGGCGGTGGTGGCTAGGGGGCCAACGGTGAACGCGCCGCTCTCGGCGCTGATGCCGCCGTTGTAGGCGTTGCAGCCGGCAGAGCCGCTGATCGCACCGGTCAGGCCGCTATCTTCTATTTCAAACCCGGCGGTGATTTCTGTGAAGGATATGAGCGGATTGTCGCCGATGGAGAGGAGATACCAGAAAGTATCAGCCAACGGCGCGAGGTCAATGCCTGCACCGACATCAGGTAGCGCGGCGGCAAAGTTCAACACCATCTCGCCATTTTCGCCATACGGAATTTGCAAGGTGTTGCCTAAAATACGGTAGGTGGTAGCCGCGTTCAGACCAAGGAAGAATTGCTGTTCCGCTTCGGCCAGGGCGTCACCGCACGCCTGGCGGGTGGTGGCGGGCAGGTTGACCTTTATCTCGTTGACGTTGGCGGTGAAGGTGGCGTTGTACTCGTTGCAGCCGGTTTCGCCGGTCACCGTGCCGGAGGGCAAGGTGGGCAGACGGTTGAACTGAGCGGTGAAGTTGCTGCCGGCCACCGGCGGCTGCGGATTTGCGGCATCGCCCAGGGAAACGAGCTGCCAGAGCGTGCCGACCAGCGGCTGCCGGTTGGCAGCGAACTGGATATCGCCGTTGGGGCTGCTGATGACCAGTTGGTCGCCAAAGATTTCGTAGGTTTCGGCCGTTTCCAGCAAGGCCAGGTAGCTTTGCTCTAGCTGATTGAGCGCCTCATCGGGGCAGAGCGCCATCGTCATCGCCATCGGGCTGTCGATGGTGAGGAAGTGGGTCGTGGGGTTGGTGCTGAGGTCGTGGCTGGTTTCGTACGTGCTGTTGAAGTTGTTACAGCCGGCGCTGCCACCCACGGTTCCGGCAACGGCCGTATCTCCCGGCTCAAAGAGGGCGGTGATTTCCACGCCTTCCGGCACGGACTGATCGTTTACCATGACTGCCTGCCAGAGAACATTGGCCAGGGGCAGGTTGAGGGCAGAAAAGTGCAGCACGCCGCCGTCATAGGTGATGAACAGATTGGTTCCGGCGATTTCAAAGGTCTGGGCGCTGCCCAGGGCGACCAGATAAGCGGCTTCCTGCTCGGCGCCGACAGGGCATACCATCATGGTGCTGATCATGGGACCGAAGCGGATGCTGTTGTCGTCAAGGGTATAGTCGCCGGTGTAGCTGTTGCAGGTGGCGATGCCGCTGATGCTGCCGCTGGTGTCGTTTTCGGGAGTGAAAACGGCCGTTACCGACGTTCCTTCTTCTACAGAGGTCGGATTATCCGGGTCGCCCCAGCCCACCAAACGCCAGGTGGTTCCAGTTAACGGGGTTTCGCCGGGAGCATACACCAACTTCTCCGCAAAGGGTTGACCCGTGTCATAGGTCAGTTCCAGCCGCCCTTCTGCCGTCAGGCTCCAGTTAGTAACGGTTTCCAACGCGGCGAAATAAGCTGCCTCAGTTTCCATCGCGCCTTCGCAGGCCATCATCGTCGAGCCGATCGGGCCGTCGATAGTCAGAACGCCGTCGTCGGTGGATGTGTAGCCGGCGAAGTAGTTGTTGCAGCCGCCGGAACCGTTGACGGTGGGTTCAACGCTGCTGAATTGGGCAGTGACGACGGTTCCTTCGGCTACTACAGTGGGGTTGGCGGCGTCACCGTACCCCACCAGCACCCAGAGGCGGTCGGCCACTTCACCCCAGCGGTAAATGGGCTGGCTGATTGCGGGTTGTGCAGCCTCAGGAGCGGCGGTGGGTTCTTGGCTTGCCGTTTCTTCCACGACAGGTTCCGGAGTTGGCTCAACCGGCGCCGGTGTTGGCGTTGGCTCTTCGCGGCTGCAAGCAGCCAAAAGCAGCAGCAGCAGGAGGCTCGTTAACGTTGTCACGCGGGTCATTTTCTTCATTTCTTTCTGTTTCCTTTGTTGGTTCTTTTTTCAAGCAAAACGACGCTTCTGCTTGTGGTTTATTCACTTCTTTCGGATACCAGCTCCAAATCTGCCAGGAAAAGGGAGCCTGTGTCTGAGCGATCAAATATCAGCGCTATTTCCGTAATTTGGGTCAGGTCTACGGCGGCGAACTGAGTCAGGGGAAGGCGAACCTGGCGCATATGCACCTGCCCGCTGAAATAGTCGCCGTCGAAGAAGTCGTTTGGCCGGCGTTCACCGATGGGATAAGGCAAGGGCGGCACAACGACTTGTGCCTGATTGCCGGCTGCATCGGCCAGGGCGACGGTAAATGACTGGGGTTCATCTGGGGGGTTCAGATCGGACAGGGGATCGAGGACGGCGCGAAACTGCAACGCGGTGTATTGGCTGATGTCGGCGTTGGCGGCGGGCACGGCCGTTTTCCATTCTGCACCTGATTCTTCCCAACTCAGCACTAACTGCTGCGGGTAGCCCGGTTGGTTGAAGTTGACCCGTTTGCAGGGCTCCGTGCCGGGTTCAGTGGCGGGAACGTAATAGCCATCGGGGCAGAATTGGGCCGTTACACCGTTCAATATCGTCTCGCCAGTCAGTAAATTTCGGCTTAACTCGGCTTCGCTTTGAGGCTGCATGATGGTCAGGCGCGCCGCAGCGGGTGGCAGGTAAAGAATCTGGACGGCGTTATCCGCATACGTGGTCGGCGGCGGATCCATCACGGTTAACCCTAACCGACTGCGTGCTGCGGCTGCCTGTTCCGGTTTGCCGTAAATCGTTTGTAAGAAGTCTAATGTGTATTGGGCGAGGAACTCTTGCTGGGCAACGGCCGTTATCAATGAATCTTCCGTGCAGTCCGGGCGGTCGTCCAGGATGCGATTGGGCGGCAGCACGGTGTTAAAGCGATTATGCTCGGCGCTCTCCAGATAAACAGACGCTCCCCAATTTTCTCGGTCTGCAATAAAACGAGCCGATTCATAAAATCCCTGTCCATCCAGACCGGCGACATCCGTGTCACAGGCGGGCAAAATAACGGAAAAGGGAACATCCACCATCGGCAGGGCATCGACAAAAATCTTGGGCGGCGCCACCAAAAGAAGTCCGTCAACTGGGCCATAACCGGCAGGTCCGGCTGTCTTTGCCAGATTTTGCTCACGGACGATCCAGCTGGCAAAATCGCCGCCGCGTGAATGGCCCACCCACACCATTTGCGATAAATCGGCGCGACCTGTTACGTCCACGCCAAACTTGTCCGATTCTCCGGCGGCTGCGGCTGCCAATTCCGCCAGATGTAAATCAATCACCTGCTGCGTGCGGATAGACGGCGGGGATTCGCCATAACCAAAGGTATGTTCGGCGTTGACGTTGATAGATAAGGCCACATAGCCTGCTTCAGCCAGCGCTTGTACCAGATAAGTGAAGCCTTGGTAATTTTTCTGTTCTTCCTCAACCGAGCAGGGCCAACTGTCATCGGGACAAGCCGCATGGCTGCCATGCAGGATGAGTACAACAGGATGCATTGTGTCGCTTTCCGGCACGCCAATGACGCCTTCTAAACGGACAGGCATGTTGCGAAATTGGCTATCTGCAGGAAAGTGTTCTTGCAAAATGGTTGCTTCACCCAGATTGTAAGTGGCAACTGCAGCCGGGTAGGATTCTGGTTCGGCAGCGTTATCAATTGGGGCCGCCGGCGATGGCCCAGACCTGCGGCAGCCTGCCAGTAAGAAAAGCATCATTAATGCTGCCCAAAAATAGCCAATAGATTTTAATTTCGCGGATATTGATGTTTGCAGCATATGCTTGTTTCCTGTACAGAAGTTTGCCTCGCAGCGTGTTCAGTTCGTCGGGTTAGGAACGGCGCAGGCAACTTTCAGGAGGGGGAACCCCAGGCCATACAGCCCGTTCAAGACACCAAACAAGGCGGCCTGATCTTGAAAAGAGCCGCTGAGGGTGGACAGGGTCACGTCGTCTGCCAACGTTGAATAAGCAATTTGCAGACCCAACTGCTCAGACCAACGGCCGTCTAAACGGCCGTACACGATGATGCGGTAAACGGCTTCTGTGTCTAACGAAAAGTGAAACGAATGGTCATTGAAGCAGGCCATTTCCACCCTCCAGCGCACTTACAGGCTTCCATGTCGGTATTGTGCCATATAAATGGCCAGTTTATGGGCTAAAAAGTGGTAGGAAACTGGTAGTTTGGGGCTGATGGGACGGCCGTTGCCGCGCCGTTTGACCTGCCGGAGCAGATTGTTGGTTTGCTTGAGGAAGGGCGTCCCCCGCATGCGCGACCCATCACATCCGCTGCCATCGTTCATCCGACAGATCCGCCAGGAACGGCGACGGAATCTGGTGGTCATACGTCACAAACAAGTGGCGCATCGCCCGCGTGCAGCCTACGTAAAACAGCCGCCGCTGCTCTGCCAGGTGGGCGGCGACCTCTTCCGGGTCTGTTGCTTCCGTCTCTCGTGGCAGCCGTCCTGCTTCCACGTGCGCCACGACCACAATCGGGAACTCCAACCCTTTAGCGGCATGCAGGGTGGTCACCTTGATGCACGGTTCGTCGAGGTCAAACTGGCTGCTGTTCATGAACCTGGCGGGCAGTCCCTGGCTGCTTAGCGCCTCGGCGAGGGGCTCGCCAACGCTGCTGGAATATACCAGCACGGCCGCAGCATTCACCGGCAGGCGCAAATGGCGGGCTGCCTCATAAATCTGCCCGGCGATCCAGTGCGCCTGGTTGTCGTCGCCGGTCTCGTCATCGGTGTCGATGCTGCTGGCGATATCCACCAGGGTGTAGTCGCGGCCGACCAGCGATTTCCAGCCGCCGTTCACCCGCCGCCCCTTTTGCAAACTGGCCAGCATCCCCCCAGAGCGGCGCTTGTCCTGCCGAAAAGACAGGGTATAAATGCCATGCGGCAAGACCAAGATTTTACGCTCCGGCCGGGGAACCAGGTCATGCCGTCGCGCCTCTGGCAGCCGCCAGGCCAGATTATCCTCACCGTTCTCGTCATCTTAATCAAGGCTGTCAGCCGTGTCCAGCAACGTGTAGTTGCGCGCCACAAGGAATTTCCAGCCGCCGCTCAGGCCGCGCATTTAGACCCAGGCATGGTCCTTCAAAACGGGTAAAGCCCAGTTCGTGTTCTGGGTGTCGATGATTGAGCCATCCTGACTCTTGCTTACGCAGCCCGCGCATCCTGACGCGTGCCAGAACGGAGCTGGTTGGTACGGGAGACCGGCGAGCGGGCGGCGATAGTTTCGGCGATGTAAGCCGCATCTTTGCCCACCCCACCCACCAGGACTGAAGCCAGGGCCGTCTGAAAGAACAGGCCGACAAAGTACAGTCCGGGAACGGCCGTAACCACGCCGCGCTCATGAATCGGCCGGCCCTCATCATCGAAGATGGGCAAATCAATCCAGTCATAGTCCGATTGGAAGCCAGTGCACCAGATAATGTTACTCACGTCAAGAGCGCGGCCATCCGCCAACACGGGCAGCCCATCCTGGACGCCGACCGTTCTGGCGTAGACACGCTCCACGCCCGCCGCCTGCAGATTTGCCGGCCTCACTCTGGCCAGAGGCACGCCGCCCAAATTCAAAAACTTGGGTCGCAGCTTTCGTCCGATCGGCGTTTTCACGTTTAGTACATATGAAAAAATAAACCACATCAACGGCACAATCACATGGTCCAATACGCTGCCAGGACGGGTCGGTTCATTACCCGGATGCCGACCCGACAACCAGACTTGGTGGTTCTGTGCTAACTCCAGGGCAATTTCTGCCCCAGAGTTGGCGGCGCCAACGACCAGAACCGGACCCTTCTGCACCTGTGAGGGACGTCGATACGCACTGGAATGGAACTGTACGATGTCCGGAGCGATTTCGGAAGAAAAAGCAGGGATCTTCGGGGAATGGTAAAACCCCGTGGCTACGACCACATTATCGGCCGTGAATCGCAGCGCTGGCCCCGAGTGAGTCGAATGGGGCCGCTCCGAACCTGTGGAGGACCTGCTTGCTGTTAACACAAACTGGTCACCTTGCTTCGAAAGCTCCTCGATCCAGATGCCCGTGCGCACAGGCAGCTCAAAGTGTGCCGCATACGCTTCAAGATAGTCGGCCATTTCGTCTTTGGTGGGCGTGTGGTGAGCGGGGGCCGGAAAGGGCATTCCGGGTAATCCGTTGAAGCGGGCGGGTGTGAACAACTGCAGCGAGTCCCACCGATTGCGCCAGGAAGTGCCAATACGCTCATGCCCGTCCAGGATGACGATATCTCGTCCTTGCTGCTTTAGATAGTAGCCGGTAGCCAGACCCGCCTGGCCACCACCAACAATGATCGTGTCATAACTCTGCGTCGTATTCATGGGGTGTTCTCCTTATCTAGTTCGTTTAATCCGGCTGTACGGCTCTCTTGCTCAGGGTCCGGATCGGTTTCAGGCGTTCTCCAACGCCGACACGACGCCAATCTGCTGCATCAAGCCGAATATGTCCTCATTGGTCCACCCTTCGACGAGTCGGCCATCCGCCAGGCGAAAGATGGTAATGCCCGTCATTTCAACTTTGTTGCCGCTTGGCGGGACCTCTTGAAACGAACCTTCATGGGTTCCTATCAGTTTCCAACGGGTGGCCACCTTGTCGCCTTCGGCAATCTGGTCAAGCACCTTAAAATGGAAATCGGGAAAGGCTGCCCGCATCACCGGGATGAAGGCGATTGCGCCTTTTGGTCCGCGGATAACCGTCGAGGAATGTCCGTCGTAGTCACGAGCTAGAAGCTCGTCAGCCACCGCAAAATTGCCCTGATTCCAGAGCTCTTCCAGGAAATAACGTGCCCTTGCTTTGTTCTTTTCACTCATCTCATCTCTCCTATCGGTAAATTGGGTCTTGGGGATTTCGTGGGGTTAGCGTGAAGCGTCATGCGTAAAGTCTTTCTGGTCACGCATCATGCATCAGAAACTGTCAACCGCCTGAATTCCTGAAGAGCCATTTGTTTTTGTCGATCCCAGCATACAGGAGGCAGCGAGTGAGGACATTCCCCAAACGGGGTAACTTATCGGGGTATTTTGGGCAAGCTAGCGACTCATTGACCCAAGAGGCCAAGCTCCCGTGCCCGGGCGGCCGCCTCTGTACGGCTCCCGACGTCCAATTTGCCGTAAATGTTGCTGGCGTGTTTCTTAACGGTTCCCGGCGAGATAACCAAATTTTCAGCAATCTCACGATTCGTCAGTCCGGCCGCCATTAGCTCCAGCACATCTCGTTCCCGGTCTGTCAGGGGTTCCAGCAGCGGCTGGAATGGGGTAGGACGCGGGAGATCGCCGGTGAAGGCCGTCAGCAGCATCTCTACATAATCGCCCATCACGTTGCGGGTGTGCGCTTTTTGCAAGAGACGGGCCATGGGCAGCCCTAGATCAACAAAAAGGCGCACGTACCCCTCCGGCTGCGCCAGCCGCAGGGCTTTTTCCAACGACTGCATGGCGCCAGAATCGTCGTCGCGCCGCTGGCGGGCCAGCGCTTGCAACGTCAGCGCCTTAATCATTATGCCCTGGCGGCCCTCCTGTTCCGCTGACTCAAGTAACTCCTTGAGCAGGGCCAGGGCTTGCTGCAGCGCGGGCAAATCTCCCTTGATAATCAATAGGCGGGCGAGAGCCAGCTGCCGTACCGGATGTTCTCGCTGTTCCTCACCCACATCCCCGGACAGCATCCTATCGGCCCAATGTACGGCCGTACGCAGCCGGTCCTGCGCCAGCCACAGTTCAAGCTGAAAGCGTTCAAAGCGGGCGGTCCAATCGGGAAAGTGCGTGCTTTCTAGAAACGGCCGTGCCTGTTCCAGATAGGCTGCGGCGGCTGTCACCTCGCCGGCTGCCAGAGCCAGGCGGCTGGCGAGCGGATAACCCGCAATCAGCGCCCGTACATCGCCGCCCAGTTCCGCCCGCTCTAATCCGCTCGCCACGTGTTCCTGGGCCGCTTCCAACTCGTTCCACTCGTAAAGCACTTCGCCCAGGCGAATATGGACCCAGCCTGTGAGCGGCAGCGGCAGACGGCCCCAGTTCTCCGGCTGTTCGATAGCTCCCAGCGCCCGGCGCCAGTAATCGGCGGCTTTCTGCAAACTACCCCGTCGGAGTTCTAGATCCGCCAGGGCCCCAAAGACGTGCGCTGCCTGCACGCTAAAGCCGGGCGAGTCCATGAAAGGGAGCAGTTTCAGATAGCATTCCGCCGCTTTCGCCCACAACCCATGCCGGCGATAGGTATCACCAAGGGAGCCGAAAATTATAGCCTGGAAGAGGGGTTTCTCGGCAGCCAACGCCGGGGATGCGGTGCTGGCAAAGTGCTCGGCCTGCGTGAGATCATTCTGGAAGCAGGCGATGGAACAGCGAATGGCATTGATCTGCGCCTTTTGCTGCTGCAAGTCGTCTCGCGCATCTTGTACCAGCCGCTGTTCAATCGCCTCGACGCGGCGGGCACAGGCATCAACCTGGCCGGTGAAGAGCAGCATCCCGGCCCGAACGAGATTGAACTGCGGGTAAACATCGAACCAGGCGTCTGGCAGCGCCTGGAACCACGCTTGCACGCGGCGGAATTCACTGGCAAACAATTTTGCCTGGACATAGCGCTCGAAGATTTGCAGCGCCAGTTCGGCGTCGGCGCCCGCTACGGCGTGCTTGAAGGCTGGCTCCGGCCGATCGTTGGCCAGGTACCAGCGTGCGGCGCGACGATGGAGAATGGCTTTTTCGTTGCTGCGGCGCTGTTTTAGCTGTGCCCGCAGAAAGTCGGCGAACAGATCGTGGTAACGATACCACTGCCGATCGTTGTCCAGCGGGACAAGGAAGAGATTGGCGCGTTCGAGCTGTTCCAGCATATTTTGTCCGCCTTTCTGTCCGGTGACTGCCTCACAAAGCGGCGCGGATAGGCGATCCAGGATGCTGGTTTGCAGCAAGAATCGTTGTCGCTCGTCGTCCAGGCGGGTCAACACCTCTTCGCTCAGATAATCGGCGATGAAGCGATGCCGGCCACTGACGGTGAGTTCTCCTCCCTCCAGCCGGCGCTGCCGAAATGTCAGGGCGGCCAACTGTAAGCCGGCCGGCCAGCCTTCGAGCTGAGCCTGCAGCGCCTCGATTTCAGACGACGGGAGTTGGAGGTTCATCCGGTCATTGAGGAAAACGGCCGTTTCTTCCGGTCGGAAGCGCAGTTCTTCGGCGCCAAGAACCAGGACCTCGGCGCGGGCGCGGTAGCGGGCCAGAGGCAGTGGCGGTTCCCCCCGACTGGCGAGGACAAAACGCAAAGTCGGCGGCAGGTGGTCCAATAGAAAGCGCAGCGCTTCATGGATCTGCGGCTCTTCTATCCGCTGAAAATCGTCGAGGACAAAAACAGTCGGTGCTGACAGGGTAACGGCCGTGTGGATAAAAGATGCCTGTACCGCTTTAAGGTCCGGTGAGGTATCGCTGAGGAGCGTGCCCAGTTGGCTTTCCATGAGGCCCGGCTGCGCCGCGTCCCAGGCGGCCAGCAGGTAACGGAAGAAGCCCCAGACATCGTTATCGGCTGCGTCGAGAGATAACCAGGCAACCGGCTGAGCGCTCGCACGGGTCCAGTCGGCCAGCAGCGTCGTCTTGCCGTATCCGGCCGGGGCTGAAATTAAGATCAGTTTATAATCGACGATTCCGTGTGCGATGGTGTTCAGAAGGTGGCTGCGCGGGATAAGTGTGGGAGGGGATGGGGGAATCCGTATTTTGGTTGTCAAAAGAACAGGATCCATAGGATCACAACCTTGGGCCAGTTTCTATCTACCCTTTCATTATAGTCTCGGGTTGCGAGAAATCCAGCGCCGGGCTTTTACCAAAGTAGAAAAGGAGTAAGCAAAAAGGCTTTCCTTAGCGGCACTTATCAGCCGCGCAGTCCCGTTGCGCTGCTCGATAGCCGATGTATTGGAGACGTTGAACTTGCTCTCAGGGTCCATCAACTCAGCCTGCCAACTTGGTTGCTGCTTGCTCCCGGCGAGCCCATACCGTTCATCGGCTTGCAATTGAGTAACGGCCACATCTTGTACTTCTTGCTCCTGATATTTTTGCCCATGACGGCCGTCTTCTTCCCAACGCGAGAGCAACACGGCCGTATTGTAGAAATCCAATCGCAGCCGGGGCAGCGGCGGCTGATGGGGGATGAAGGGGAGTTGCGAATTCATAAAACACCTCAAAGGCTTGCTATGCCTCCTTGTCTCTCTTGAATATTAATGATATGATTCATATCATGAATAAAGATTCAACACGCTCTTATAAAAGCAAAATACGAAATCAGCAAAAACAACAAACCCGCGCGCGCATTTTGGAAGGGTTAATTCAGGTAATGGCTGAGGGCCTTGTTGACGTTTCGGTTCCCGCAGTGGCCCAAGCCTCCGGCGTATCAACCCCCACTATTTATCGTTACTTTCCAACTAAGCAACTGCTTGTCCAGGCCTTGCCAGCCTATCTTGCCCAGAAAATTGGCACACCAACCATGCCATCACAACCCAGCCTGGATGATTATCTAAAGATGATTCAGGCATTTTACTCAAATGCCGAAGCGATGGATGAGTCGATGAGAGCGGCCGCCATGAGTGAAGCAGCCATGAATCTCCGTCATACAACACGGCCAGAACGGCTGCAGATGGTTGAAGATATGCTGCTGCCCGTCATGACTGACTTATCAGCAGGCGAGCAGGAAAAATTACGCAATGCCGTCCTTGTGTTGGCGTCATCAACCGTCATTCGTGCATTCACGGATTATCTTGATCTGTCCTGGCAAGAAGCCGCCGATCATGCGGTATGGGCTATTCAAACCCTTGTGAAAGGCGCTACCGCCACACCTCCCGATACAGGAGAAAAAGCATGACCGTATTGAGTTTACCAATCGCTCAGACTCAATCATTGCTATCGCTGCTTGGTGGCAAAGCGGCGAATATTAATCGCTTATTGGCCGCCGGATTTACAGTTCCGGCCAGTATTGTCATTTCCACAGAAGCCTATTGGGCGTTTGTCACCGCCAACAAGCTTGAGACATTTTTTCCCCTGTGGACAAGCAGCCCTGTTTCGGATGAGGTGGTTTTGCGCCATTTTTTGGAAGCTCGTATGCCCCCTAGACTCGCTGATTTAATTCTGAATGCCTATCAACATGTGGGCGGCGATTTGATTGCGGTTCGCTCTTCCGGGATAGCTGAAGATTGGGAGGATGCCAGCTTTGCTGGACAGCAGGACACCTTTTTGAATGTGCGGGGGGAAACGGCCGTTCTTGAAGCAGTCAAGAAGTGTTGGGCTAGCTTGTGGATGAGTCGCGCCGTTGCCTATCGCCGCCAAAACAATGTAGAACCGCAGGTTGCCAGGATGGCCGTTCTGCTCCAGCCGATGATCGCTGCCACTTGCGCCGGAGTCCTGTTCACCCAAGACCCGGTACGCTCAATACCGGAAAATATCATCATTGAAGCGGTACATGGACTAGGAGATAAACTGGTCAGCGGGCAAGTAACACCCGATCGGTACAGTGTGAACCGACATAGCAAGGCGGTTGAGGCCGTACCGGTGCACAAGGAACCCGTGCTAACCAACAGCCAAATCGCTCGATTAGTGGATACCGGCCTGGCTATCGCTGATTTATTCGGTACCGCTCAAGATATTGAATGGGCAATAGCCGGTGACAAACTTTACATTCTGCAAAGCAGAGCCATTACAACACAGGCGGCCCAGCAGGAACCTGCCCCTTTACCACCTGATGAAATCAATGTGCCTGGAGATGACGCCTGGTTGCCAGAAGAGAAAGTATCACACCCTTTTGACTTGTGGACGCGGGCAAATTTTGGTGAGGTGCTGCCTTACCCTGTCACACCGTTGACGTTGTCCAGCTTGCAAAAGATAGGCGATGCTGCCGAGTTACAGTTATCATCTGGCGAAAAGGTGCAGATGGCCCGGCGTATCTATGGGCGCATCTATGCCAATGAAGGAGGAATGCGGCAATTTGTAGCGGATTTGGGATTACCGACATCCTTTATCGATACAACCTGGGGCAGTCGCCGCCCTGATTTGCCTCCCAAAGCCGGGTTCCGTCCGGGGCGTCTTCTGCTAAAAGGGCCTCAACTTGTCTGGCGAAACATGAAAAGTCAACAAAAAGCTTCTCCCCAAGAACCAATTCTGCCCAAGGATGAAGCTGACCTTTTTCAACAAATCGATATCTGGGCAGATGAATTCCAAAAGAGCGATTTGTCGGGCATGAATCAAGAAGAAATATGGTACGTCATTCAGCACCAGTGGGAACCACGACGCGCCCAGGTGTATAAACGGCATCTTGCCATCAGTTCTGGCGCCTTCTTTTCGTTTGCGCCGTTGGAGTGGATGGCCAAAAAGTGGGGACACGATGCCCGTTTAGCCCAAGCCCTGGTCACCGGTTTAACCGCTGTCTATGCTGCGAAAATGGGTCCGGCGTTACAGCGAATTGCCCAGGATCTACTTGATGCGAATCTAATTGATCTTGTCCTGGAAAACTCGCCCCAGGCTGCCTGGGATAAATTGCAAGTTTTGCCGGAAGCAGCTTCCGTCAGGCAATCTCTGGAACAATTCCTGCAAGAACATGGACATCGCTGCCCGGCTGAGCCTGAAATTTCATTGCCACGCTGGGCAGAAGCTCCAGAACAAGTTGTTGTCCTTGTCAGGGGGTATGTGACCGGAAAGCCTGTTAAGGCCCCTGCCCAGGAACAGTCTTTAGCCGAATCAGCTCAGCAAACGATAGAAAAACAAATAGGCCCATTGCGCAGATCGCTATTCCGCCAGATGTTGCACCGGGCGAAACAGCAGGTGAGACGCCGCGACAACAGCCGTCATTTCATGGCGAAAGTGGAGCTTTGTCGGCGGCAGCTGTTTATGACGCTAGGACACCGCTGGCAGGAGCAGGGGGTTTTGCATGCCGCCGAGGATATTTTCTTTCTTACCCATGATGAAATCGATCTGGCTATGAAGGGGGGCAAACCGGCTTTGACTGAATCTTTTGCGGCGTGTGTAGCCGCGCGGCGCCTGGCTCATGAATTTTGGTCTTCGTACTCTGTTCCGGAAGTGCTGGATTTTACAGGCAGACCTTTACCCAATTCAGTACCAGTTGTCAAAAATGGCCTTCAAGGTGTTCCGGCCAGCGGGGGAATTGTTACGGGTCCAGTTCGAATCATCCGCCAGCCCAGCGAAGTTGTGCGGATTCAACCAGGTGATATTTTAGTGACGTTGGCAACAGACCCTGGCTGGACACCTGTATTTCCTCTGGTTGCTGGACTCATTTTGGTTTATGGAGGCCAACTGTCGCATGGGGCTATCGTAGCTCGTGAATACGGCGTCCCTGCCGTAGTGAATGTCCCAGAAGCGATGAGCCAACTGCATGAGGGAATGATTGTGACTGTTGATGGCAGCGAAGGTCATATTTCCTGGTAAGTCCAATTCAACCATGTAAGACTGAGATACGAACCGCTGCTTTTCTCAGGAGGTCATGAGGCAGTATGCTTAGTGTTGTTTTCGCAATATCTGTCACAATCCCCTCAAAGGGAAACGGCCGTTTCCTGAGATTCTTCCCAGGCTGCCAGCAAGGCGTCGCGCACGGCCGTTAACTTCCCCGCCAAAGCGTCCGGCGATTCGTTCTGCCAGTCCAACAGCCGGTGGACGCGGTCCAGCGTGGGCTGCGCCTCTCGCCACGCTTCGGCCAACCAGACCACATTCTCCGCGTCCCACAGCGGGTAACTGCCGCCTTCCATTTCTAACCAGTCCGGTTCTTCAGGAATGACCATTTCGTACAATTCGGCCAGCTGGTCGGCCAGCAGGAGGAAGTCCACCGGTGGCAGGTTTGCCCCGGACAGGATCGTCGGCAAACCGTCGCTGGCGGAATATGGTCCTGCGGTTGGCGACATCATGAGTTAAAATTAAGATGTCAAGCCTGTTGCCGTTGTTTATTGGCTGTGTCACAATGCGGACGAAAATGTTTTGCTGGCGGCTGTGGGCGCCGCTGTCGAAGGACACAGGTACGCCTGGTTGATCATGGGGAGGCAATAACACCTTGGGGAAGCCGCTCCTAAAGAATTGGACCGCAACTTGCAAACTGATTAGGAGGCTATCATGTTCATACATCAATTTCGCCGGTTGTTGGTATTGGGCGCAGTAGTGGGGTTCGGCGCCGTGGCAGTAGGAATTGCAACGGCCGTTGCCCCCCAACCACCCCCTCTCCCCCCTACCATAGATGAACGCGCGCTTTTGCCCCTCCTCCCCTCAGAGGAAACAATGGAAAGCATGGAAAACACCATACTCAGCCCGGAAACAACTGCCTGGAGCAAAGGTGTTTTCCAATCTTTCCGCGACGACAATTGGGAAATCTATCGATTCGACTACAATGCGCCTTATGCGGTTAGACTGACATCCCATCCCGCCTCTGATACTCATCCACGTTTGAACCGCGGCGCCACGCGCATCGCTTTCAGCTCGAATCGGGACGGCGATTATGAAATCTTTGTGATGAACGCCGATGGGTCCGGTGTACAACAGTTAACCTACAATGACACACCAGATGTGAATCCGGTGTGGTCGCCAAACAGCCGCCAGATTGCGTTCCAGAGCTACCGCGATGGGCAGGCCGAAATCTATACGATGAACGCCGATGGTTCCAATCAGCAGCGTCTGACCGCCCACAGCAGTTTTGATGGGGAGCCTGCCTGGTCGCCAGACGGTCAGAAAATCGCCTTTACTTCTTCTCGGACCGGTGTGCCATACGTTTATGTGATGAACAGCAACAGCACGGGGGTCACAAAATTATCCAATCAGCCTAGCGCTTATCCAGCCTGGTCGCCCAGTGGCAACCAGATCGCCTACAGCGCTGATCTAGATGGAGATGGCTTCCTGGAACTCTGGCTCATGGATGTGGATGGATCAAACCAGCGGATGGTTTTTGACCCTTATGGACAAACCGATGCCTGGGCAAGGGGATGGACGCCCGACGGCCGATCAATCTTGTTCACAAAAATCACTTTTATTTTCTATCAGGGCACCTGGTATTGGCAATTTGCGTCTATCTATGCGTACGACACCGTACGTGATGACAACTCCACGTACATTCTAGACTATAACAGCCTCAACTGGCATCCCGACTGGCAAACCACTGATGCAAAGCCACCGCAGACGGCGATTGGGCCCATTTCACCCTATTCGCAGATTCCCGGCTTCCAGGTGTCCTGGTCCGGCACAGATCTGGACAATGGGTCAGGCCTGGCCACATATGACGCACAGCTTCGGCTTACCCCAACAGGCCTTTGGGTGAATTGGCAGACGGGAATAACCATGACTTTGGTAACGTATCCCGCCGAACCTGGAACCACAGTCTCTTTTCGCGTCCGCGGTCGTGACCATGCATTCAACTATGAGCCTTGGCCGACGTTCAATAACCCCACGACGACGTTTTACACCTGGGCGATGCATGGGAAACTGACCGACAATCGTGGTGCGCCCATCTCTAACGCGCCATTATCAATCATTCCCCCTCCTGTCAACGATGCACAAACCGATCAGGCGGGTCAGTTTCCCA
>Ga0209607_1000439_pt1 | contig 37146 bp, 40 predicted proteins | sample AD_UKC117_MetaG_FD_184413 | JGI IMG/M metagenome (GOLD analysis project Ga0209607, IMG submission 184413) | Active sludge microbial communities of municipal wastewater-treating anaerobic digesters from Hong Kong - AD_UKC117_MetaG (SPAdes)... | ecosystem: Engineered > Bioreactor > Anaerobic >... | reverse complement strand
TGCCACGGTGTGTCCTCAGCCCGGCGCAGAACCTGGGTCCGCCGACCAGACATGTCCGCCGCTGTCCGGTAGGGCGACTATGCCGATGCCCTCCTGATGGCACAGGGTCAGCAACGGGGCGTCGGAGCTGGCGACCCGCGAGGAGTGAACCTGTGCTGTCGCGGCGACGAAGCAGTCGGCCAGGCTCACCGGTCGGTGTCGTCGTTGGTAGTGCCGGGCACGCAACAAGCCTGCCCGGATGGCCGTCGCATTATCCTCAGACACGGCGTCGAGGAGACCGAGTTGTGCGAGGTCGAGTGTTGCTTCTTCTTCATCGACTCTGCACTGCCGGATGAGATGGTCGATTACCTCGGCCACGCCGACACCCGTCAACCGGGCTGGCTCGGAACCCTTCAAGATGTCGCGCACGTCGGGTGCTGCGGCCTCGCCCTTGAGCAGAGCCAGTACCGCGTACGCATCCAGGATGATCACTTTGATCGGCGCCGCTCGTGTGCAGCCTCCTCGGTCCTCGCCACACGTCGGGCGCGGTCGGTGGAGGGCCCTCGGTCCCGGTAGGCGCCGACGAGTGCATCGATCGGATCTTGTGGCAGGGGGCGTACTACGACGCGGTCGCCCAAGTCGACCACCATCACGCTATCGGCATGCCACCGCGCTCGTACCTCCGCTGGGATGGAGACTTGGCCATTGGCCGAGACCTTCATGACGTGAGCAGTCGACATGGATGAGGCCCCTCGTTGTATGAATGTGGATTTCATTGTATAGCAACAGGTTCTGTGTGAGGCGCCACAGGACGTCCGCTCAGGCCGCCGGTGTGGGCGGCCTGCATGGCCATGGACCCGGGGTGAACCCGGCAGGCACCACGGGGCAAACGGATCGTTGACGCTAGGGTCTGCCCGGAGCGCCTCGAGCTCGATGTGTCTCCTCCGGTAGATGGATCGCGGGCTGCCGCCGCACGTGCGCACTCAGCCTTCGCTGGCGACCGCCGAGGAGCTTGCTGCGGAGCAGGTGGTCTCCGTCTGGCAAGGGCCACCGTGCGAGTCCCGAGGAACTGTTCATCGAACGGGCCGCACGCGCTCGTCCGAGACGGTGCTACCTTCGGCCAAGCCTGATGAACGCCACGCGGCGACCCCATCGGAGCGCCGTGACAGAGAGAAGGTGGAATCCGCATGAGCCTGGACAACCCCGCCCGCGCGCGGGTCGACGCTTCCATGGAGATCGACTTGGAGGGGGGTGGCGAACTCGCAACCTCCGTGGCAGTCTCGCGGCCGGGTGTCCAGGAGACGATGGGCTGCAGGGACGGGCACGGCAACGAGCTCGACGTGCGTGAACTTTCCACCGACGGGGGACGCGTGCAGATCATCGACGCCCCTGCCGGCACACTCTCACTGTCCTACACCGCCGAGGTCGATCTGACGGCCGGCGACGCCCACCCCGTGACACCGCTGGATGAACTCGTGTACACGCGCCCGAGTCGCTACTGCCCGTCGGACCGCATCGCGGGGCTGGCCGCAGCGGAATTCGCGTCTGTCAGCCCGTCGGAAATGGGCTTCGCCGTGGAGGAATGGTTGCACTCGACCCTGTCCTACGTGCCCGGCGCCACCGATGCCGAGGACGACGCCCTGCACCCGTTGCTCACCCGGCAGGGTGTGTGCCGCGATTACGCGCACCTGGGTATCGCCCTCTGCCGTGCGCGAGGCGTTCCCGCCCGGTACACATCGGTGTACGCACCGGGGCTGGACCCCATGGACTTCCACGCCGTGTTCGAGATCGCCGTCGACGGGGTGTGGAACGTTTTCGATGGCACGCGCCTGGCCCCGCGGCAGAGCCTGGTGCGGATTGCCAGCGGCCGGGACGCGGCGGACACAGCTTTGGTGTCCCCCACCAGCGCGGTGGTGGCCTCCATGTCGCACGACCTCACGGTCACGACGGTCGGTGACCTGCCGGTGGACGATCGCACGGGACTCGTGTCACTGGCCTAGTGCTGGACCGGCGGTGAGTTGTTCTGCCCAGACAGGTTGGTCACGGTGGCGGGCCGGGCGGTGGTCATCGCACATTCCGGTTAGAGATCGGCATCTTGGATAGAGACACGGCTCTCCGGTTAGTCGTATACGGCCGTGGGACTCTAACCAACCTGCCGCCGACTAGCCAAGATGCCGATCTCTAACCGGACGTCCAGGCAGATGCTGCAGCTGCCCCGCTACGGGTCCACAAAAGGCCCGCACCCTCCCCAGAACAACGGCACTCCACCGGGAAAGCCCGCCACGCCGCCTTTGCCAGATGGGCTGGATCTCCAACCAGCACCAGGCGGACGACCACCCATCAGCCGCAGCCGCGTGACCAACCTCCCTGGACGGGGCAGTTAGCGTACCCGTCATGGTGATCCGGATGGACAACGTCGCGATAGTCGTCGACGATCTGAACGAGGCCGTGGCGTTCTTCGCCGAGCTCGGTTTGCAGCACGAGGGCGCCGCAGCCATCCAAGGGCCGTGGGCGGATCGGACGGTGGGACTCGACGGCATCCGCAGCGACATCGTCCTGATGCGCACCCCCGACGGCCACGGCAGAGTAGAACTCACCAAGTACCACGCACCTGCGCCTCTGTCCGCCGGAGAGAACCCTTCGCCCAACACCCTCGGGCTGCACCGCGTCATGTTCGCCGTCGACGACATCGACGATGTCGTGTCCAGACTGCGCGCTCATGGTGCCGAATTGCTGGGCGACATCGTGGACTACGAGGGGGTCTACCGCCTGTGCTACCTGCGCGGGCCGGCTGGGATCGTCGTGGCCCTTGCAGAGCAGATCGGCTGAGTATTCGAATCAGGTCGGGCTACGCCCAGAGGGATGCGATCCCCCGCCCCACGGGGTTGACGGCGCCTTGGAAGGGGAACGCCGCCCCGGTTTGTGAACCCGAAACATGACTGCGGAACGCGGGCCTCTGAAGACGATGGTCCACTTCTGCCCGGGGCCCGCCGCGATAAGCGAGCAGAAGGTGCTGCCATTCACGCGGCGATCAATCCCATGGGCACGATGAAGGCCAGTCCGAGCAGGGCCTGGATGTAACTGGGCGCATCGGGAAGGGCCACAGAACCGACGGGCGGCCAGTGTCACCGGCAGAACCAGCCAGGCCGAGACCAGGCCCGCGCGGCCCGTCGCCGCGGTCCACGCGAGACGAGAGCCTCGTCGGTGCGACCATGCCTCCATGATTCTGGCGGTGGTAGCCACGACACTGGCGGCGACCGCTGTCGCCGTTGGCCCTGCTCCCGCCGATGACGGACAGAATGTGCCACCGGCCGCTGATCCGCAGGCGTGGGCGCAGTACGTCGCCGGGTTCAGGGCGCAGCAGCAGTTCCAGGACTGGTCGACGGCTCGGGGTCCGATCATCGCGGACAGCGGATTCAGGCCCTACGACAATGGGTTCAGTTTCTTCAACTGGTCGGTTCCAGACGTCAAGAACTCGAGTGTGTATGGGGTGCCGAAGCGGGGTGCGCCCAACCTGGTCGCATCCACCATCCGGGAGTTGATGGGCCCGAAGGTGTGCATCGGGAACAATGCGTCGGGGTCGTGCCGATTGACGGTGGCGGGCAAGAAATGGCGCGACCAAATCAACGAGGACATGGACACGCAGGGTCACTGCTTCGGCATGGCAGGCGTGGCCAGCATGATGTTCGACGGCTCGGTCTCACCCGCGGACTACCAGGCCGCGGCGACCTCCCCATACGACGTGGAGTTCCGTGCGCCCATCCAGAAGGAGATCGCCAAGATCTTCTCCGCGCAGTACCTGAGGATCAAGCAGTACGACGTCTCAGCGGTGCAACTCGTGGAGCAGTTGCGGGCAGGGCTTCGGCCCGGTTCCGCCGGGTACATCCTCGGGATCTTCGGGGCGGGTGGTCATGCCGTCACCCCATATGCGTTGCATGACGCGGGAAACGGTGAGTACGACATCGCCATCTACGACAACAACTACCCCGATATGCAACGGGTGATCCGTGTCAACACGGTCGCCGGTACTGTCTCGTACAACTTCGTCTCAGACCCCGAACATCCCGACAACCCGGTCAACGACGACTCCATCTGGTCACAGCAACTCATCCCGGTCGACGCGGTGTCGGGTCGGCAGCCCTGTCCCTTCTGCCCGCGGTCGAAGACGACCCAGGTGTCATTCGACTATCAGATCCAATCCACGGCGACCCACTTGTCGACCCGTGTGACGAAGCTCAACGGTGAGAAGTTCCCGCGGCTGAAAGTCATCCGGCCGGGCACCAAGGACCTTCCCCCGACATTCGTGCTGCCCACGGGCAAACCGTTCCAGGTCCACGTCAAGAGCAACCGCAAGAAGCGGGCCAGTTTCGACCTGTCCACCATCACCGGCGCCTACCAGTTGGGAATGAAGGGCATCACCATCCCTGCGGGGCAGAAGGCGGTCCTGACCGTCAATGCTCGGCGAGGTTCGGTCCTGTACCGCGGCGCGGCCGCCGCGTCGGGCAAGTCCGGGGAGTTGGACTTCCTCGACAACGCCGACAACAAGATCGTGGAGGTCAAGGCGAAGGCATCCTCGGCCACGACGAAGGCCGTCGGAGGGAGGGTTGATCGGCGAAAGGACGTCGTGACCGTGTTCCCGAGCGATCGCAAGCCGGCCGAAGCGAAGGCGACGGCGAGCCTGGAGTTCTACCGCGGGGGCAAGGCGGGGACCTTGACGACAACCATCAAGACGAGCCTGCCGGGCAACGGTGTTCTGCTGGTCGACTACTCGCGGTGGTCACCGAAGCACCGCTCAGCGATCCGTGCCTACCGTGTGGTCGCCGGCCGCCGCTTCCGGATCGACGTTCCCCGCCCGACTCTCGGGCGCTGAGGCGCGCCGATGTCGCAGCGGCAAGCAGTGTGGGAGTCACCGCCATGCCCCTGGGTCACCTTCACGGCTGTGACCCCAGCGCAATAGCCTGCAACGTCCAGACAGGTCCCGTTGGCCCTGCGCCTTTCTTGGGTATCGGCTCCACTTGTAGCCATTGGGGCTCATCCCGCCAGTACCAGGAGTGGCAGCGGGCGTTCCGGAAGGCCACGATCCATACTCCGTGTAGTTGACGGGCCAGCACCGATCTTCTACCACTGGCGTTCGAGGTCCCCGGCGTACAGGCGGATCGCCCGGTCGTAGGCTCGCAGGTCCGTGCTCCCTGTGGTGTCCGCGAGGCTGGTCAGGAGCAGACGCATCGCCTCATGGTGTTGCCCGAGGTTGTAACAGGTCATCGCCAGGAACACCGGGAACTCGTCCGCGGCGGGGAACTCTTGCCTGCCTTGGGTGAGGGTCGCGTGCGCCTGCTCATACTCTCCAATGGTTCGCAACGTGCTGCCGAGCCCCAACAAGCACTCGCGCCGCAGGGATGGCTCGAGGTGGCCCGACAAGGCGGCGCGGTAGTGCGACACCGCCAAGCGCTCCTCTCCGGCGCGGTCGTGGGCGAAGGCGCGCTGCGCATGTTCTGCGGCACTGAGTCGGTCGCGGTTCATCGACACATCGTGGCAGAGTCGTGCGGACGGCGGCATTGCCTTGCTACACGCCCTCATCACCGACCGGACGGATCGTACGGCGCCGTCCACACGTGCACGCCCATGGCGGCGAGGTCGTCGAAGAAAGCCGCCGGTTCGACGTACATGGCCTGCAGGTGCACGCCGGGTCGGGCGGGAGTGTCCAGGACCTGGCGGACGGCCGCGACAACTGGGGCCGCTGTCAGCAGATAGGCGTCCTGATGGCGCAATCGCATCAAGGGACGCACGGGTGCGTCGGCGCACGCACCGTCGACCTGCAGGACCGTCGTGAAGGGGGGCTTGCTGAATCGCCTCAAGCTCCGGTTAAGCAGCCGTCCGAGCGGGCCGGCCAGTTGCCTGGGCGCGACTCGCATGCCCGCGTAGACCACGGGGATGACCCCGTAGTTCACCGCGGGCGGGAAGCCGCCCACGTAGAACCCTGTGGTGCGCAGGTCGGGGAGGGTGGCGGCCACCTCGTGCATCTCGTCGAGTCCCATCGCGGCGACTTTGCGTTCTCCGATGTCGGGCGGGAAGTCGGCGGTGCGCATTCCGCGCGGCGCGATCCACTCTCCTTCGACCATTGCCTCATAGCGGTAGTCGGCGAACTCCTGCAGCATCTCGTCGATCGTGCTGTCGGCGAATTCGCCCAGTCCCGCCCAATCCACCGCGATCCAGCTGCTCACAATCGCTGTCGCGAGTCCGCGTCCGGAGTCCACCTGGCGCACCATCGCCGCTGGGACTCCTGGGTGGAATCCGCAGTCGGTCAGGATGGTCACCCCGGCCTCGCGCGCCGACGGGTCAAGCGCACGCAGACCGGCGTTCTTCGCCGACCCGATCTGGATGTCGAGCTGATGGCAGCCGGCGTCAAGTGCCGCGCGGGCCGTCGTGCGCCATGAGGTGGAGGTCCCGGCTGCGACGATGAGGATCTCGGCGGCCTCCAGCAAGGGGGCGAGAGTCCGCGGGTCGGTGGCATCCGCCTGGGCGGCTGTGGCGCGGGAGTCAGCGAGGGTTTCGACGAGGGCTCGCGCCCGGTCGAGGCGGCGGCCGGTCACTACGACCTGGCGATCCGTGTGCCGCAGGAGCAACTCGACAATCCGCCGCCCGGCGTTGCCATACCCGCCGACGACGACGATGCTCACGGTGACTCCCTACTTGCGACCAGTGTGGCAGTCGTCGGGGGAGCGTAGCGACCAGGACGCAGGTGCAGTCGTGAACGCGCTGCGGTGGAGCAGATTGCGCATACGACCAGTAGCCGGTCGTGTCCGCAATCTGCCCTCGCGGTGCCACTACGCCGCGGCGCGGGTGCGCTTGACGGCCTTCTCCACCTCCACTGCGACGAAGACGACCGATGCGAGCCCGATGCACAGCGAGAGTTCGGCGGGGGTGAGGCTGCCCGTGCCGAACACACCCTGCAGCGGCCCCCAGTAGATCACCAGGACTTGCGCTGCCACCGTCAACGCGAGGGCCAGGAGCATGGGGCGGTTGCTGAACAGGCCGATGGTGAACACGCTGCGGGTCTCGGACCGGATCACGAAGGCGTGGACGACCTGGCAGAACACCAGGGTGGTGAACACCATCGTCTGCCAGTTGGGGGACCCGCCGTGGTACCCGAACGCCAGCGCCGTCAGCGACAGAGCGCCGATCAGGCCGCCGACCCAGATGATGTGGGCGCCCATGCCCCGGGCGAAGACGCTCTCATCCGGCGGTCGCGGCGGCCGCGACATGATGTCCCTCCCCGCGGGCTCGGCGGTCAGGGCGAGCCCGGGGAGCCCGTCGGTGAGCAGGTTGATCCACAGGATCTGCAGCGGCAACAGCGCCAGCGGGAAGCCCAGGAACGGCGCGAGGAAGACCGTCCAGATCTCCCCGCTGTTGCCGGTCAGGACGTACTTCACGAAGCGGCGGATGTTGTCGTACATCCTCCTGCCCTGGCGCACCGCCGCGACCAGGGTGGCGAAATTGTTGTCCAGCAGCACGAGGTCGGCCGCCCCCCGGGCCACATCGGTCCCGCCGTCACCCATGGCCACGCCGATATCGGCCTGCTTGAGGGCCGGGGCGTCGTTGACGCCATCCCCGGTCATCGCCGCCACCCGGCCGTTCGTCTGCAGCGCGCGGACGATTCGGATCTCCTGCGACGGGTCCACCCGGGCATACACATTGAGGTGGTCGACCCGCTGGGCGAACTGTTCGTCGGACATGCCCGCGAGTTCGGCACCGGTGATCGTCGTCGCGCTCTGCGCCGCGATCCCGACCCGGTCGGCGATGGCCCGCGCGGTTGCCGGGTGGTCGCCGGTGATCATGATGGGCACCACGCCCGCGGTGGCACACTGCGCGATCGCCTCCTCCACGCCATTGCGCGGCGGGTCGAGCAGCCCGATGAGACCGATCGGCTCGAGATCGTCCTCGACGTCCTCCACACGACCGGGCAGCGCATCGAGTCGCCGACGCGCGAACACCAGCACCCGCAGCCCCTGGGCGGCCATCGTGAGGGCCTGTGCCGCGATCCGGCCGTTGTTCCTGAACCGCGGGATCAGCACCTCCGGCGCGCCCTTGGTGAATGCCCACAGGTCCACGCGCTCGCACACCACCGTCATCCGCATCCGGGTGGAGTCGAACGGTGCCTCGGCCACCCTGTGCCATCCGGCCTCGTGCCACAGGGGCCGGGCGAAGCGCAGAAGCGCGACCTCGGTCGGGTCGCCGACGGGAACCGCGTCGCCGGGGCCGAGGTGCGCGTCGTTGCACAGGGCGGCGATCTGGGCCAGTTCGGTGACCGAGCAGCCGTCCTCCAGCCACACCTCCTCGGCAGTCATCCGATTCTTGGTGAGTGTCCCGGTCTTGTCCGAGCAGATGTGGGTCACCGAGCCGAGCGTCTCCACCGCGGGGAGCCGCCGGGTCAGCGCCTTCTGCTTGATCATGGTCGAGGCACCCTGGGCCAGTGTGATCGTCACCACCGCGGGCAGTGCCTCCGGGACGGCTGCCACCGCCAGCGAGACGGCTGTCAGCAGCATCTGCACGGGATCCTCCCCGCGCAGCAGGCCGGCTGCCAGCACGATGAGACAGATCACGACCACCGCGATCGCGATGACGGTGCCGAGGCGGGCCAGTCGCTTCTGCAGCGGCGTCTGCACCCCCTCGGCGCCGGCCACCAGGTCGGCGATCTCGCCGAGTTGGGTCTTCTGCCCGGTCGCCACGACGACGGCCCTGCCGGTGCCCCCGACCACCTCCGTCCCGCGGAACAGCATGCTGGTCCGGTCGGCCACGCCGGCGCCTTCGGCGACCGGGTCCGGGGATTTGCGCACCGGAACGGACTCGCCGGTGAGTGCGGCCTCGGCGGCCTGCAGATCCGTGGACGTGAACAGTCGCACATCGGCCGGCACGCCATCGCCGGCTTCGAGCAGCACGATGTCACCGGGCACGAGCCCTGCGGCGTCGATGCAGCTCACCTGACCCTGCCGCAACACGTCGGCCATGGGTGCCGACAGCCGTTTGAGCGCGGCCAGCGCCTGGTCGGCCCGGTAGGCCTGGAACACCCCGATGATGGAGTTGAGCACGATGATGATGCCGATGACGCTGGCCTCGAGGGGCTCCCCGATCAGCACCGAGATCGCCGCTGCGGCCACCAGTAGATAGATGAGTACGTCGCGGAACTGATCGGCGAACAATCCGAGGAGCCCGCGGGTGGGAGGCTCCGGAAAGGAGTTCGGGCCCACGGCCGTGCGCCGCGACACGACGTCGTCCTCGGCGAGCCCGAGGGCCGGGTCGACGTCGAGTTCATGGAGCACTTCGGCAGCCTCCCGCGCCCACGGTCTGGTCGGCGCGAGCCGGCCGGGCGCGATGGTCATGGCAGCCTCCGGATCACAGTGTTCTACCGCGGGTATTCCGGTCGCCACCTGTGTCGTTGGGACGCGGGACCACCGGGGCCGGAAATGGCGCTGGTCGCGATCAACTCCCGATCCCTGTCTGTGGTGGATCAACCCTCGCGCGGGAGCTGCTCAGACGGGTGCTGTTGGGTAGGTGTGGGACAGCAGTGGCACGATCTGGTCGGCCGGAAGGGCCTTCGAGTAGAGCCAGCCCTGTGCGGAGGGGCACCCGACTTCGCGGAGGTAGGAGGCTTGCTCCGGGGTTTCCACCCCCTCCGCGGTGACGGAGATTCCCAGGGACGCGGCGAAAGCGATGATGCCGGGTACGAGACGGTTGTCCCCACGTGGTGTGCCCGACACGAAACTCCGATCGATCTTGACCACGTCGATGGGGTAGGTGTTCAAGTAGGTCAAAGGGGCGTAGCCGGTGCCGAAGTCGTCGATCGCGATGCCGATGCCCCGCTCATGCAGCCCTTCCAGGTTCGCGCGAGCCGTGGGGGTTTCGTGCAGCAGTGTGGTTTCGGTGATCTCCACACACAGCCCCTTCGGGTCGGTGCCGCTGATGCGGAGTGCGTCGTCGATCGCAGGCAGCAAGCCCGCCTCGGCCAACTGCAGCGCGGACACGTTCACTCGCACGATCAGGGGGTGATCAGCCCGATGGCGGGCCAAGTCACGAGGCCTGCATGCACGCCTCGTGTAGAACCCAGTCGCCGATATCCAGGATGAGTCCAGTTTCCTCGGCGACATCGATGAACCGCTGCGCGCTCCACACGGTTCCATCGGGGTGGTTCCATCGCAACAGGGCTTCCAGGGCGACGACGCCGCCACTGGCGAGGTCGACCTCGGGTTGATACCAGACGTCGAGTTGGTCTCGTTCGAGTGCGCGACGCAGATCCGTTTCGATTGCCAGACGCGCCGTGGCCGCGGCACCTAGATCCTCGTTGAACACGACCACACGGTCGCGCCCCTGGGATTTCGCAGCGTGCATGGCCGTGTCCGCCTCCCGGACCAGGTCGCCCGGTGTACCTGCCCCAGTGGTGACGGCCACTCCGATACTGGCAGTGGCGAACAGCTCGGCCCCGGCGATGCCGAAGGGGCGGCGGAACGCCAGCAGCAGTTGTTGCGCGTGGACCTCCGCCTCGCCCGGCTCATCCAGTGACGAGGCAACCAGCGCGAACTCGTCAGCCCCGAAGCGTGCGACGAAACTGCCTGGAGGTGCGCCGTTGGAGATACGTGCGCCGGCCGCGATCAGTAACTCGTCGCCGGACTCGTGTCCGAGTGTGTCGTTGATGTCCTTGAAGTGGTCGAGGTCGACCATCAGGACGGCTGTGTGCCGCCCCGCATGATGTCCGATCGACGTCGTGCGGGAGATCTCGTCGAACAACGCACTGCGGTTGGGAAGCCCGGTCAAGGGATCGTAGGTCGTCAGCTTGGTCAATTCGGCCGCCGCGCGCCGGGATTCCGTGACGTCGGCAGCCACTCCTTGCAGACCGATGATGGCACCGTTCAGATCGCGGACGGCCTCTCCGCGGGTCAGGACCCACCCGTTCGACCCGTCTGGGCGGCGGGTCTCGAGTTCCAGTTCATACGGCACCCCCGACGCTTGTGCTTCGCTGATCGCTGCGCTGAGCCGCTGCCAGCTCTCATTGGTGTACAGACTCTCCTGGTGCGCAATGTCCGGCGCCGTTTGCGACGGGTCCAGGCCGAGTATCCGGAAGAGTTCCTCCGACCATGTGATCCTCTGGGTCGCCAGGTCCATCGACCAGCTGCCGAAACTTGCGATCAGTTGTGCGGCTTCGTACTGTGCCTGCCGGACACGTGCGGACGACTCCGCTTCTTTGCGTTCGGTGACGTCACGGTGCGTGACGATGACGTGTGCCACCGTGCCGTCCGATGCGACCTGCGGCAGGACAGTGAGTTCATGCCAGCGCTCGCCCAGGCTGGTGTGCTCGCAGCACTCGAAGGTGTCCGGCCTTGCTGTGGTCAGAACCTTCTGACAGTGGTCCGACCAGTCGATGAGGCCTGGGGCCGGGTAGCCGAGGTCGACGAGTGACCGGCCGATCACCGGCGTCTCCGGGTGCCCGAGCATCCGCGCCACGCCCGCGTTGACGTAGTCGACGCGAAGATCCTCGTCGAGTCGCAGGATGTTCTGCCCTACGTTGTCCAGAACCACGTGCAGGAGCGCCTCGCTGGCGGCCAGCGCCCGCTCGGCCTCCGCCCACGGTGTGACGTCGATGAAACTCACGACGATCTGCTCGATCTGTCCGGCCTCATCGGTGACGGGCAGTGCACTGACCTCGATCGTCACGTCCGGTCCCGTGGGTGGATGGATGATCATCGTCAGCGCCTCGACCGGCAGGCGCGACTCCAGCACCTGCATCACGGGGAAGCGCTCCAGTGGCATCGGTGAGTGATCGGCCTCCAAGAACACCCATTGCGGATCGGTGGCCAGGCGCCCCTCGAGGTCCCGGATGCCCAGCAGGTCTCGAGCGCGCTCGTTGGCCTCGAGGATCTCGGTGTCGGCCGCGTGGATGACAACCCCCGCCTTCAGGGCTGCGAGGACGGCTTCGTAGCGGGACTGCATGGCCACCCTCCTCCCGGCATCGGCCCTCCCGACCCTCACAGTATGGGCGCGCAGTGGGCGGTGACTCAGAACAGTCGGTCGCCAAGGTGGTCTCGGGTGGATGGGTTCCCGTCCGGCTCGGATCACGCCGGCGTGGCGGATGGAGTTGGGCGGACACAGGGCCCGAGGTGCAGTTCGTTCACGAAATGCCACGGATCTGTCCACGCGGCCGGCCCGGCTCGGCACTTGACGCGGCGACTCTCCGGCGAGCGGGCGGTAACCCGGGCCCGGTTTGTGCCACTATGACGAACATTCCCGGCCGAGCGGAGGACAGCCCATGGCGCACATGAGCCGACGATCATTCATCGCGTTCAGCGGTGCCCTGGCAGCCTCACTCGGCCTGCCGCGGTCGATGGTCGGCAGTGCGCTCGCAGCACCATTGGCACCAGCAGACGTGCCGACGACCCTGCGCGAGACCATTCGGCAGTCCACGACCGGCAACCGCGCGTACCGCACCCTGTTGACCGCCCCGGGGGAGTCGTTCATCGTCCGCGAGGACCTCGTCGTCAACCGGCCCTCCCCGGGTCGGGTGGCCAGGCGGCGTTCCCTGGCCTATCTCGGGCACACCTCCGACATCCACATCCAGGACACCCAGTCGCCATCCCGACTGGAGCCTGTGATGGCCTTCAGCCCGACTCTGATGCCCGGCATCTGCCGGCCGCAGGAGTCGATGTCGCTGTTCGTGCAGGCGCAGATGGTGCAGGCGTTCAGTGATGCGGCCAACAGTCCGGTCACCGGGGCGCCGATGGCGGCGGTCCTGAACACCGGCGACTCGGCAGACCAGATCTCCAACCTCGAGACCCGTTGGTACATCAAGGTCATGGACGGGGTGCCGGTCATGGCGAACTCCGGGGCTGAGGGCGTCTACGAAGGCGTCGAGGTCTGGCCTGAGGCGACGTACGCCTACCACCCCGACGATCCGTCCGGCGACATGTGGGGCGAGTACGGATTCCCGCAGATCCCGGGTCTGATGGAGGCAATCGTCACGACCGAGGTCACCAGTCCCGGCATGCCGGCCCCCTGGTACTCGGTGTTCGGCAACCATGACGTGCTGCTCAATGGTTTCGTCGGCCAGGACGACTCCTTGCGCTCGCTGGCCACGGGTCACACCAAGTACTGGTCGTTCCCGTCCTGGGTGACCGACCAGTTCACGGGTATGGCAACCGACCCGAGTCCCTTGCAGCGGGGGCTGGACTTCGTGCGCCAGCAGTTCGGCCTGGTGGGTGGCTTCAAACGCGTGACCTCCGATCCCGACCGGCAACTGCTGCAGGGCCAGGACTTCATGGCCGCCCACTTCGAGGACAACGGCGGCGGTCCGGGGCCCGTGGGGCACGGGTTCACCCAGACGAACCTCGACGACAACACCACCTTCTGGTCCACGGACATCGGCCCGAACCTTCGCATGTTCGGACTCGACACCTGCAACAGGCTCACGGGTGCCGACGGTGCGGTGCCGAAGAACCAGTTCGAGTGGCTCGAGGCGGGTCTGCAGGAGTGCGTCGCGCAGGACAAGTTGGCGATCATCCTGAGCCACCACAACAGCCTGACACTGGAGAACACGGCCGAGTCGATCTTCCATCCGGGCGAGCCCCTGATCCACGCCGACGAGTTCATCGCGATGCTCGTGAGATACCCCAACATGATCGCCTGGCTCAACGGCCACACCCACACCAACACGATCAAGGCCCACCCCAACGCGGATGGCACAGGCGGCTTCTGGGAGATCACCACGGCTTCCTGCATCGACTACCCGCAGCAGCAGCAGGTGGTCGACATCTGCGACAACCGCGATGGCACGATGTCGATCTTCGCCATCACGATGGACCACGCCTCCCCGGCGCAATGGACCAGCGGCGACTTCTCCCAGGTCGGGATCGCGTCCCTGAGTCGGGAACTGGCCTCCAACGACTGGACGGCCACGCCGTTCGCGCTGATGGGTTCGGACCTCGACCGCAACGTGGAGTTGATCCTGCCGGCGCCGTTCGACCTGGAGAAGATCTCCGACGCCGATCTGGACAAGGAGATCATGCAGCGAAGAGCCACGGTCCTCAAGAACACGAAGGGGGCAGGCGCATGAAACGACTGCTCGCCGTGCTCGCGTTGATACCCCTGGCCGGATGCACCCAGATCGCACAGTTGCAGCCGGTCGCCGGTGCCGAAGTGACGGCCGTTCGGATCGCCACGAACGACGTGCTCGTGGACAAGGGCGTCCCGATCGGCGTGGCGCCGGTGTGCGATGTGGAGGGAGATCTCTACGTCTGCAAGGGCACGACCCGCAACGGCCGCGAGATCAGGTCGGAGGCCAAGAGCCTCGAGGAGTTCGGGGCGACGACGACCGAGTACGGTGCGTACTCGCCGGCGGTGGTCTCGCTGAAGGTGACGGTGGGAGCCCAGGAGATCTTCAACGGGCAGGTCGAAACCGTCCTCGCCGACAACGCGCAGGAGGCGAAGTGAGTACCGACGTAGCCCGCCCGGCACCCGCGGGATACCGCTTCTCTGCACTTCTCAAGGCATTGGCCGTGATGTGGCGCAGCTCCGGGCCCGCGCTGCTGTTCATCGTGATCAACACCGTGGTGCAGGGATTCCTCACCTGGCTCAACACCCAATCCGCGCTGAGTTTCGGCTTCCTTGTCGCGGTCCTGGTGTCCGGGATCAGCGTGATGGCGCTGTATGCGGTACTCACGTCCTGCGCGCTCGGCGCAGTCGACCGCGACGGGGAATCGGCGCTGGGCAGGGTGAAGGCCCACGCAGGTGCATTCACGGGCTGGGCGCTGCTGCAGTGGCTGCTGGTGCTCCTGGTGACCCTGATTCACCCTGTGCTGGTCCTCCTGGTCGCCGCCTTGACGCCGTTCCTGTCGATCGCTGCCATGGACGGGCAGTCGAATGCTCTTGCGGTGAACTTCCGCACGCTCGGCGGCAAGTTCTGGCGCTGGCTCGTGACATCGGTGATCCTGCTCGTCGCCGGCGTGATCTACTTCCTGCTCGCTGCCGTGGACGTCTTCTTCATCAAGGGCACCCCGGCCGCGATCTTCTTCTGGCTGGCCATCGGAGTGGTCGCGTGGTGGCTGCTCACGGCGTGGACATTGGTGTACCGCGCGGCGCGGGCCGAGGACGCCGGCGAGTCATAGGCTCGGGGGCATCTTCGGCGGGATGTGATGAGCCGAAGCTGCGTGTCTGCGACGGTGATTCGATCGCAAGTGCGGGTGTATCGTTCGTCTTGTGCCTCAACTGCGGATCTCTGATGCGGCAACATTCCTGGGTGTGAGCGATGACACCGTGCGCAGACTCGTGGACTCGGGGGTGTTGGCCGCCGCCATCGACGAATCCGGGCGCAAGGTCATCGACGGCTTGGCGTTGGCGATGTACGCGCGCGCTCGTGCCGCAGCGGCGGCAGAGCCCCTGGGTGTGAGCAGCTCGGCGCGCAATCGCTTCGTCGGACTCGTCACCGAGATCACCTCCGATGAGGTGATGTCACAGGTGGAACTGCAGTGCGGGCCGTACCGCGTGGTCTCGCTGCTGAGCACTGAAGCCGTGCGTGACCTGAACCTGGAACCGGGGTCGGTGGCGGTCGCAGTCATCAAGTCAACGAATGTGATCGTCGAAGTCGAACGGTGATGAAGCGACGTGTTTGTGCATTGGTCGCCATGTCCGGCCTGATCGCGACGGGCTGCTCGAATCGGCCCGGCGAGAGCACAACGATCACCGTCTTCGCCGCGGCTTCGCTGCAGGCCACGTTCACACGACTGGGCGCGCAGTTCGAGACCGCGAATCCCGGCACGACGGTGATGTTCAACTTCGGCGGGTCCTCCGATCTTGTGGCGCAACTGCAGGATGGTGCCTCGGCCGACGTCTTTGCCGCCGCCGACACCGTGACCATGGACAAGGCGGTGGCCGCCGGCCTGCTGTCTGCCCGACCGGCGGTCTTCGCCACCAATTCGATGGAGATCGCTGTGCCGCCGGGCAATCCGGCCGGGGTCACATCGTTCGTTTCCCTAGCGGATCCAGGGATCGCCGTGGTCGTGTGTGCGCCACAGGTGCCCTGTGGTGCCGCGACGCGGACAGTTGAGCAGAACGTGGGTGTCGCGTTGATGCCGGTCAGCGAAGAGAACTCGGTGACCGATGTCCTGGGCAAGGTGATCTCCGGGGAGGCGGACGCCGGGGTGGTGTACGTCTCCGATGTGATCTCCGCCGGCGATGCGGTTGACGGCGTGCCGATCCCGACTGCCGACAACGCGACGAACGACTACCCGATCGGGGTGCTGAAGGGCAGCACCAGCGCGGACGACGCAGGTGAGTTCCAGGCATACGTGCTCGGCCCTGAGGGGCAGCAGGTCCTCGCCGAAGGCGGATTCGGGACGCCGTCGTGAACCGTACACCCCGCCTGGACGTTCCGAGCTGGATCTTCGTACCCGCCGCAGCCGGTTCGCTGTTCATCGTCCTGCCGCTCCTGGCCATGCTCACGCGAGTGGACTGGGCCGACCTCCCCGCGCTGATCACATCGCCCGGTGCGCGTACCGCGTTGCTGTTGAGCCTGAAGACCTCAACGATCGCAACACTGCTGTGCCTGGTTTTCGGCGTGCCCATGGCGATCATCCTTGGCCGCAGCACCTTTCGGGGACAGGACGTCATGCGCTCTGTGGTTCTGCTGCCGCTGGTGCTGCCACCGGTGGTCGCAGGGATCGCCTTGCTCTACACATTCGGCCGCCGGGGTCTGCTGGGAGGCAGCCTCGAGGCGTTCGGGATCCAGATCGCGTTCTCGACGACGGCAGTGATCATGGCGCAGACCTTCGTCGCCATGCCCTTCCTCGTGGTGAGCCTGGAGGGTGCCCTTCGTTCGTCCGGGCAGCGCTACGAGGAAGTTGCGGCGACGCTGGGTGCGCGGCCCACAACGGTGTTGCGACGGGTCACGCTTCCGATGGTCCTGCCTGCTGTGGCCTCCGGGGCGGTCCTGTCCTTCGCCCGGGCACTGGGGGAGTTCGGTGCCACGATCACGTTCGCGGGCAGTCTGCAGGGCACGACGCGCACCCTGCCCTTGGAGATCTATCTGCAACGTGAGGTGGATCCGGACTCCGCGATCGCGCTGTCCATGGTGCTCGTGGTCGTGGCCGCATTGGTCATCTCGCTGGCACGGAGGACGGCGAGGCCGGCATGAGTCTGACGTTCCGGGCGGCGGTGAAGGACCGCGACCTCGATGTGTCCCTCGAGGTCCCGCATGGCCGAACCCTCGGCCTGATCGGCGCCAACGGCTCTGGTAAGAGCAGTGTGCTGGCGGTCCTGGCCGGCTTGGTGCGCGCGGATTCGGGCACGGCTGTTCTCGACGGCGAGGAACTTTTCAGTGCGCGGGTGTGGGTGCCCCCGCACCGGCGTCGGATCGGGTTACTGGCGCAGGACTCGCTGTTGTTCCCGAGGATGAGTGTTGTCGACAACGTGGCCTTCGGTCCGCGCAGTCAGGGTCTATCGCGGCCTGCGGCGAGAGCCGTCGCGCAGCATTGGCTCATCGAGGTGGACGCTGCTGACCTCGCTGACCGCAAACCGTCGGAGTTGTCGGGGGGACAGCAGCAGCGCGTGGCGCTGGCGCGGGCTCTGGCGACACAGCCGCACCTGCTTCTGTTGGATGAACCGCTGTCTGCCACGGATGTGGGGATGGCGGCGATGATGCGACAGACTCTGCGCAGGGTCCTGGCCGGTCGAACCGCCGTCATCGTCACCCATCACGTGCTGGACGCTGTCCTCCTGTGTGACCGTGTGGCGGTGCTGGAGGCGGGGCGCGTCGTGGAGACCGGAAGGACGGAGGAGGTCTTCCGCAGGCCGCGCAGTGACTTCGCCGCGAGCATCAGCGGGCTGAACATGGTGCGCGGTGTGGCGACCGGACCGGACAGCCTGGTCGCCACGGACGGCACGGTGATCCATGGCGAGCCCGACATGGCGTTGACGCCCGGCGATCCGGCACTGGCCGTCTTCCGGCCGGAGGCGGTCTCCGTGCATCGCAGCGCCCCCGGTGGCAGCCCCCGCAACCAGTTCCTCGGACCGGTGACGTCGATCGAACCTCAAGCACATCTCGTGCGCATCCAGGTGGGCGATCTTGGTGCGGACATCACCGCAGATTCGGTCGCGCGGCTCGCGATCGACGTGGGGGAGTCCGTCGTGCTGGTGATCAAGGCGGCCGAGGTCAGCCTGTATCACGGGTAGTTCTCCGTCCAGAGATCACGCGGTTGCGGCTGTTGGGTGGGCGGCCGTGCAGTGCTGTGATCCATCCGGTCAAGGCGGCGCGGCGGGCGGCTGGGTGGAGTGGGCCCTTTCGTGGGTTGCCGTGGGTCCGGGGCTGGTAGGGCGGTGTGATATCCCGCCACGGGCGTGGCACGGTCGGTTGTCGGTCAGGATCTGTCCGCGCATTCCGGTTAGAGATCGGCATGTTGGTTAGTCGGCGGCAGGTGGTTAGAGTCCCACGGCCGTACAGGTCTAACCGGAGTGCCCTATGTCTAACCGGGATGCCGATCTCTAACCGGGATGGGGCGATGACCATGCCGGGCCGGCGTAGTGCGGTGCCGACCGGCGCACCGAAGTCCGCGGCGATCGGGACGGTCTCGTCGTCGTGGTCATTCACCGCGCAGCGCAGGTGGGTGCAGCCGGAAACTCCGGTACCTCGGGCATGCGCTGCCGTGGCGTTAGCTCTGCGCGCTTGTGGGCAACCGTGACGCATGGAATGCTCGCCAGCCGCTCCCGGGCGCAGACCACAGCCCACCGGGAGATCTTCACTCATCCCACGCCAGCACGCGGCTACCGTGCCCAACCTGTCCGGACAGAACGGCTACTTGTCGGGTCACCGGGTACATGTCAACATGGCTGACGATCCCGTTGTGACGAATCCCCGGCTGTACTCCGTCATCTTCGAGAACGACAGGGTTCGCGTGCTGCACTATCGGGACGAGCCTGGAGACCGAACGCTCCCGCACCGACACCCTGACAGCGTGATGGTGTGCCTCAGTTCATTCGTGCGCCGGCTCGAGCACGGCGACGAGCACGTCGATGTGACGTTGCAGGCAGGCGACGTGCGATGGCTCGACGCTCAAGAGCACAGCGGTCGCAACGTCGGCGTGACGCCCACTGAGACCATCTTCGTCGAACTCAAAGAGCCCGCCGCCGAGTCCCATGAGCCACGCCTCGGCCCCTCCTGATACCTACTGAGGTTCGGACAGCGCACTCAGCGGCGGACCGGCGACTTGTGGTCGCCCTAGTAGCCGGGGGCCGCCTCTTGCCCGACTGGGTCGCCATGGACCACTGGTTGCCGTAGGCGTTGGCGATCCGGCTGCCGTCGGCCGCGGTGATGCTGAGGCCGGCCGATGGTCGGGGCGGCCGTGCACCCGAACCGCGTTGGCACGGCCGGCTCCCTGTCCAGGGTGACCATGTCGTTCAGGTCGGCCTGGGTGATTGTTCCGAGCACGCTGGCCCGGCTGCCGCCCGCGACGAAGGGGTACTGGACCCATTGGCGTGCGTTGCCCGCGCGGGAGGTCTGGGCGGCAGCCGACGCCGACGGTTGATGTGCCTGCACCGCGGCGACGGGCGCAGGTGTGACGCCGGTCGCGAGGGCGGCTGACATCGCAACAGTGCAACCATGGTTCCTCCCGATTCCTCGAGTGCACGCAACCTAAGGTCTGCGGCCCCGGGGTTCGATCGGTTCCCCGCCTACTCCGGGCGTACCTTGTTCAGTGCGCGACGCGACCGTGCGATCGACTTCCACTTCTGGCGTTCTGCGCGGGCCGCCGCCGGGTCGATGCGTCGTGCCAGGTATGCCAGTTCGCGGCGGAGGCGCCGCCAACTCTCGATTCGTTCCTCCGACAGCCGGCCATCGGCCACAGCGACCGTCACGGCGCAGTCGGGTTCGGACTCGTGCGTGCAGTCCCGGAAGCGGCACTCACGTGCCAGGTCCGTGATGTCGGGGAAACTGTCGACCAGCGCATCCTCGTCCGCCCACAGCTGGAGTTCCCGCAGACCTGGTGTGTCCACCAGATACGCCCCCCAGGGCAACTCCACGAGTCTGCGGGAAGTGGTGGTGTGACGGCCCTTGCCGTCGAAGTCCCGGACGTCGGTGACGACCTGCAGGTCGACGCCCGCGAGAGCATTCACGAGGCTGGACTTCCCGACGCCGGAGGATCCGAGCAGCGCAGCGACCATGCCGTGCTGTAGGAGCGCGCGAAGTCGGTCCAGACCTGCGCCGGTGTGTGCGCTGGTCGTGATGCACTCGGTTCCGAAAGCCACAGTGTCCACCGCGGAAACGCGGTCGTCGAGTTGCCAGGGGTCTGCGAGGTCCGCTTTGGTCAGGATCACAACGGGTGTCGCACCGGAGTCCCAGGCCAGGGTCAGGTACCGTTCCAGCCGTCGGACGCTGAAGTCGTCGTCGACGGCCATCGTGAGCAGTGCGAGGTCGACGTTGGCGGCGATGGGTTGTTCGACCACGGCGTCGTTGGCGACGTCGCCGGGACGCTTGCGGGTCAGCAGGCCCGTGCGAGGTTCGATCTCCACGATTCGGCACAACGCTTCGTGGCGTTCGGCGATCACCCAGTCCCCGACGACGGGATCCTCGTCGAGCCGGTTGCTCACGATTGCCTGATCGCCGGGTTCGATCACCCAGCGGTTCTTGTGCACGGCCGTGACACGGGCACGGAACGTGGTCGCCTCAGCATCCATACGGATGTGATTATGCGCCTGGGGGGCCGTGACTGGCGACGAGGTTTCCGTGGCCCCGGGGCTGGCTCCGAACCCGGTGGTTACGCTCGCAACCATGAGTGAATTGGTCAGCTACGAACTCGACGATGGCATCGCCACCGTGACCCTCACCAACGGGAAGGTCAACGCGATCTCGCCGGACGTGATCGCGGAACTCAACGTGTGCCTGGACCGGTCCGAGGCCGACGAGGCGATCGTGATCCTCACCGGTCAGCCCGGCATCCTGTCGGGTGGGTATGACCTGAAGGTCATGACCTCCGGCCCGGACAACGCGATCGCCCTGGTGGCCGCTGGTTCCACCTTGGCCCGCCGGATGCTGGCTCATCCGTTTCCGATCATCGTGGCCTGCCCGGGGCACGCTGTGGCGAAGGGCGCGTTCCTCCTGTTGTCCGCCGACTACCGGATCGGCGCGGAGGGCCCGTACCGGATCGGGCTGAACGAGGTGGAGATCGGGATGACGATGCACCACGTCGGGATCGAGTTGGCCCGGGATCGGCTCCGGAAGTCCTTCCTCAACCGCTCCGTCATCAATGCGGAGATGTTCGATCCGCAGCAGGCACTGGCCGCGGGGTTCCTGGACGCGGTGGTCGCCCCGGAGGACCTCATGGTGACCGCGCGCAGCGTCGCCGAAGACATGAAGCGGCTGAACATGACCGCCCACGCGAAGACGAAGGTGAAGATGCGGGCCGGCCTGCTGGAGACCCTCGACGAGGCGATCGAGGCGGACAAACAGCCTCTGTGGTGAGCCGTGGGCGTACAGAACTGGTTGAGCGGCGCTTCTCGCCAACCAGTTCTGCACGGTTTCGGTCTGGCCAACCACTTCCGTACGCTCAGCCCGGGCAGATATGCAATACGGAGCCCGCGTCGCGACTGGCGGTGCCCCCGGGGCCGGTCGCCTCGACCGCGATCACGTAGTCCCCGGGCGGCAGCGTGACCGTACCTGTATGAGGGCTGCCACTGAGGCTCACAACGGAACCGACTGGCTTGATGATGGCCTTCACTGACGTCACCTCTCCAGTCACGGTCGTCGTGACCCGCAACGTGAACGCGTCACAGCGGGTGTAACCGCCATCGGCGGACGTGTCGAGGTCCTCGAGAGTGACTCCGGCGATGACCGGTGGCTGCGCAGGTGGCTGCGGGGCAGCCGGTTGGGTCGGAGCACTTGTCGTCGGCGACGTCTTCTTCGATGGCGAGGCCTTGCTGGATGGGGTGCTGGCCGGCTTGGCTGCTTTCGTCGATTTCTGCGGCTTGGTCCCGGACCTGGCTTGTGTCGGAGGGAGCGACGGCTCCGGTTGCGGCTCGTCGCTGGTGACCGGAGCCTTCGGGGTGACCTCAGCGGCGCTGTCAGACGCGGCGGTCGGGGCCTCCGACGCGCTGGCCGAACTGGAGGGCACCGGCCCTGCGGGCGCAGAACCTGTGATGGGTTGGGCATCGCCGGCCGCCGTCGTGGAGCCGTTGGTGGCGATGGCCAGGCCGGCTGCCACCAGTACCAGCGCCACGACGGTCGCCGCGGCGGCGATGATCCAGGCCGTCGAACGCCTGCCGTCCAGCGGCCGGGGGAAGCCTTCGGCGTCGAAGGGGCGGGCTGCCGCGGACACCGGCGCCGCCTGCCCCTGATGCAGGCTGTGTTGAATCCGGGACAGCAGGTCTGCCGGCGGCGCCACGAAGACAGGAGCAGCCATGGCCGGGCGCAGGGCGGCCAGTGCGCCCCGGCGTCGTCGTTCGCAGACGTCGCAGTCCCGAAGGTGGCGCAGAATCCGCTTGCGAAGGAGGGGGGAGAGGGGTTGATCCGCCGGAGCGATGATCCCGGCCAGCGTCTCGCAGTCCTTGCCGCGCGCCCGGTGGAGCACCAGGGCGGAGATGGCGTCGGACAGTCCGGTGCGGGCCCGCGAGAGTCGGGCATGCAGGGCGTTCGGCTTCGTGCCGGTGATCTGGCTGAGGCGCTCCACGTCGAGGTCGTGCTGCAGGGCAAGAGCGAGGATGTCCCGGTCGGCCGGATTCATCGCCGCCATCCCCTGGGCCACTATTCGCGACGCTTCGTCCCTGCGCAGGCCGGCATCGAAGTCGACGCTGTCATCCGGCACTTCGATCACCTCATCGGTGTCGCTGAACCGGTTGCGTCCGCGGATCGCGCGCAGGCACTCGTTGCGCGTGATGGCGTAGAGCCAGGGCCGAAGCTTCGCCGGATCCCGCAGTTGACCGATCGAACCGGCGGCAACCAGCAGGGAATCGTGGACGACGTCCTGCGCAGTCGCGGGATCCCGCAGCATCGTCAGGGCGTATGTGTAGAGCTTCGCCGAGTACGCGTTGTACACACCAGAGAGCCCCTGAGAAGGGTTGCGCGCCAGGTCTGCTGCCAGCTGCGCATCGCTGCTCATGGGGGTAACAGTAGATGCCTCGTCGAATCGCCACATAGATGAGAGTCGTCACGGGCGCGCGGAACAACACTTTTTGGTGCCACGTCTGGCGGATCCGTCGAGTGGCGGATGTGCGTCCCAGTACGGCCGAGGAACCCGGGACGGTTCCCCGGTGGCAGTAGTAGCGTGCAGATGTCGGGGGGTGTGCCTCCGGCGTGAGGAGGTCAGCATGGACGACACGCAACTGATCACGGCTGTTGCGGCGGAAGTTCAAACCCCCGATCGCGATCCCGCCGTCGTCAGTGCCGCCGCCACCGCCGTTGCTCGTGCGCTGGCAGGGATCGACCCGGTGTTCGTGACCGAGGCAGCGGAGAAGTCCGACGGCTCCTTGCGGATCGACGTGTGGGAGAGCGCAGTGGTTCAGTTCGAGGACCTGCTGCCCGAGGATCAGCAGGAGGCCTGGGCGCAGGAGAGTGGCGCATCCTGGCAGATCGCCACGAGCGCGCCCTCGCATCTGCAGGACGTGCTGGCCGCGGCAGTTGATGCGGCTGTCGCGCGCCTCTCCTGACGTGTACGGCTGAGGTCGACCGGCTCACCAACTCCGGCGGAACCTCAGTCGAGGGCGTCGAGTGCCTTCTGGGACAGGTCGATGCGCATCTGGGCCGCGGACATGCCGTCCTGGGCCGCCTGCACGTCCGCCTTCGCCGCCTGCATTTCCGGTGAGGTGTCCGCGGCGGGGGTCTGTGCCTCCGACTGGGCTTGGGAGATCTGTGCCCGTAGGGCGTCGACCTGAGCCTGCGCGGAGGAGACGTTCGCATCGGCGGCCTGTCGCAACCCCTCTGTGACTCCGCGAATGATGCCGGGGCTCGTGACTGCCTGCGTCAGATCCGATGAGCCCTCCGCAGCGTCGAGTTTCGCCTGCGCATCGCTGAGCTGCACCTGTAGGTCCTTGATCGTTGCCTCGGACGCCGATTGTGCCGCACGGGCCTTGTCGGAAAGAGCCCGCTGGGCGGCCTCGAGTCGCTCTTGGGCCGCGGCGAGTTCCGCGGTGTGCTGTGCCAGTGACTCCTGACCCTTGGCCAGTTCTTTCTGAGCTTTCTCCCGTGCCATCTCGGACAGTGACATGGTGGTTCCCTCCTCTGCGGCCCTTCCACCGTAGGCGCCTCAGAGGTGCTGAGCCCATTCGTGCGCCCCCGGGTAGCGGCAGGAGAGCGAGGCTATGCGTGCCGCGAAGCGAAGACCCGCGACGAAGTCGTCCAGTCCGAACCGGCCGACGTGGGCCAGCCATGCGCCATGGAACACGTCCCCTGCCCCCAGAGTGTCGGCTGCGGCGACCGGCTCGACCTCCACTGAACCCTGAAAGCCATCGGAGATGACCTCAATGGCGTGGTGACCGTGCGTCACGGCGAACGCCCGGGATCCCCACTCGATGGGTTCGGGGGGTCGGAAGTCGGCTGACAGCACCGCGGCGTCGACCAACGGGATCAGGCGTTCCAGACCGGTCTTCCAGGAACCGCCGTCGAGCAGCACCGGCACTCCGGCGAGCCGGGCAGTTGCGGCGGCATCGATGCACAGGGCGAGGTGGTGGCCATCGACCAGCAGTGCGGCGCAGTCGGTCAGGACGGCCGCCGACACCCTGGTGGCCGGACTTGCGGCGGCGTTGACGGAGATGACCGCCCTGCCCGCATCTGTCACGGCGACCGACGACAGCGGCGGCTGCCATTCATGTCCCGCGGCCGCGTCGACCACCTCCACGCCGGTGTCGGCGAGTTGTCCGGTGATGGCTGCGCCCAGGGGTCCTGCGCCCAGGCAGGTGATCAGTCGTGAGCGCACCCCGAGTGCCCGGGCGGTGAACGCCGCATTCGCGGCGGGTCCGCCGAACTCCAGACGTGCCTCGTGGGCCTGGACCTTCTCGTCGGGCCCGGGCAGGTGGTCGACGTACTGCACGAGATCCAGGGTGGTCAAGCCGCAGGTCGCTACCCGGGACATGGGTCAGGCCACGTCGTGGTCGGCCAGGAACTCCTCGACGTAGCGCCACGTGGTGTCCCGCGCCGAGCGGCCGCTGAGGACGCCGAGGTGCCCGCCCGGCGCGGTCTCAAGGCGCACCGAGGGGCTCTTGGTGAGCAACGTCGCGACGTGATGCGCTGAGGCCGGTGGCGCGAAGAACAGGTCTCCGGTGCCGGCGATGGCCATCACCGGCACTGTCACCTCCCCGAGTTCGACGACCCGGCCGCCCTTGAGGACGAGCCGGCCCTCGGAGAAGCGATTGGTGCGGATCAGTGAGTGGTAGATCTGCGAGATGCTACGGCCCGGGTAGGCCTCCATGGTGTCCATGAGCACGTCCACGGCTTCGATCTGGGCCAGGGTGTCAGGGTCGTCGCGGCTCTGCAGTTGCAGCAGCGGCTTCTTGATCTGCTTGACAGGATCGAGCCATCGGTAGATCAGGCCGTTCAGTCTGCCGGGGATCCCACCCAGGACTCTGACCAGGCCCGTGGTGAGCACGCCGTTGGTGAGGTCCTCCATGATGCGAACCGGGCCGAGGACCTTCACCTGGCCGAAGTCGAAGGGGCTGGCCACCGACGTGACGCTGACGATGGGGAGGTCCGGGTGGGCGGCGGCGGTGAACATCTCCAGGATGCCGCCGAGGCACCAGCCCACGAGATGCACACCGCTGGCACCGGAGTCGGCCAGCACGGAGGCGATCGCGTCGGGCAGCACCGTGTCGATCCAGAATTCCAGGCCGAGGTCCTGGTCGCGCAGAGTGCTGATGTCGCCGTAGTCCACGAGGTACGTCGGGCGACCGGTGTCGAGCAGGAACTCCACCATTGAACAGCCGCGGCGCAGGTCGAAGCAGACCGGTGTGGCGGCCATCGGGGGGATGAGCAGCACGGGCAGAGCATCGGGGTCGGGGTCCGCGGTGGGCTCGTAGTGGTGCACCGTGCACTTCGGCTCATCGAAGATGACCTCCGACGGCATCCGTCGCAGGTCCGCGAATCCTCCGCCGAGCAGACTCCGATAGATGGTGCGAGTTTCGCGTACTACCGGATCGACGCCGGCCCGGGGAAGGTTGAGGTCCATTTCCCACTACGGTAACCCGGTGTTGATCGTCGGGCGGGGGCGCGGTCGGTCGCGCGTAGGCTGGACTTCGTGGTGATCCCCCTGGTGCTCCTGCCATTGGTCGACGACGCTCCGGTGCACCAGGTCATCGTCGTGCGCGCGCAGACTTGGAGCAGTCAGCGCGCCACGCTGCGGCGTTTCGAACGGGTCCAGGACCAGTGGGTGGCCGTGGGTCCGCGAGTCGACGCGTGGATCGGGGTCAACGGGTTTGCGCCGCGCCGCGAGCGACGTCAGAACAGTGGCGAGACGCCGGCCGGGATCTACCGATTGCCCATGGCGTTCGGCCGGTCGTCGGAGAACGTGGCGAAGTTGCCCTTCCATCGGGTCACCCCGTCGTCCTACTGGCCCTACGATCCGCGCGATCCGCGCACATACAACGTCCTGCAGACCAACCGGTCGCCGCGAGCCCGGTGGCGCGACGATGGCCAGTGGTCCGAGCGCCTGGCCTCCTACGGACGTGCCTATCGACTCGCGGTGGTGATCGGATACAACCTTCCGGGGGCGGTCTACCGGCATCCCGCCACGGGGGAGTGGCGCACCCGCAAGCCCGCGGCGACCAACAAGGGCGGCGGGATCTTCCTGCACGTCCATCGGAGCCGCCCGACAGCCGGGTGTGTTGCCATCGGCCTTCGGTCGATGCGGGCGACTGCCCGCTGGTTGGACCAGGACGCGAACCCCCGGATCGTGATGGGGACCTACGCATCGACCCGAGGCTGGCGGGCGAAGGTCCCCTGATGCGGGGCATCTTGAGCGCACCGTAGACGGGGTTCTGCAGCGACGACGTTCTACGGCGGGGTCAGTTGTCGGTTGGGCACCCAGTCCGGTGCGTCCCGGGGGTTGGGTGCCTAACGGTCAAGTGAGTTGTCGTCTCGGCACCCAGTCAGGGGTGCTCGTGGGGTTGGGTGCCTGACGGTCAATTGGGGTGTCGTCTGTGGCACCAGGTCCTCCGTGTCGTCGAAGGCTGGCCAGTCCGTACCCCGGCAGACCCCGGACCTAGGCGGCGCCTTCGCGGCCCAATTGCTCGGTGCCCTCGTCGCCGAGTGCCGAACCGGTCGGGCGCGTGATCCTCCAGAAGATCACCGCGATCGCGCCGCCCACGAAGGGTGCGATCAGGAACAGCCAGACCTGCTGCAACGACTCGCCGCCGGCGAACAGTGCCGGTCCTAGCGAGCGTGCGGGGTTGACCGAGGTTCCGGTCAGCGGGATGCCGACCAGGTGGACCGCCGCGAGCGCGCCGCCGATGGCCAATCCCGCGAAGTCCGGCGCTGCGGCCCAATCGGTGACCAGAAGGATCACGCCGACGAAAGCTGCAGTGAGCAGGGCCTCGGCGAGGAAGGCGCCTAGAGCGTTCGGTCCCTCTCCGCCGAATGCGTTCGTACCCAGGCCGCCGGTCTCGTCGGTCACCCCGCCGGAGTTGACCAGGACCCAGAGGACGAAACCGCCGAGTGCCGCACCCAGGAACTGGGCGACCATGTACAGGCCGGCTTCCTTGCCCGATTGCCTTTTCGACAGCCAGAAGGCCAGGCTGACCGCGGGATTGACGTGACAGCCCGACGTTGGGCCGATGGAGTAGGCCAGTGCCATCAGGACGATGCCGAAGGCCAGTGCCACTCCCAGCATGCCGATGGACTTGATGCCACTGACGGCGGCGCCGACGGCCAGGAACACCAAAAGGAAAGTGCCGATGAATTCTGCCATGAGTTTGTTCGCCATGCGGGTGAGAACCTCCTAGACCATTCGACGCTACCGCACGTCCGGGCGAAAGTCAGGAAGCCGCGCACGTGTCGCACAAGCCGAGGATCTCCACGGTGTGGCTCACGTCGCTGAAGCCGTGGTCCTCGGCGGTGCGCTGTGCCCAACGTTCCACCGGCGCGGCAGTCACCTCAACGGTGAAACCGCAGGATCGGCACACGAGGTGATGATGGTGCCCTGTGCTGCAAGCGCGATAGCGGGCCTCGCCGTCCTGGCCGAGCAGGATGTCGACCTCTCCACTCTCCGTCATCGCCGCCAAGCAGCGGTAGACCGTGGTCAGGCCCACGTCGTCGCCGGCGTCGCGCAGGTCCGCGTGGATCTGCTGGGCGGTGCGGAAGTCCTCGCGTTGGTGCAGGAGCGCGGCCACCGCATCGCGTTGCCGGGTCCGTCGCCGGGTCATGTCGACCTCCTTAGGAGTGCACCGACGGGCAGTGCGAGCAGGAAGCATGCCAGGGTGAGCAGGACGATCGTGGCACCCGAGGGGGCATCCACGTAGAAGCTGGCGATCACACCACCGACCGCACAGGCGACTCCGATGACCACGCCCAGTACGGCGGTGCCGCGGAACGAGGAACTCACCTGTTGCGCCGCGGCGATCGGCACGATCATGATTGCGCTCACCAGCAGCAGTCCGACGGTCCGCATGCCGATCACCACGGTGACAGCGGCGAGGACCGTGGTGAGGACACTGATGAGTTCGGTCCGGATCCCCTGCGTCCGGGCGACCTCCGGATCGAACGCCACGGCGAACATCTCACGGCCGAAGACGGCGAGGAAGCCGAGCACCGCCACCGCTGCGACGGTCAGCCAGACCAGGTCGGCCGCGGAGACGGTGGTGATTGCGCCGAAGAGGTACTGGTTCAGCGAGGAGGCAGCACGGTTGCCCGCGAGGTAGGTCAGCAGCACGCCGCCTGCGATGCCGCCGTAGAAGACGAGGGCCAGGACCGTGTCACCGGCCGACCGGCTGCGGGCCCGCAGCACCTCGATGCCGATGGCGCCGAGCACTGCGACGGCCAATGCGGTGGGGACCGGCGCGGTACCGGTGAGGAACGCCAGACCGACGCCGGTGAGCGCGACATGCCCCATGCCGTCGCCCAGGAGTGCGAGCCGGCGCTGCACGAGGAACACCCCGATCGCCGGTGCGACCAACCCGACGATCGTCGCCGCCAGCAGCGCCCGCTGCATGAAGTCGAAGGTCACCCAACTCATGGTCCCTCCATGAGGCCGGGGCCCTCGTCCGTGTCGTGGTTGTGATGCCAGACGTGCTCGGTCCATTGATGGGGAGGCGGGGAGGCGCCGTCGTAGCGAACCGATCCGCCGGCGGGCGGACCCAGCACGATGGCCCGTTCAGCCAGGCTGGCGACCGGACCGAGGTCGTGTGTGATGAGCACGATCGTGACGCCGGTCGCGTGCAACTGCGCAACGTGCCCGGCCAGACGTGCCTGCTCGCCGGCGTCGATACCGGCCGTCGGCTCGTCCATGATCAGCAGTTCGGCCCGCGTGGCCAGTGCCCGGGCGACCATCACCCGCCGCTGCTGGCCACCGGACAGGTCTTCAAGACGGTCCTTGCACCGCTCCCGCAGGCCGACGTCCTCGAGTGCTTGCCGCACGCGGGATCTCTCGTCCCGACTCAGTGGCCGCCACCGGTGATGCGCCGAGGTCAGGGCGCTGCGCACAGCTTCTTCGACGTTCAGCGGCACCGCGCTGTGGGCCAGCAGTCGCTGCGGGACGTAGGCCACGCGCCGCCATTGGCGGAACCGTGAGACGGGGGTGTCGAACAACCAAGCCTGTCCCTCATCCGGACGGATCAGGCCCAGCAGGCTGCGTACCAGGGTGGTCTTTCCGGTCCCGTTCGCGCCCATCAGCGCGACGAACTCCCCGGGCTGTATCTCGATCGTGACGTCACGCAACACCGGCTGGCCGAACTGGACGCCGAGGCCGGACGTGCGGATGACGCTCATGAACAGTTCTGGCCGGCTTCCACGGTGCCAAGGTTATCCCGCATCGCGCTGAGGTAGTCACCCTCGGCGGGCGGGCCCTCCAGCGGATCGAGCGTGGCGGTCTGCACTCCCGCTTCGGAGGCCACGGTCTGCGCGACCGCCGGATCGACGAGGGTCTCGGTGTATACGGTGGTGACGCCGTTGTTGCGGACGAAGTCCACCAGTTCGGCGATGGCTGCGGCGCTGGGCTCGGTCTCCGGTGACAGTCCGGAGATGCCCCTCTGGTCGAAGCCGTACTGATCGGCGAGGTAGCCGAACGCCTCGTGGCTGACCACCATCGTCGTGATTTCGCAGGTCGCTGTTCCTTCCTCCCACTCGGTGTTCAGTGCGGCGAGCTCGTCGGTCAGGCGCGCCGCGTTGTCCTGGTAGGCCTGTGCGTTGTCCGGGTCCGATGTTGCGAGCGTGTCCGCCACTGTCGTGGCCATCTGCTGCATCAGGACCGGGTCCAGCCAGACGTGTGGATCGGTGCCTGCGTGCTCCTCGTCGGCGTGCTCCTCGTCGGCGTGCTCCTCGTCGGCGTGCTCCTCAGCCTCGCGCAGAGGCAGCCCGGCTGACAGGTCGACGGCGGTTCCCGAGGCTTCGGCCACCGCATCGTCCACCGCGGGTTGGAAGTCGCCGATGTAGAAGACCGCGGCTGCGTCCTGGACCTGTGCCACTTGCTGTGGCGTCAACTCGAGGTCGTGCGGCTCTGCTCCAGGCGCAGTCAGCGTCTCGACGTCGACCAGGTCGCCGCCCACTTGCTCCACGAGGAATTGAACGGGGTAGTGCGAGGCCACCACGGTGGACGTGCCGGCAGTGTCCGAATCGCTGGCCGAGCAGCCGGCGAGCAGGAGACCGCCGAGGGCGACGGTTAGCAGAGTCTTGGTCATGTACGGAGACTAACACTAATGAAAATGATTGTCGTTAGCGGATCTGCCCCGGGGGTGTCCCTGGGCGCGGTCCGGGACCGGGCCACCAAGGCCACGATCCGCGAGGAAGCCAGCAAACACCCGCTACGAACGTTCCGAGCGGGTTCGCTGCTGCAGCATCCCGGTTAGACATCGGCACTCCGGTTAGAGATCGGCATCGCGGTTAGACATACGGCACTCCGGTTAGCCCTATACGGCCGTGGGACTCTAACCAACCTGCCGCCGACTAACCAAGATGCCGATCTCTAACCGGACTGTCCAGCCAGGTCCTGAGCGACAACTAGCCTGTCTCTGGCCTAGCGCTTCACCGGTGCCCGCAGGAGTCTGCTGTCGCCCTCGGACGCGGTGTAGAGCCATGCGCCCGACCGGCTGAAGGCCACGGCCTCCGACTGTCGCAGCAGTGGGGGGTTGCTGCGGCCAAGACGCGCCCCGGGGATCGGTGTGCGATACCGGGTGATCGTGGCGTAGTCGCGGATCGCGTACCCCTGACGACTCAGCGCTGCGTCGGTGGCGAACGGCACGGTGGTGGCGAGTTTGCGAGCCCGGACCTTCGAGGCGCGCACCGGGATCCGGTAGAGCGGGCCGGTGGCGCTCTTCGCGATCACGTAGAGGTGGGAGCCGTCCTTCTCAGCCATCAGCGCCTCCGCGTCCCTCGGCCCGCCCGGGTAGGTGAAGCGGTGTGAGCGGGCGGCTCCCGACGTGATGCCCAGGGCAGGCTCCGGCACCTCGAGCACCCGGACACTTCGCCGCGATCTCAGGTTGTCGCCGCTATCGCCCACCCAGAGCACCGGCTCCCCGTCGGCGTTACGCCCGCTGGCCAGCGCCTCCCAGTCGGTGTTCGGGGAAGACAACGTGTGCTGGCCTCGGATCCGACAGTCCTTGGTGTCGAGGGCGTACAGCACTGGGGCGTTCCCGCTGTCATTGATGGCCCAGAGCACCCCCGGGTGCCGCTGCGACGGTGCCAGCCCGCTGAGTTCCGGCAGTGCCTCGAGGTCGTAGGTGCACGCGGTCTTCCAGGCGCCGGTGCGCCACGAGGTCGGTGGCGGTGCGGCGGGATCGGCGTCCACCGTCGGTGCCGCGCACGCCGTGCACGCCATGGCCACCAGGACCGCACGGACGATCATGCCGGCGGTGTCGCGATGCCGCCGAGCTGTTCGGCGAACCAGTAGCCACTGTCCTTGATGACTCTGCGCTGGGTGTCGTAGTCGACGTACACGAGTCCGAAGCGAGGCTCGTAGCCGGCGGCCCACTCGAAGTTGTCCAGCAACGACCAGCAGAAGTAGCCGTCGACGGGCACCCCGCGGTCCATCGCGGCACGCACCTGGGCCAGGTGGGATTCGTAGTAGGCGATCCGGCGGGAGTCGCGCACCCGCTCGGCCACCAGGTGGTCGGGGAACGAGGCACCGCCCTCGGTGACGACGATGCGCCCGAACCTCTCGTAGGCGTTGACCATGTCGAGCACCATGCCGAGGCCCTCGGGACGGATCTCCCACCCCATGGAGGTCTTCTCGACCTCCGGATCGTCACCGAATCCGGGGATGGTCCACAGGCCCGGGATGGGGCGGAAGGGTGCACGTAGGCGTGTGTAGTACTGGACCCCGAGGAAGTCCAGGTCCACCTCGCAGCGCTCCAGGTCGCCGTCCTGTATGTAGCGGCGCATCATCCGCAGAATGGGCGCGTCGTCCACGGGGTAGCCCAGGCCGAGGCCGGGTTCCAGGAAGGCGCGGTTGAGCATCGCGTTGGCGGCACGTTCTGCACGCTGGGCAAGATTCGGACCCGGGCCGGAGCCCTTGGCAGCTGTCAGATAGTGCGTGGTGCCCACGACCGGGTCCGTTGCGGTCGCCCGGAGTGCGGCTGCCCCTGCCGACGTCGCCAGATGTACGTGGTGGATCGCGGGGAAGAAGTTGTTGAGGCCGCGCCGGCCCGGGGCGTGCTCACCGAGCATGTAGCCGAGCATCGTGAAACTCATCGGCTCGTTGAACAGCATCCAGTTGGTCACCCGGTCGCCGAGCGCGTCACCCACGACGGCGACGTATTCGGCGTACGCGTCGATGATGTCCCGGTTCGTCCAGCCGCCCTCGTTCTCCAACTCCTGCGGAAGGTCCCAGTGGTACAGCGTCACCCAGGGTTCGATGCCGGCACCGAGGCAGGAGTCGATCACCCGCTTGTAGTGATCGAGGCCGGCGTGATTGACCGTCCGGCCGTCCGGCTGGATGCGCGGCCAACTCAGCGAGAAGCGGTACGCGCCGAACCCCAACGAGTGCACCAGTGCGATGTCCTCGGGGAACCGGCGGTACGAATCGGTGGCCACGTCTCCGGTGCTGCCGTCCGCGATCTTGCCGGGCCTGTGTGTGAATGTGTCCCAGATCGACTGGCCTTTGCCGTCGGCGTCGGGAGATCCCTCGATCTGGTAGGCCGCGGTGGCCACTCCCCACAGGAAGTCCGGGCCGAACTCGCTGAGACTCATGGGTCCATCTTGCGCACAGAGGCGACCATCGTGAACTGTCCACGCCGGTTCATCGGGTCAATGCCCGTCACGATGCGTTAGATATGGGGGATGCGCCACTTCCACGCGCCGGGCCGAGTGAACCTCATCGGCGACCACATCGACTACATGGGCGGCACCGTGCTGCCCATGGCCATCGACCGGGGCACCGACGTGTGGGTCCGGGTCCGTGATGATCGGGCGCTGGTCGCCTCCTCGGTGAATTTTCCGCAGGTCGGGCAGGTCGTCGCCGACATCGATGCCACCGAGCCCGTCGAGCAGTGGAACTGGGCCAACTACCTCGTCGCCGTGGCCGCCGCGTTCCGCGCACGGGGAGTCGAGGTTCCCGGGGTGGATGTGCGGGTCCAGGGCAACATCCCCAACGGTGCCGGACTCTCCTCGTCGGCCTCCCTGGAAATGGCCATGGCCGTGGCGTTCAACAGCCTCACCGGCGCCGGTCTCTCGGTCGCGGAACTGGCTCTGGTGGGCCAGGCTGCGGAGAACGACTTCATCGGCGTGGCCTGCGGGATCATGGATCAACTCGCGATCGCCGCCGGTGTCGAGGGGCATGCACTGGCCATCGATTGTGCCAGCCTGCAAGTCACCCCCATCCCGTTCCCGCAGGGGGTCGCGGTCGTCGTGGCGAACACCAATCAGCGGCGCGAACTCGCGGACAGCGGCTACAACCAGCGTCGAGCGGCGTGCGAACGGGCCCAGGCGGAACTCGGACGACCGTTGGTCGAGATCCCTGCCGATGATCTTGAGGAGACACTGTCGGCTCTGCCCCAGGAACTGCGCGCCCCGGCCCGTCACGTCATCACCGAACAGGCTCGGGTGTACGAGTTCGCCACGGCCCTGCAGCGCCAGGATCTGGATGCCATGGGGCGGATCATGCGGGCGTCGCACGAATCGTTGCGCGACGACTTCGGCGTCACCGGCCCGGCGCTCGATGCCATGGCCGCGGCCGCTTGGGACGCCCCGGGGGTGATCGGCGCGCGGATGACCGGCGCTGGGTTCGGTGGGTGCACGGTGAATCTCGTGGAGCCACAGGCCGTCGCGGCGTTCACCGACCACGTGGGCCGCCGGTACACCGCGCAGACGGGCAGGACCGCGCAGTTCTACAGCGTGGCCAGTGCCGATGGTGCACGTGAGGTGACACGGTGATCGAACAGGCCGTGGGTCGGCTGCTCGACTACGGTCAGGCCCACGAACTGATCGCCGCAGAGGACCGTGTCCGCACCCGCAACCGGATCCTCGAGGTCCTGGGCATCGACGACTACAACATGGCCGCGGAGGTTCCTGGCAGTCCAAGTACACAGGTGGATGAGTTGTTGGCACCACTGCTCGACGACGCTGCCGGGCGAGGATTGATCAACCCCGACACGGTGACGCAGCGGGACCTCTGGGACACAGCGATCATGGGGTGCTTCGTCCCGCCGCCCTCGGCGGTGGCGCGCGAGTTCTGGTCGGACTACGCCCAGGATCCGGTGGTCGCGACCGACCGGTACCACCGGCAGGCGGTGGCGAGCAACTACATCCGCGTCGGCCGTACGGACCGCAACATCACCTGGCAGCAGGCGACCGACTACGGCGTTCTCGACATGACCATCAACGTCTCGAAGCCGGAGAAGGATCCCCGCGACATCGCGGCGCAAGCGACACGCGGCAGCGGGGGAGCCTATCCGCAGTGCCTGCTGTGCAAGGAGAACGAGGGCTATCGCGGACGCCCCGACCATCCTGCCCGCCAGAACCTACGACTCATCGGGATGGAACTGGCCGGTGAACGCTGGTTCCTGCAGTACTCGCCCTATCGCTACTACAACGAACACTGCATCGTGCTCAGCGACGAGCACCGGCCGATGCGCATCGATGACCAGACATTCCTTCGGCTGGCGGACTTCACGGCCTTGCTGCCGCACTACCTCGTCGGTTCCAACGCCGACCTGCCGATCGTCGGTGGCTCGATCCTGAGCCATGACCACTTCCAGGGGGGCCGGTTCGAGTTCGCCATGGATCGCGCTGAGGTGGCATGGGCCACGCAGCGCGACGGGGTGCAGGTGGAGGTGCTGCACTGGCCGCTCGCGGTTGTGCGGCTGCGAGGCTCGGACGGCGACGTCCTGTCGCTGAGCAACCGGGTACTCGCGGCATGGCGGGACTACAGCGATGACGATCGCGGCGTCATCGCGTACACCGGACAGACTCCGCACAACACCATCACGCCCATCGCGCGCCGTGAGCGTGGCTCGTTGCGCATGGACCTCGTGCTGCGCAACAACCGAACGTCCGCACAGCACCCCGACGGCATCTACCATCCGCATGCCGAGATCCATCCGGTGAAGCGCGAGAACATCGGACTCATCGAGGTGATGGGTCTCGCTGTGCTCCCAGGCCGACTCGAGGCCGAACTGGAGGCTGTCGCCCAGTCCCTGATGGGTGCGCCACTGCCCGCACAGCACGCAGCACACAAGCCCATGCTTGATGAGTTGTTGGCGCTGGGTCCGGTCGCGGACATCGCCGATGCGCGTCGGCGTGCGTACGAGATGGCGGGAGCCTACTTCGTGCGTGGTCTGGAGCACTGCGGCGTCTTCGGACCGGACACCGTCGCGGGAAGCCGGCAGTTCCTGGACGGCGTATGACGAGGTGGTGTTGTCAGACAGACAACGCCGCGGCAGCCATGCGCAGAGCTGCCGCGGCGTCGGTCATGGGGGGTCAGTCGAGATTGCGGTCGGCCTTCTCGCGCGCGGTGTCTTTTGCGTCCTGAGCGCGGTCGCCGATCTGCTCGCCAATCTCCTGACCCTTGTCGCCGAGTCGATCGGCTGCGTGGCCGGCATCGTCCTTGACGTCGCTGGCGACGTCCTGGATCTTCTTGCCCACATCCTCAGCCGTGTCCTTGGCTCGGTCAATGAAGCCCATGTGCTCCTACCCTTCCGTCGGTTTCCTGGTCGCGGGGTTCCTACCCACCCCGCCGCGGCCTACTCATGTGGGCTGCGGATCCGATCCGCGAATAAAGGTCCGCATACGGGGCACGAGGTGGCTGACAACCTGAGGGGAACGTCCCATGACGGACAGGCAGTTGGACGACGCCGCGCGATGGGCTTGCGCCGGCGGTGCTGCGACCGCTGCCGCTGACATGTGGTCAACCCCGGGGCAGGAACAGGAGCCCTGGTCCGGGACCTCCTGTGCCGATCACGACCCCGCTCCGCACGATATCGGCGAGAGCGGATGAGAGGAGAAGTCATGAAGGTGTTTCGAGTTGTGCTGGTGTTGCTTGCCGTCGTCGGGGGAATGTTCGCCGTCAAGAGGCTCATCGGGCGAGACTCGCACATCGCGCCCGTCGACCCGTTGGCAGCGGACGTACCACTAGCGCCCGTTCCCGATGGGGCCAGTGCATGAGTCTGTGGCAGGACGTCAAACGCCACCTGAAGAAGGGTGCCCTTTTCGTGTGGGGCCCGGCTCAGTTGGACCCGCACGTCGATCCCACTGTCAGGCTCGACGAACAGCACGATGGGCAGCCGAGGTCAGGGAATCCGGGCCGCGGCAAGGACTGGGACCGCGGCTAGGTGGCTGTCATGGCGTTGCGTGCTGCACGGCGTTCATCGCCGGTCGGGCGCAAGGCCATGGCGGCGATGAAGAAGCCCACTGCTCCGAGGAAAGTGCCCCAGTTGTCCCATCCCTCGTTACGCAGTGTCCCGTCGGGCAGCATCTTCGCGCCGACCGCGGAGATGCCGAAGAAGACCGAGCCGAGCATGTTGGCCCAGCAGATCAACCGTGAGCGTCCGCGCAGGATGTGATGGCGCTGCTCGCGG
>Ga0209607_1000438_pt1 | contig 37224 bp, 45 predicted proteins | sample AD_UKC117_MetaG_FD_184413 | JGI IMG/M metagenome (GOLD analysis project Ga0209607, IMG submission 184413) | Active sludge microbial communities of municipal wastewater-treating anaerobic digesters from Hong Kong - AD_UKC117_MetaG (SPAdes)... | ecosystem: Engineered > Bioreactor > Anaerobic >... | reverse complement strand
CAACAGCCTCGAAGGAGACCATCATGGCTGACGCGACTCTGACTCTGCCCGGCGGCAACGCAAGGCTCGCCTTGCCCGCCGCCCCGATGACGGCGCCCACCGTCCTCGCGCTCGATCTCGGCACCACCACCGGCTGGGCGCTGCGCGCGCACGACGGCCTGATCACCAGCGGCACGGTGTCGTTCCGCCCCAGCCGATATGATGGCGGCGGCATGCGCTACCTCCGCTTCACCAACTGGCTGACCGAGCTCGATGAGCTCAGCGGACCGATCGCGGCGATCTGGTACGAAGAGGTGCGCCGGCATGCCGGAACCGACGCCGCGCACGTCTATGGCGGGCTGATGGCGACGCTGACCGCGTGGGCCGAGCTGCGCGGCGTGCCCTATCAGGGCGTCCCGGTCGGCACGATCAAGCGCCACGCCACTGGCAGCGGCAACGCCGGGAAGGCGGCGATGATTGCCGCCACCCGTGCCCGCGGCTTCAACCCGACCGATGACAACGAAGCCGACGCCATCGCCATCCTGCTCTGGGCCATCGAGACCCGCGGAGGTCTGCGTTGAGGGGCGAGGCGATGCTGCGGCAGGCAGCAAAGGTCGTCGGCCAGCGCCGCCGCGCCTACGGCGATCCCAGCGTGTCGATGACGGCCGTGGCCGCCCGCTGGTCGATTACCCTCGGTCGGCCGGTCACGCCGGCGCAGGTGGTCCTCTGCCTGATCGACCTGAAGCTCGTCCGGCTCGGCCACGATCCGGCGCACGCGGACTCGATCCTCGACGTCGCTGGCTACGCCGCGGTGCTGCAGGAGGTGGGGCGATGACCGGGATGCGGTTCACCCCGCGGGGCTACGGCGGCGAGCGGCGAAGCCCCGATGAGGTCAAGCGGGACGGCTGGCGCGACCAGGGCGTGTTGGCCATCGCGGTCGACGACGACCGGCTGAGCTGGCCGGAACGCGAGCTGGTCCGCCAACTCGGCGAGAAGCTCTACGGCAAGCGCACGGAGGCGCGGTCATGACCGTGTGGACGCGCGACATGGTCGAGGAGCGCGTCACCGAGGCGGCGGCGGTGCTGGCGAAGTTGCCGGGCCCGCGGGTCGGCGGCTACTTCAGCACCTGGCCCGACATCCTGCTCAGCGCGCGAGAGATCGCGCGTCAGGAGCCGCGGCCGATGCGGGTGCTGCCGTCGCCACAGGCGATCACCCGCATGGAGGAGGCGATCACCTGGAACCAGTACCTCGAGCGCGACGACGCCCGGCTGATGTGGGCGCGTGCCGAGGGAACGCCGTGGAAGCACCTCTGCCACAGCTTCGGTATCAGCCGCCCCACGGCGCACCGGCGCTATGAATACGCGCTCAGCGTCATCGCCTGGCGGCTTAACGGCCGGGAGGTGCACCATCGCCGCGGTCGGAGGTTCATCGTCGCGCGGGCGGGGTAACAAGTGGATCGGCCGGAGGGCACACGAAGATCGTGGTTCTCCGGCCGCATTGCCGCTGTGGTCGGCGCAAGCAGCGGCAGTGGTCAGCGGCCAAAGGCGGGTTGGCCACGAACTCCAAGAGCAGAGTTTGCTATTCCATGCGGCGCGTGAGAACCTGACACGCGCAGCTCATGCTGCCAACAAGGAGGGGTCCGTCATGCCGAAACTGATCGCTACACACGAAGTCGATGATGTCGCGCACTGGCTCGCGTCGCCGAAGAGAGAAGAGGTATTCGCTGGCGTGGCGACGAACATCACCACGTTCGTACACCCAAGCGCCCCCAATCGCGTTGCGCTGTCCATGGACGTTGCCGACATGGCTGCCTTCGACACGCTGATGAAGAGCGAGGCGGCTGCGGCTGCCATGAAGTATGACGGAGTTCGACCGGAGACCCTCAATATCTTTCTGGAAGGCTGATCGACGTCGCGGCGCCGGGCCTTGCCGAGGGCACGCCGCTTGATCTCTTGTAGGATTTCCGCTCAGCGTCATCGCCTGGCGACTGAACGGGCGGCAGGTCCGCCATCGCCGCGCGCGCCGGATGAATGCAGCCGGCCGGAGATCAGACGACGAGCTCGTGGATCTCCGGCCGGATCGCCGCGGCGGACAGGTCAACCGTCGCCAGAGTGACCGGCAGCCTGAAGCGACGCGGACCGGCGCTACCAGGGTTGAGGTAGACGACACCGCCGATCCTCTCCACCCGCGGACGGTGCGAGTGACCGGATACGACCAAGTCGAAGCCCGCCGCCACGGGATCGAGGTTCAGGCCCCCGAGGTCGTGCAACACGTAGATCGACCGCCCCGCCAGCGTGACGACCTCCCAGTCCGGGAACTCTGCCGCCCAGGCCTGCATGTCGACGTTGCCGCGGATCGCGGTGACCGGCGCGATCGCCGCCAGCCGCGGCACGATCTCCGAGCTGCCGATGTCGCCGGCGTGGATGATGTGCTCGACGCCGGCGAGCCGCGTCAGCACCTCGGGGCGCAGCAGGCCGTGGGTGTCGGAGATGACGCCGATCAGCATCGTCGCTCCGCGCACAGTCCCTCCGCCCGCTGTCAAGAAAAATCGACTTCGTGAGACATCGAGAGTTGAGACACCGGGAGGGATTCACTTTTAAAGCGAAAAGCCGTAGACACGGATCATGCTCGGAAAGCGTGCGGGCGCGGCGCGGGAGGCTTGAGGCGGCCAAAGGTCAAGACGAGCGGCAGTGAGCTGCTCTAGGCCTCAACGCAAGTATCGATGACGAATTAGATCGAAGTTGATCACGCCGATGCTCTAAGTAATTCACGGTTCCTCCCGACGAATTACCGTATGCTGGCGGGCGAAGCGCGGCAGTTCGCCAGCGACAGCCGAAAAATTTTGGGAAGCCACCCGGAGTCCAGGCATCCACCCCGCGTTGAATAATCACGGAAGAACAATGGCTTAGAGCGGCGCAAGGGTGGACTCCCGGGTGGACTCCAGAGTCCACCGGAAGCCACCACCGGCATCCGGAGTCCAGCGGCTCGCCTGATATCTGCCCGCAAAAACAAAGACTTGCCCCCTTCCGGGGGTGGCTTCCGCTGGACCCCTGAAGGAGTCCACCGGACCCAGTGGAGTCCAGCGCGGAGTCCACCCTCGGGAGTCCACCCCGCCGTCCGTCATCCCGCCCACAAGGTGCCGATCCATGACCCTGAGCTTCGCTCCGGAGCGCATCGAGACGTGGCCGCTCGAGCGCCTGAAGCCCTACGTGCGGAACGCCAAGACGCACGGGCCGGACCAGGTCGCAAAGATCGCGGGGAGCATGGCCCGGTTCGGCTGGACGGTGCCCGTGCTGGTCGGGAGCGACGGGGAGGTCATCGCCGGGCACGGGCGCATCCTCGCGGCGGCGCAGCTCGGGCTGACCGAGGCGCCGGTGATCGTGCTCGACCATCTGACCGAGGAGCAGCGGAAGGCCTATCGGATCGCTGACAACCAGCTGACGACGCTCGGGGACTGGAATGAGGCGCTGCTCGCCGCCGAGCTGCAGGAGCTGGCAGCCGACGACTTCGACCTGTCGGTGGTCGGCTTCTCCGACGCCGAGCTCGACCAGCTGCTCGCCTTCGACGTCGGCGGCGGGGAGACCGCGGAGGGGGCGAGTGTCCCGCCGGTGGTGGTGCCCGAGCCGCCGCGCAATCCGGCCTCGCGCAGGGGCGATCTCTGGATCCTCGGCGACCACCGGCTGCTCTGCGGCGACAGCACGAAGCCTGACGAGGTCCGCCGGCTGATGAACGGCGAACGGGCGGTGCTCTTCGCCTGCGATCCGCCATATTTAGTCGACTACGACGGCTCGAACCACCCGACGCGGAACAAAGACTGGAGCCCGAGCTACGGCGTCACCTGGGACGACAGCTCGCAGGGCGCCGAGCTCTACGACGGCTTCATCCGTGCCGCCATCGCCGAGGCGATCACCGAGGACGCCGCCTGGTACTGCTGGCACGCCTCGCGGCGGCAGGCGATGCTGGAAGCCTGCTGGGAGAAGGCCGGCGCCTTCGTGCACCAGCAGATCATCTGGGTGAAGGACCGCGGCGTCCTCACCCGCTCGCACTATCTCTGGAAGCACGAGCCCTGCTTCATGGGCTGGGTGCGCCCGCACCGGCCGCCGAAGGTGGCCGACGAGATGCTGGCGTCGACCTGGGTGATCCCGAGCCTCAGCGGCGACGAGCGCCCCGACCATCCGACGCCGAAGCCGCTCGACTGCTTCGCGATCCCGATGCGCCAGCATGTGGCCCGCGGCGGCCTCTGCTACGAGCCGTTCTCGGGCTCGGGCTCGCAGATTATGGCCGGCGAGGCGACCGGGCGGCGGGTGTTCGCGATGGAGATCAGCCCGGCCTACGTCGACGTCGCCGTCGAACGCTGGCAGGTCGAGACCGGGCGCGACGCGATCCTCGACGGCGATGGCCGCCGCTTCGCCGCGGTGAAGGCGGAGCGGCTGGGCGACGAGAACCGCGACGCGGAGGCCGCCGCGGAAGTGAATCCCGCCCGCGGGCGCAAGCCCGCCGCCGCGTGATCGCCGATGCGCGTCCTCGTGTCTTGCGAATTCTCGGGCGTGGTCCGCGACGCCTTCCGGGCGCGCGGCCACGACGCGGTGTCCTGCGACCTGCTGCCGAGCGAGCGGCCCGGTCCGCACATCGTCGGCGACGTGCGCGACATCCTGCACGACGGCTGGGATCTGCTGATCGCGCATCCGCCCTGCACCTTCCTCGCCAACAGCGGGGCGAAGCATCTCTACCTCGGGTGCCGGCGGGAGAACGGCGCCGCAGGCGACCGCTGGGCCAACCTCGGGCATGCCGCGGCGTTCTTCCTCGCGATGCTCCGGGCGCCGATCCCGAGGATCGCGGTCGAGAACCCGATCATGCTCGGGCACGTGCGGCGGCTCTTCGACCTGCCCGCGCCGTCGCAGACCATCCAGCCGTGGGAGCACGGGCATCCCGAGACCAAGGCGACCTGCCTGTGGCTCCGTGGGCTCCCCCGCCTGACGCCCACGTTGATCGTCGCGGGTCGGGAGGCCCGGGTCCATCGCGAGCCGCCCGGGCCCGAGCGCTGGCGGAACCGCAGCCGCACCTATCCGGGCATCGCCGCGGCGATGGCGGACCAGTGGGACGGCGCCTGAACGGGAACCGCCGCCCTCTTGGGGGCGGCGGGCGCTGACGCGGCACGCGGCGTGCCGCAGGTCGGCGAGGCCCGAGTTCAGGCTTCGTACTTGAAAGAGAGAGCGACACGCGTGCGGAACGCGACGACCTTTCCGTTCTCGACCTTCATGTCGAGCTTCACCACCTCGGCAATCCGAAGGTCGCGCAGCGAGCCGGCCGCCGTTTCCACGGCGTTCCGCCCCGCATCCTCCCACGACTTTTCGCTGACACCGACAACATCGACGATTCTGTAGACGCCTTCTGCCATCCGAACCTCCGCTACCTTCGATCCCGGGTTGCCCCCAGGCGGGCGTCCTGATCCTACCAGCATTGGGGTGGAGATGCTTGGCCAGCGTCGCCGGACTTCAGCGTCGGCGCGGGGACACATACGAGGGCCGCCGCCCTCGCGGGCGGCGGCGGGTCTTCGCAGCGCGCTGGTCACGCCTCGCCGGGCGGATCGGGATCGATCGCCTCGATGCTCTCGACCACCGGCGGGAAAGGCGCGTCGGCGTCGAACCACGAAGTCGCGGTCTCGATCGGGACGAGCTCCGGCCCGCGCTGCGAATGGTCCGCCGGGTAGTAGCCGAGGTGCATCGCGGCAACGAACTCGGCGGCGACCACGCCGGCCCATTCCCGGACGTCGGTCTCGACGATCAGCGTGGCGTGGTGCTCGTCGTCGTAGGCGCGAACCCGGAAGCGCGCCATCGTCACTCGGGCTCCCTGAGCGCCGCGCGGATCGACTTCCAGTCGGCGCCGGCCTCGTCGAGCGCCTCGCGCAGCTCGGCGATGAGCCGCCATGGCACGCGCGCCTCGTAGACGTGCTCGTGCTTCCGGACGGGCGGGTAGGCCGCCAGCTGCAGCGCGATCCCGAGGATGCGGTGCCGCGGGTCCGGGTGGTCGGCGGGACTCAACGCCCCGCCTCCTGCGCCGCCGGCTCGTCGGAGATGCGGTAGACCCGGTCCTTGGTGCCCTCGGGCTTCTCGGAGGTGACGATCAGCCCGAGCTTCTTCTTCAGCGCCCCGGCGAAGGCCCCACGGACAGTGTGCGGTTCCCACGCGAGAGCCTCGACAATCTGCGGGATCGTTGCGCCCTCCTTGCGGCGGAGCATCGCGATCAGCTGCGCCTGCTTGGTGCCGTCGCGGGTCTTCGGCGCAGGCGCGACGTCCGCGCCCGTGGGCGCTGCCGTCCGCGGCCGGCCCCGGCGCTTCGGGGCGAGCTCGACCGGCGGCTCGTCGGCGCCCGTGGGCGCGCCCGCGGCCGGCTCGCCCGCGGAGTTCGTGCCCTCGTTGAAGGCGTAGGGCACCGCCGCGGGCTCGACGCCGATGGCCTCGGCGCCGGCGGCGGTGATGAAGAGCAGCACCCCGCGGCCGTCCGGCTCGGGGAGGTTGCGCCAGACCGTGTTCATCGCCGCGTCCGCCTTGCGCGGGCTGTCGATGATGTGCTCGCGGATCAATCCGCGGGCGAGGAGCGCGGCCACCACCTTGGTGGCGGCGCCGCCGCGCAGCGAGCCAGGCAGCGGCAGCACGTTGCCGTCGGGACGCTGGGCGGCGGCCGAGAGGATGATCACTTGGGTGTCGGAGAGCTTGGTCATCGGGTCGTCCTTCGTTGCGAGGTCCGGGACCATCCCGGGCCTGCTACGACCCCGAGCCGCGCTCGCTCGTGGCGGCGCGGCGGAGGCGGACGCAGACGGCGTCAATAGGGAAGCTCGGCCATGATCGCGTAGTGGTTGGCGAAGCCGGTCAGGTAGGGGAGCCCCTTCGGGATCCCGGTCTCGCGGCTGGTCCTGCGGTCGATGCGCCAGCCCATCCAGCGGGCGATGGCGGTGTCGATGGCTTCCTTGAGCGTGTCTCCCCGGGCAAGCTCGCCGGCGACGTCGTCGGCGAAGTGGCGGCCGTGGCGGGAGTCGAGGAAGTCGCGCACGCCTTCGGGTGCGGCGGTGGTCACCTCGGCGATCCGGCGGGAGGCGATCGTCCATGCTTTCGCTGGATCGGCGGCTGGGTCGTTCTCGATGCGGGCAAGGGTTCCCCAGAATCCCCAAGCCTCGTTTCCGCTGGGCAGGATGGTGGTGGTCATGGTCTGGCTCCGCGTTTGATGGTGCGGACATACAGGCTCCGGTCCCGCCGGCTATCAAGCGAATAAGCCGATCATTCTGTTGCTCTTTTCGAGGCCGCGATGCAGGGCATGAGCGAGCGCGAGTATGCCGCCCGCGCCGGGCTCTCGCGCGGGGCGATCCAGAAGGCGAAGGCCGCCGGGCGGCTGGTGCTGCACCCCGACGGCTCGATCGACGCCGACGCCTCCGACGCCCGGCGCGCCGGCGCGACCGACCCGTCGAAGCCGCGGGGCGCGTGGGCGCCGGAGCGATCGCCGGCAGCGTCGCCGAGACTGAAGCCGGTGCCGACCGCGGCGCTCTCTGCGGTCGGCGACACGCTCAGGGAGAACGGGCTGCCGCCACCGGCCTCAGGCGGCGCCACCTTCCTGCAGGCGAAGACCGCCAACGAGGTGCTGAAGTCGCAGGAGCGGAGGCTGAAGCTCCAGAAACTCAAAGGGGAGCTGGTCGACCGCGACCGCGCCGAGGCGCTGGTGTTCCGGCTCGCCCGCGAGACCCGCGACGCCTGGGTCAACTGGCCGGCCCGCGCCGCGGCGCTGATCGCCGCCGAGCTCGGCCTCGATCCCGCCACCATGCAGAAGGTCCTCGAAGCCCATGTCCGCGCCCACCTCGACGAGCTCTCCGAGGTCCGGCTCGATCTCGGCTGACGATCCGATCCTCGGCTTCGACGGCGCCGCGGCGCTGCTACGCGCCTGGGGCGGCGGGCTGAAGCCCGACCCGCTCCTGACCATCTCGGAATGGGCCGACCGCTACCGCAAGCTCAGCTCGCGCGCCGCCGCCGAACCCGGTCGATATCGCACCAGGCGGACGCCCTACATGAAGGAGATCATGGACGCGCTGTCGCCCGGGCATCCGGCGCAGCGCATCGTGTTCATGAAGGCGGCTCAGGTCGGTGCGACGGAAAGTGGCAATTCGTTCATTGGGTTCGTGATCCACCAGGCGCCGGGGCCGATGCTGGCGGTGCAGCCGACCGTCGAGCTCGCCAAGCGCAACTCGCGCCAGCGCATCGATCCGCTGATCGAGGAGAGCGCGGCACTCAGGGACAAGGTGAAGCCGGCGCGCTCGCGCGACGCCGGCAACACCATGCTCTCGAAGGAGTTCGCGGGTGGCATCCTGATCATGACCGGGGCCAACTCGGCGGTCGGGCTGCGCTCGACCCCGGCGCGCTACATCTTCCTCGACGAGGTCGACGCCTATCCGGCCTCGGCCGACGAGGAAGGCGATCCGGTCTCGCTCGCCGAGGCGCGGTCGCTCACCTTCGCGCACCGGCGCAAGGTGTTCCTGGTCTCGACGCCGACGATCCGCGGGCTCTCCCGCATCGAGCGCGAGTTCGAGTCCTCCGACCAGCGCCGCTACTTCGTCGCTTGCCCGCACTGTGGAATTCCACAGTGGCTGAAGTTCGAGCGGCTGCGCTGGGAGAAGGGGAAACCCGAGACCGCGGCCTATGCCTGCGAGGGCTGCGACGCGCCGATCGCCGAGCACCACAAGACGGCGATGCTGGAAGCCGGCGAATGGCGCCCCACCGCCATCTCGGCCGACCCGACGACCATCGGTTTCCACCTCTCCGCGCTCTACTCGCCGGTCGGGTGGCTGAGCTGGGAGCGGATCGCCCGGGCCTGGGAGGCGGCACAGGGGTCGGACGAGGCGATCCGCGCGTTCCGCAACACCATCCTCGGCGAGACCTGGGTCGAGACCGGCGAGGCGCCGGACTGGCGCCGCCTCTACGACCGGCGGGAGCACTGGGCCGCGGGCACCGTGCCGAAGGGCGGGCTGTTCCTCACCGCCGGCGCCGACGTGCAGAAGGACCGCATCGAGGTCGACGTGTGGGCCTGGGGTCGCGGTCTGGAGAGCTGGCTCGTCGATCATGTCGTCATCGACGGCGGGCCGGAGCATCAGGCGACCTGGGACCGGCTCGCGGCGCTCTTGGGTCGGACCTGGCCGCACGCGCTCGGCGCCGACATGCAGATCGCCCGGTGTGCTGTCGACACCGGCTACGAGGCCCCTGCGGTCTATGCGTGGGCCAGAGGGCAAGGCTTCGCGCAGGTGGCCCCGGTCAAGGGCGTCGAGGGCTTCAACCGGGCGAGCCCGGTGTCGGGGCCGACCTATGTCGACGCCACCGAAGGCGGCCGACGGATCAGACGCGGCGCCCGGCTCTGGACCGTGGCGGTCTCGACCTTCAAGGCCGAGACCTATCGGTTCCTGCGGCTCGACCGGCCGACGGCGGAGGAGCTGGCCGCGGGTGCGTCGTTCCCGGCGGGAACGGTGCATCTGCCGGATTGGGTCGAGTCGGAATGGCTGAAGCAGTTCGTGGCCGAGCAGCTGGTCACGGTGAAGACGAAGCGCGGCTTCGCCCGGCTCGAATGGCAGAAGCTCCGCGAGCGCAACGAGGCGCTCGACACCCGGGTCTACGCCCGCGCCGCCGCCTGGATCGCCGGCGCCGACCGCTGGCCGGAGGCGAAGTGGCGCGACCTCGAGGCGCAGCTCGGCGCGGGCGGTGATGATGCGGCGGTCGCCCCGTCGCGGGACGTCGCCATGGCGGACGAGACGGTCACGGAGCCGTCGGCGGGGCTGATCCGCCGTCGCACCAGCCGCGGCCGGCGGGTGTTCCGGTCAAGCTATCTGGGCTGAAGGACTTCCCCATGACTCTCGACGAGATGATCGCCCACCGCGACGCGCTGCTCGCCGCCCGCTACCGCGGGGTGCGGACCGTCGAGGTCGAGGGACGCCGGGTCGGCTACGCCAGCGATGCCGAGATGGCGTCAGCACTCGCCGACCTCGAGCGACGCATTGCCGCCGGGACGGCCGGCGGCCGGCGGCGCATCGTCCGCACCGCGGCCAGCAAGGGGCTGTGATCGATGACCGGGGCGATGACCCGCTGGCGCCGGCGCATCGGCGCGCTCGTCGGCGGCTTCGAGGCCGGCGAGGCGAGCCGGCGGCTCCGGCACTTCCAGCCGAGCCGCGCGCATCTCAACACGCTGGTCGCTGCGGCCGGCGCCGACATCACCGCCCGCGCCCGCTGGCTGGTGCGCAACAACGGCTACGCCGCCAACGCCATCGAGAGCTGGGCCGGCAACGTCGTCGGCGCCGGCATCAAGCCGTCGTCGCTGATCGCCGACCCGGTGCAGAAGGCCGCCGTGCAGCGGCTCTGGCTCGACTGGACCGACGAGGCGGACGCCGAGGGGTTCACCGACTTCTACGGGCTGCAGCGCCGGGTGGCGCGCGAGATCTTCATCGCCGGCGAGGTCTTCCTGCGCTTCCGCCCGCGCCGGCCCGGCGACGGGCTCAGCGTGCCGCTGCAGCTGCAGATGATCCCGTCCGAGATGCTGCCGCTCGGCAGGACCGAGCCATGGAGCGGCAACCCGGTCCGGCAGGGGATCGAGTTCGACAAGATCGGGCGGCGGGTCGCCTATCACTTCCTGCGCCGCCACCCGGGCGATGTCACCGATCCCGGGCTCGCCGGCGAGACGGTGCGGGTGCCGGCCTCGGAGGTGATCCACGTCGTCGATCCGGTCGACGCCGGCCAGCTGCGGGGCGTCTCCCGCTTCGCGCCCGGCATCGTCAAGCTGTTCCTGCTCGACCAGTACGACGACGCCGAGCTCGACCGGAAGAAGGTGGCGGCGATGCACGCGCTCTTCATCACCACGCCCGCACCCGCCGAGCCGTTCGACGTCGCCGAGAGCGACACCGGGGCCGAGCGCAGCATGGACCTGCAGCCCGGCCAGGTGGTGATGCTGGAGCCCGGCGAGGAAGTGCAGACCTCGGCGCCGGCCGACTCCGGCGGGACCTACGAGCCGTTCCAGTACCGCACGCTCCTGCAGGTCTCGGCGGCGCTCGGCATCCCTTATGCCTACCTCTCCAACGACATGGTGCGCGCGAACTACTCGAACTCGCGGCTGGCGCTGCTCGAGTTCCGCCGCCGGGTCGAGGCTTACCAGCACGCGGTGATGGTCTGGCAGGTCTGCCGCCGGGTCTGGGGCCGGTGGCTCGATGTCGCGGTGATGGCCGGGGCGCTCGAGCTGCCGGACTACGAGCGCCGGCGGCGCGAGCATGCCGCCTGCGCCTGGCTGCCGCCGAAGTGGGACTGGGTCGATCCCCTGAAGGACGCCCGCGCCGAGATCGAGCAGATCGAGGCCGGACTGAAGAGCCGGACCCAGGCGCTGGCGGAGCGTGGCTTTGATGTCGAGCAGGTCGACGCCGAGATCGCCGCCGACCGGGCGCGGGAGAAGGCGCTGGGTCTGAGCTTCGCGGGCGCCACGGCCCCGGCCGAGCCCCCGGCCGAGGATCCGGCGAACGGTGACGATCCGCGGAACGGCGACAGCGACGCTGACCCGAAGGCAGACTGAGGCATCGCATGCATTCTCCACTGCTCACCCGGCTGGCCGGCCGGCCGCTGGCGCTTGGCACCCGTGCGCTCGACGGGCTGCTCGCGTTGTCGCCGGAGGCGCGCGGTCCGATGCTCCGGATCGGGAGCGAGGATCGGGACACGGCCGGCTATGCCGTGACCGACGGCGGCATCGCCGTCGTGCCGGTGCTCGGGCCGCTCTTGACCCGCGGCGACTGGCTGACGAGCCTGCTCGGCGCCACCGACTACGGCGCGCTCGGCCGCACGCTGGAGGCGGCCTTCAGCGACCCGTCCGCCCAGGCGGTGGTCCTCGAGCTCGACTCCCCGGGCGGCGAGGTCGGCGGCCTCTTCGATCTCGTCGACCGGATCGGCGCGCTCCGCGAAAGCTCCGGCAGGCCGCTCTGGGCCGTCGCCGGCGAGGCGGCGCTCTCGGCCGCCTATGCCATCGCCAGCGCGGCGGAGCGCATCTACGTGACGCGCACGGCGGAGATCGGCTCGATCGGCATCGTCGCCGCCCATATCGACACGACCGGCGCCGACGCGATGGCGGGGCGGAAATGGACGCTCGTCCACGCCGGCGCGCGGAAGACCGACGGGAACAGCCACGAGCCGCTCTCGGACCGGGCGCTCGCGGCGATCCAGACAGACGTCGATGCGCTCCACGCCGAGCTCTGCGCACTCGTCGCCCGCAACCGACGCCTCACGCCCGAGACGGTGCGCGCCACCGAGGCCGCGATCTGGCGCGGGTCACGCGGCATCGCCGCCAGCTTCGCCGACCGCCTCGGCACGCTCGATCAGGCCCTCGCCGACCTCGCTGCAAGCCTCGATCCGCCGCCGGGCCGCGCTGCCCGGATCACTCCCACCCGACCGATGCAGGGAACCAGCATGACCGACCAGACGACCACCGCCAGCACCGAGACGCCCGCCGTCGCCGATCCGCCGGCAAGTCCGGCCGCATCGGAAGCCCCGGCAGCGCCCACGCCGGCGGACACCGCGGCCGGCGTGGCACCGGCGGCCGCAACGGTGGCTGCGAGCCCGATCATTCCGGCGGCCCCGGTTACACCGGCACCGGCAGAGCCCGCCGGCACGGCCGCGCGGCTCCGGGCCGAGTTCGCGGAGATCGCGTCCGTCGCTGCGCAGGCGGGACGGCTCGGCGTCGACATCGACGCCGCCGACGCCATGGTGCGCGGGGTCGCGGCGGACGCGCTGCGGCGCTCGGTGCTGGAGACGCTCGCCGCGCGGAGCGAGGCCGCCGCGGTGGTGTCCGCTGCGCCGACGCCGGCGGCCGCCCCCATCGCAGAGAGCCCGATCGTCCGCCGCGCGCGCGAGCGCGCCGCGGCGCCGCGCAGTTGATCCCGAGGAGCTGATCCATGCCTGTCCTGACCCAGACGCCGAGCCTCGGCGATCTCCTGAAGTACGAGCTGAACGCCAACTACTGCCGCGAGGCCGTGACGCTGAAGGCCGGCACGAGCTACCCGCTCGGCGCCGTGCTCGGTCGGATCACCGCCAGCGGCAAGCACCGGCTCTCTCCGGCGGCGCAGGTCGTCGGCGACGAGGGTGCCGAGACCGCCGTCGCCGTGCTGATCGAGGCGGTCGACGCCACCGCGGCCGACGCCACCGGGCTCGTCGTCGCCCGCGGTCCGGCGATCGTCTCGAAGGCCGCGCTCGCCTTCGACGCCTCGGTCGACCAGCCGGCGGAGATCACGGCCAAGCACAGCCAGCTCGCCGCGGCCGGGCTGGTTCCGCGCGCCAGCGCCTGATCCGTCGCCCACTGCACCGATCATCGCCGCCCGGCCACGTCCGGGCGGCGCTCCTTCCTTCGGGCTCCGGCCCGCTTCCTCCATCCACATGCATGAGGAGTCCGGCCCCATGGTCGTGCTGCTGAACCCCTTCGACGCCGGCGGCTACTCGCTCGCCGAGATGACCCAGGCCATCAACATCCTGCCGAACGTCTACACCCGCCTCGGCCAGCTCGGCCTCTTCCGCTTCGAGGGCGTCACCCAGCGCTCGGTGGTCATCGAGCAGGCCGAGGGCGTGCTGAACCTGCTGCCGACCGTGCCGCTCGGCGGGCCTGCGACCGTGGCCAACCGCGACGTGCGCTCGATGCGCTCGTTCACCGTGCCGTGGATCCCGCACGACGACGTGGTCACCCCCCAGGACATCCAGGGTGTGCGCGGCTTCGGTGTCGCCGATGCCGCCGACCCGCTCGCCACCGTCATGGAGCGCAAGCTGACCCGCATGCGGGTGAAGCACGCCCAGACCCGCGAGTACATGGAGGTGAACGCGCTCCGCGGCATCGTCAAGGACGGCGCCGGCGCCACGCTCTACGATTACTTCTCCGAGTTCGGGCTGGCGCAGCTCGCAGTCGACTTCGTGCTCGGCACCGCGGGGACGCCGGTGCAGGCCAAGGTCCGCGACGTGCTCAGGAAGGTCGAGACCGAGCTCAAGGGCGAGACCATGACCGGCGTGCTGGCGCTGGTCTCCCCGGAGTTCTTCGACAAGCTCATCGGCCACGCCAGGGTCGAGGAGGCCTACCGGTATTTCTCCTCGACCGGGGCGCAGCCGCTCCGCGAGGACACCCGCCGGCGCTTCCCGTTCGGTGGCATCGTCTTCGAGGAGTACAACGCCACCGTCACGCTCTCGACCGGGGCGACCGAGACGCTGATCCCGGCCGGCGAGGGCATCGCCTTCCCGCTCGGCACGCTCGACACCTTCGTCACCTACGGCGCGCCGGCGAACCTGATCGAGACCGTCAACACCATGGGGCTGCCGATCTACGCCCGGCAGATCGCCCGCCCCGACGGCAGCGCCATCGAGGTCAAGACCGAGGCCTCGGTCCTGCCGGTCAACAAGCGGCCGCGCCTCGCGGTCCGGCTCCACACCAGCAACTGATGAGGGTGTTCGCCGCGGCGATCGACGCGCTCTTCGCTGACCCGAACCTCGGCCGCGAGGCGACGTACCAGCCGGCGGACGGGGACCCGTTCCCCGTCCGCGTCATCGCCCGTCGCGCCGATGCCGTCAGCGAGTTCGGCGAGGCGCGGCTCTGGTCGGATACGACGCGGTTCGACCTGCGGGTGAGCGAGGTCGCCGCCCCCCGGCCGGGCGACCGGCTCATCCTCGGGGCCGAGACCTTCGTCGTGCAGGGCGAGCCGGTGCGCGACGGCGAGCGGCTGGTCTGGACGATCGACACGAGGCCCACGTGAAGCTCAAGCTCGACATCCGGCCGGACCTCGTCGCGATGATGGCGGCGGAGATCGCCGCTGGCGAGCGGGCGGTCAGCGCGGCGATGCGCGAGGCCGGCACCGATCTGAAGCTCGCCTGGCGCGGGCAGATCACCGGCGCCGGCCTTGGGGCCCGGCTCGCCAACTCGATCCGGTCGGAGGCGTTCCCGAAGGCCGGCATCAGCCTCAACGCCGCGGCGCTGGTCTGGTCGAAGGCGCCGGTGATCGTCGGCGCGCATGACGCCGGGCCGCTGATCCGGTCGAAGAACGGGTTGTGGCTGGCGATCCCGACGCCGGCCGCCGGCAGGGCGCTCGGCGGGAGGCGGATCACGCCCGGCGCATGGGAGCGGAAGACCGGGCTCAGGCTCCGGTTCGTCTACCGGCGAACCGGGCCGAGCCTGCTGGTGGCCGAGGGGCGGCTGAACACCAAGGGCCAGGCGGTGGCGTCGCGCTCGAAGACCGGACGTGGCCAGGTCACCGCGCCGATCTTCCTGCTGGTGCCGCAGGTGAAGCTGCCGAAGCGGCTCGACCTCGCGCGGGACGCCGAGCGTGCGCACGACGCGGTGCCGGGGCGGATCGTCGCGAACTGGGCGGAGGGGCGGCTCCCGTGACGACACGCGAAATCATCCTCGCCGCCCTCTACACCCTCCTGCAGGCCCAGCCGGCACCCGTGCTCCGCGGCGAGGTTCTGCCCGAGCGCGTCCCGGCCGCGGGCCTGCTGATCCTGCGCGATGGTGATCCCGGCGAGCCGGCGGTGACGCTCTCGCCGCTCCTCTACCACTACCAGCATCGCGCCGAGATCGAGGCGGTGGTGCAAGCCGGCACCGGGCGCGACACCGCCTTCGACATGCTGGCCGCCGGCGTGGGCACCGTGATCTCGGCCGACCGCACCCTCGGCGGCTTGTGCGACTGGGTCGAGGCGGAAGCACCGCGGCCGGTCGATCTGCCCGTCGAGGGCGCGGCGGCGTTGAAGGCCGCGGTGATCCCGGTGGTTCTGCACTACTCCACGGCCGACCCGCTGGCCTGATCCGATAGTTCAAGGAGAACACGATGGCACGCGCGCAGGGCGCGCGAGCGCAGATGGCGCTCGCGTTCGAGACGGTCTACGGCACGGCCCCGGCCAGCGGCTACACCCGGGTGCCGTTCGCCAGCACCTCGCTCGGCTCCGAGCAGCCGCTGATCAGCTCGGAGCTCCTCGGCTACGGTCGTGATCCGACAGCGCCGATCAAGGACGCGGTGACGGCCGACGGCGATGTGGTGGTGCCGATCGACGCGGCGGCGTTCGGCTTCTGGCTGAAGGCGGCGTTTGGCGAGCCGATCACCACCGGCGCCGGTCCCTGGACGCACGAGTTCCGCTCCGGGAGCTGGACGCTGCCGTCGCTCGCGATCGAGACGGCGATGCCCGAGGTGCCGCGGTACGCGATGTACGCGGGCTGCGTCCTCGACCAGGTCAGCTGGCAGCTGCAGCGCTCGGGGCTCCTGACCGCCACCGCCCGGCTCGTGGCGCAGGGCGAGACCGTCGGCACCACCACCGCCGCCGGCACCCCGGCCGAGCCGGCGCTGGAGCGCTTCGGACATTTCAATGGCTCGATCACCCGTAACGGCACCGCGCTCGGCAACGTGGTCTCGGCCGAGATCACCTACGCCAACAACCTCGACCGCATCGAGACCATCCGCAGCGACGGCCGCATCGACGGCGCCGATCCGTCGATCGCCGCGCTGACCGGCCGCGTCGAGGTGCGCTTCGCCGATCAGGTGCTGGTCAACCAGGCCATCGCCGGCGACCCCTGCGAGCTCGAGTTCGGCTACGCGCTGCCCTCGGGGGAGAGCTTCACCTTCACGGTGCACGCCGTCTACCTGCCGCGGCCGCGGATCGAGATCGCCGGGCCGCAGGGGGTGCAGGCGACCTTCGACTGGCAGGCGGCCCGGGACACCACACTCGGGCGCATGTGCACCGCCACCCTCATCAACGACATCGCGGACTACTGATCATGCTTCGACTCGACCTGACCTCCGAGCCGCGCTGGCTCGACCTCGGCCACGGGGTGCGGCTCCGCGTTACGCCGCTCACCACCGCGCTGATGGTGGCCTCGCGCAGCGATGCTGCCGTCGAGGCGCTGCCCGAGACCGCCTCGGACGAGGAGCAGGCGCTGGTCTTCGCCAAGGCGATCGCCCGGCGGGCCGTCGCCGCGTGGGAGGGCGTCGGCGATGCCGACGGCACCCCCGTGCCTGTCACGCCTGCGGGCATCGACGCGCTGCTCGAGGTCTGGCCGATCTTCGAGGCGTTCCAGGCGGTCTACGTCTCAAAGGGCCTGCTGCTGGACGCGGAAAAAAACGCCTCCGCGCCCTCGCCGACTGGCGCTTTGGCGGGGGCGACCGCTACTGCGAGTCCTGCGGCCAGGCGTGCCCGGACTGCCCGGCGCGGCTGAACCGCCCGGAGACCTTCGAAGGCTGGCAGGTCTGGGACCTGGTGGGCCGTCTCGGCGGTCAGCTCCGCGTCATCCCCGGCGCGGTGATCGGCTGGGACATGGGTGCGGCGCTGGCGCTCGCCACCGCGCTCGGCATCGCCCCGCTGGTCGCAGCCGAGCTCTTGCCGGAGATCGAGGCGGTGATGGTCCGCAAGCTCAACGAGGCGATCGGAGATTGAGATGGCCGAGAAGCGCGTATCCGTCCGGCTCGCGGTCGTCGGCGGCCGCGAGGTGCGTGCCGAGCTCGAGGGCGTCGGCGAGGCCGGCAACCGCGGTTTTGGCCGGCTCGGGCGCGAGATGGAGGCGGCGAACGCCCGGCTGGCTGCGTTCTCGCGCCGGGTCAAGGTGGCAACCGCAGCCGCCATCGCCGCGGCAGCCGCGTCGGGCATCGCGATGGTCCGCTCCGGCCTCGCCACGGTCGATGCGCAGGCGAAGCTGGCGCAGTCGCTCGGCACCACCGTCGCCTCGATCCAGGTGCTGGAACGTGCGGGCGAGCTCGCCGGCGTCGCCATGGCGGGCATCGAGCAGGCGACCAAGGACCTGACCCGCCGGCTGAGCCAGGCCGCTTCCGGCGCCGGACCCGCGGCGGAGGCGCTCGGTCGGCTCGAGCTTTCGGCCTCGGAGCTGCTCGTGCTGCCGCTCGACGAGCGGGTTAGACGCATCAACCAGGCGATCGCCGACTTCGTCCCCGCCGCCGAGCGCGCGGCGGTCGCCGGCCAGCTCTTCGGCGAGGAGGGCTCGATCGCCATGGCGCGCATCGACACCGCGACCTTGCGGCAGGCGACCCAGGACGTCCGCGACTTCGGCGTCGTCGTCTCCGAGGCCGACGCCGACCGGATCGAGCGCGCGAACGCGGCGATCTCGCGGCTCGGGCTGATCTGGCGCGGGCTCTCGAACCAGCTTGCGGTTGCCGCGGCACCGGCGCTCGAAGCGGTGGCGAACGCGATGGCCGCGCTCGCCCGCACCACCGGGCCGCTCGGGGTCGCAATCCGCGGGCTCTTCGACAACATCGGCCGGCTGGCGAGTTATGCCGCAACCTTCGCCGGCATCATGGCCGGGCGCTGGGTCGCCGGGCTCGTCGCCGCGGCGGTCTCGGTGCGCGGGCTCGCAACCGCGCTCGTCGTCTTGCGCGGCGCGCTGATCCGCACCGGGATCGGAGCGGTGATCGTCCTCGCAGGGGAGCTCATCTACCAGTTTGGCCGGCTGGTCGCCGGGGCCGGAGGGTTCGGCGAGGCGCTGTCGCTGCTTTCCGACGTCGCATCGGAGGTCTGGGAGCGGATCAAGCTCGGCGGCCGGTCGCTGGCGCTTTCGCTGCAGTCGGTCTGGGCGACGATCGAGGCCGGCTGGCTGACGGCGCTCTCCGGCATCCAGCGGAGCTGGGCCGACTTCCTGCATGCCGCGACCCGTGGCCTCGACGGCGTGCCCGGCATGGAGAGCACCATGCTGAGCTTGGGCGAAGCGGCGATCCGCGCCGGCTCGGCCTTCTACGAGACCTCCGCCGCCGCCGGCGAGGCGAGCGCCCGGGCCGACAGCCTCGCCGCATCAGCCGCGGCGGCTGCCTCCGCGGCCACGGCGCCTCTCGCCTCGCTGCAGGCGCTGCGCGATGCGGTGAAGGGCTCGGCCGAGGAGGCGGAGACCGCGCTCGGCGGGGCGACGGTCGCGGCCGAAGAGTTCGGCGATGCGGTCGGCAAGGCCGGCGCCGCCAGCGCCGCTGCCGCGCCGGAGGTGGCGGAAGCGCCCGAGGCGGCGAAGTCGGGCTGGGAGCGCGCGACCGAGGCGGTGCGCGACTACGCCGACAAGGCGAAGGAGACCGGCCAGGGCATCGGCGATGCGCTGGTCAGCGGCTTTCGCGGCGCCGAGGATGCGGTCGGTGAGTTCGTGAAGACCGGCAAGCTCGGCATGCGCGATCTGGTGACCTCGATCCTCGCCGACCTCGCGAAGGTGTCGGTGCGGCGCTTCGTGCTGGCGCCGATCGCCAATGCCCTCGGCGGCGTGCTCGGCAGCCTCGGACCGGCCTTCGCCAGCGTGCTGCACGCCGGCGGCGTGGCCGGCGCGCCGGCACCGCAGCGGCTGCTCCCGGCTCTCGCCTTCGCCGGTGCGCCACGGCTGCACGGCGGCGGCGTCGCGGGCCTGCGGCCGGACGAGGTCCCGGCGATCCTGCAGCGCGGCGAGCGGGTGCTGAGCCGGGCCGAGACGCGGGCGTTCGAGCGGTCGCGGAATGAGGCCGGCGTCACCGTCAACATCATGACGACCGATGCCGAGAGCTTCCGCCGTTCGCGCACCCAGGTGGCGAGCGACATCGCCCGGGCGGTCGCCTTTGGACGCAGGGGCATGTGAGTGCTTCCCGAGAGGTGGCGCCCGGCTTTCGGACAAGAAGCACGACCAAGGAAAGAATCTGAGCCATGGCGTTCCACGAGGTCCGGTTTCCGGACGACATCAGCCGGGGCGCCCGCGGCGGCCCGGAGCGACGCACGCAGGTCGTCGAGCTCGCCTCCGGCGACGAGGAGCGCAACGCCTCGTGGGCGGACTCGCGGCGGCGCTACGACGCTGCCTACGGCATCCGCCGTTCGGACGACCTTGCCGCGGTCATCGCCTTCTTCGAGGCGCGCAACGGCCGCTTGCACGGCTTCCGCTGGAAGGACTGGGGCGACCATCGTTCCAGCCTGCCGTCGGCGCCGGTCACGCCGATCGACCAGGCGCTTGGCACAGGCGACGGGGCGACGACTGCTGTCCAGCTGGTGAAGCGCTACGAGAGCGGGGCTCAAGGATGGGTGCGGCGGATCGGCAAGCCTGTCGCCGGCACCGTTCGGATCGCCCGGGCTGGCGTCGAGGCGACCTCCGGCTGGTCGGTCGATGCGACGACCGGCGTCGTCACCTTCGCGACAGCCCCCGCCGCTGGCGTGCTCGTCACCGCCGGCTTCGAGTTCGACGTGCCCGTCCGCTTCGACACCGACCGGCTCGACGTCACCTGGGACCTCGACCGGCTCGGCTCGATCGCCTCGATCCCGCTCATTGAGGTGCGGCGATGAACCAAGAACCCGGCTTCGTCGCTGGGACCTTGCGCGACCTCGCCGCGTCGACCGCGGCGATCCTCGCCGCCTGGGGCGCGCTCGGGGGCGCGACCAATGCGCTCACCACCCGCATGCGGCTGCGCGATGCGCTCCGCCACATCCTGCTCGGCGGCCTCATCGCCGCCGGCATGGGCAGCTTCTCCATGGCGCTGGTCGCCCGCTGGCTCGGGCTGCCCCCCGAGGCGGTGCCGGCCGGCGGTGCGGCCGGCTCGGCCGCCTATCTCGTCGGCGTCTTCGGTCCGGCGGTGATCGAGGTCACGCTCGCGCGAATCCGCGGGCTCCGATCCGGGGACGGACCCGATGCGTGAGCTCTTCGGCCTCGCGGCCCGGCTGCGCTGCGGCGACGCCGATCCCTGCCGGATTTTCCGTCACCGGATGCGGGTCGGCCTCGCCGTCGCCGCCCTGATACTGCTCCTTTCGCTCTTCAGGTAGTCCTTCCATGCAAATGACCGACCGGGGGCTACTGACCCTCGCCCGGCACGAGGGCATCGTGCCGGCACCCTATCTCGACGTGAAGCGCGTCTGGACCTTCGGCGTCGGCCACACCGCGGCGGCGGGCGCGCCCGATCCCGGCCGGCTGCCGCGCGGGATGCCGGCCGATCTCGACGCCGGCATCCGCGAGGCGCTGCGGCTGTTCCGGTCCGATCTCGCCCGGTACGAGGCCGAGGTCGTGCGCGCGGTGACTGTGCCGCTCGAACCCCACGAGTTCGATGCGCTGGTGTCCTTCCACTACAACACCGGCGCGATCGCCCGGGCGGCACTGACGAGGGCCCTCAATGCCGGCGACCGGGTCGGCGCGGGCGCCGCGTTCATGAACTGGCTGCGGCCGGCCAGCCTGCGCTCCCGGCGCGAGGCCGAGCGCGACCTTTTCCTGCACGGGCGCTACCCGGACGGGTCGATCCCGGTCTGGGCGGCCGACGCCGGCGGCCGGGTCGATTTCTCGCGGCCGGTGCGCCGGCTGGGCGAGGCGGAGGCGCTGGCGCTGCTGCGGCCCGTGCCCGCCGCCGAGCCGGCGAGCCAGGTCGCGTCAGCATCCCGGCCGAGCGGCTGGCTCGCCGCGCTGCTCGCTTCCCTTTCCGCCGCCTTCCAACGGAGCTGATCCACATGCGCTACGTGCTTCCGAAGTCCCTGACCTGGTGGGCGGGCCTCGTCGCGATCCTGATCGGGCTGGCCGCGCTCGCTCTGCCCGAGCACGGCCCGCTCGGCGAGCTTGCCGGGCTGATCGCCCAGCTGATCGGGGCCAACGACGCGGCGCCGGCCACGCTGATCACCCTCGGCCTCGGGCTCATCGGCCTGCGCGACCGGCTGGAGCGCGCCATCCGGAGCGGCGAGAAGCGATGAAGGCGCTGTCCGCCGCGCTGCAGGCGCATCTCGACAGCGGTACGACCACGCTCGCCTGGTGCTGGAAGATCGAGCGCGCCGACGGCGTCGTCTTCGGGTTCACCGATCATGACAGGCCGCTCGACATCAGTGGCGTCACCTACGAGCCCGACTCCGGCTTTTCTGCTTCGGAGATCCGGAGCGGCACCGACCTCGCTGTCGACGCGCAGGACGCCGAGGGCGTGCTGACCTCGGACACCATCACCGAGACCGACGTCCTCGACGGCCGCTGGGACAACGCCGCGGTCGAGGTCTGGCGGGTGAACTGGCAGGCGGTGTCGCAGCGTGTGCTGATGCGCCGCGGCGCCATCGGCCAGGTTCGCCGCGGCCGTCTCGCCTTCGTCGCCGAGGTGCGCTCGCTGGCGCATGTGCTCAACCAGACCGTCGGGCGCACCTTCCAGCACGCCTGCGACGCCGAGCTCGGCGACGTTCGCTGCGGGGTCGATCTCGACGATCCGGCGTTCAAGGGCACCGGTGCCGTGGTCACTCTGACCGGCGACCGTGGCTTCACGACGTCGGGCCTTGCGGGCTTCACGGCCGGCTGGTTCGCCCTCGGCCGGCTGACCTGGACCAGCGGGCCGAACGCCGGCCGCGTCGCCGAGGTTGCCAGCCATGACGTCGTCGCCGGTGTTCGTCGGCTGACGCTGCTCGAGGCGCCGGTGCGGCCGATCGCGGCGGGTGACGGCTTCGTCGTGCGCGCCGGCTGCGACAAGCGGCTGGAGACCTGCCGCGACCGCTTCGCCAACGTGGTGAACTTCCGCGGCTTCCCGCACATCCCCGGCCAGGACACGGTGATCCGCTACCCCAACCGCGGCGACGCGAACGCGGGAGAGGTGCTTTGACGCCCGCCGATCCAACCCACGTCATCGGCGCCGCCCGCGGCTGGCTCGGCACGCCCTACCACGACCAGGCGAGCGCCCGAGGCGTCGGCTGCGACTGCCTCGGGCTCGTCCGCGGCATCTGGCGCGAACTCTATGGCCCAGAGCCGCTGCCGCTGCCACCCTACAGCCGCGACTGGGGCGAGACCGGGACGCGTGAGGTGCTGGCCGAGGCGGCGCGTGGCGTGATGCTCGAAGCACCCACGATGGAGATCGTTCCCGGCGCGCTGCTGCTCTTCCGGATGCGTACCGGCGCGGTCGCCAAGCACTGCGGTATCGTCACCGCGCCCGACTGGTTCATCCACGCCTACGAGCGCACCGGCGTGGTCGAGGTACCGCTCGACGCCGCCTGGCGCCGGCGGATCGTCTCCACTTTCCTGTTCCCGAACCCGAGCTGAGCAATGGCCTCGATTATCCTCGCCGCCGCCGGCACCGCGATCGGCGGGGCAGTAGGCGGCTCGATCCTCGGCGTCTCGGCCGCAGCGATCGGCGGCGCCGTCGGCTCGATCGCGGGCGCCGCCATCGACTCCTGGCTCGTCGCCGCGATGACGCCGACCCAGAGGATCGCCGGCCAGCGGCTCGACACGCTGCAGATCACCGCCTCGACCGAGGGGGCGGTGATCCCGCGCGTCTATGGCGCGATGCGCACCGGCGGCAACATCATCTGGGCGACTGACTTCCGCGAGGAAAGCCGTACCACCGAGCAGGGCGGCGGCAAGGGCGGCGGCGGTGGCGGCACCGAGGTCACCGAGTACTTCTACTTCGCCTCGCTGGCCGTCGCGCTCTGCGAAGGCCCGATCACCGGCATCGGGCGCATCTGGGCCGACGGCAAGCTCATGAGCCTCGATGGCGTCACCATGCGTGTCCATCGCGGTGACGAGACGCAGGCGCCCGATCCGTTCATCGCCGCGAAGATGGGCGCGGCGAACGCCCCGGCCTACCGCGGCACCGCCTATGTCGTCTTCGAGGAGCTGCCGCTTGAGCGCTTCGGCAACCGGCTGCCGCAGCTGTCGTTCGAGGTGTTCCGCCCGATCCTCGACGGCACCTCCGCCGAGAGCCTGGTCCAAGCCGTCACCCTGATCCCGGCCTCGGGCGAGTTCGCTTACGCCACCGACATCGTCCGGCGCGAGGGCGGCGACGGCGAAACGTCCGCCGAGAACGTCAACGCCGAGCCCGATGCGGCCGATCTCGCGGTGGCGCTCGACCGGCTGGAGGCCTGCGCGCCCAAGGTCGAGTCGGTGTCGCTCGTGGTCGCCTGGTTCGGCGACGATCTCCGGGCCGGCCACTGCCGCATCCGCCCCGGCGTCGAGGTCGGCGCCAAGGACACCACGCCGGAGAACTGGTCGGTCGACGGGGTCAACCGGGCCGCAGCGCATCTCGTCAGCCGTGACGAGCACGGGCGGCCGGCCTACGGCGGCTCGCCGTCCGACGGCACGGTAGTGCAGACGATCCGGGAGCTGAAAGCCCGCGGCTACCGCGTCACCTTCTATCCGTTCATCCTGATGGACGTGGCAGCGGACAACACGCTGCCGGACCCGTACTCGGACGGTGCCACGTCTGCCGGTCAGCCGACCTATCCATGGCGCGGCCGGATCACCTGCTCGCCGGCCGCCGGGTACGCCGGGAGCCCGGACAAGAGCGCCGCCGCAAGCAGCCAGGTTGCCACGTTCTTCGGGTCGGCGCAGCCTTCCGACTTCAGCGTCTCGGGCGAGACCGTGAGTTGGTCCGGCGCCCCGGACGACTGGGGTCTGCGGCGGATGATCCTGCACTACGCCCATCTCTGCGCCGCGGCGGGCGGGGTCGACGCCTTCCTGATCGGCTCGGAGCTGCGCGGGACCACGCAGGTGAGGGACGCGGCCGCGAGCTACCCGGCGGTCGCCGAGCTCGTCGATCTCGCGGCCGACGTCCGGTCCGTCCTCGGCGCGGGCACGAAGCTCAGCTATGCCGCCGACTGGTCGGAATACTTCGGGCACCACCCGCAGGACGGTTCGGGCGACGTCTTCTTCCATCTCGACCCTCTCTGGGCCGACGATGCGATCGACTTCGTTGGCATCGACAACTACATGCCGCTCGCCGACTGGCGCGACGGCCTCGACCATCTCGATGCAGCCGGCGCGGACGCGATCACCGACCTCGACTACCTGCGCGGCAACGTCGAGGGCGGCGAGGGTTTCGATTGGTTCTACGCCAGCGCCGCCGATCGCGACGCGCAGGTGAGGACACCGATCACCGACGGAGCGCACGGGCGGCCGTGGGTCTTCCGGTACAAGGACCTGCGATCCTGGTGGTCGAACCCGCACCGCAACCGCCCCGGCGGGGTCGAAACCGGCGGCACGACGGCATGGGTTCCGGAATCGAAGCCGATCCGCTTCACCGAGATCGGCTGCCCGGCGGTCGACCGCGGGCCGAACCAGCCTAACGTCTTCTACGACCCGAAGTCGGCCGAGAGCTTCCTGCCGCACTTCTCCCGCGGCTGGCGCGACGACGCCGTGCAGCGCCGCTTCCTCGAGGCCGCGCTCGGCTACTGGGCCGAGCCGGCGAACAACCCGGCATCCGGCGTCTACTCGGGGCGGATGATCGCCACCGCCGAGACCGCGGCCTGGACCTGGGACGCGCGGCCATACCCGGCCTTCCCGGCGCGGAGCGACGTCTGGACCGACGCCGACAAATGGCGGCTCGGCCACTGGCTGAACGGCCGCTTGGGCTCGGTCTCGCTCGGCAGCCTGGTCCGCGAACTCTGCCGCCGCGCCGGGCTGCCGGAGAGCCAGATCGACGTCTCGGCCCTCGCTGATGTGGTCCACGGTTATCTCCTCACCGCGATCGAGAGCCCGCGCGCTTCGATCGCGCCGCTGGCCAGGGCCTTCGGCTTCGACGCGGTCGAGAGCGAGGGCGTGATCCGCTTCCAGCCGCGCGACCGCCGGCTGGTGGCGACGCTCGGCCTCGACGAACTGGTTGCCGGCTCCGACGCCGATGCCGAGCTCATCGAGCTGGTGCGGGCGCAGGAGACCGAGCTGCCGCAGGCGCTGAAGTGGCAGGGGCTGAACGCCGAAGAGGACTACGACGCGATGACCGTCGAGGCCAGGCGCGCCACCGGCAAGGCGCTGCGCGTGACCTCGGAGAGCTTCGCCATCGCCACCATCGCCAGCGACGCCGACCGGCGCTGCCGCCGGGCGCTGATGGAGGAATGGGTCGGCCGCGAGACCGCGGCGTTCCGGCTGCCACCGTCGCGGCTGGCGGTCGACCCGGGCGACGTCGTCCAGCTCGACCACGATGGCCGGCTCTCCGCGCTGCGGCTGACGAGCGTAGCCGACGCCGGTTCGCGGGCGATCGAGGCCGTCAGGACCGACGCGGCCGCCTTCGGGCTCGCGCCTGGCCCGGATCGCGATGTGCGGGGCCCGCGGCCGGTGGTCTACGGGCCTCCGACCGTGGCCTTCCTCGACCTGCCGCAGCTCCGCGAGTCCGTGCCGGCGCACCAGCCGCTCGCGGCCGTGCACGCGGCGCCCTGGCCTGGCCGGATCGCGGTCTGGAAGAGCCCGGGCGAGGACGGCTTCGAGCTCGTCACCACCCTCGGACGGCCGGCGCGCATCGGGACCCTTGTCGCCGACCTCTACCCGGGGCCGGCGTCGCGCTTCGACCTCGGCAATGTCGCGATCGTCGATCTCGCCTTCGGCACGCTCGCCAGCGTCACCGACCTCGCGCTCTTCGCTGGCGCCAACGCGCTGGCGGTCGAGTCCGCCCCCGGAGTCTGGGAGGTGCTGCAGTTCGGCGCCGCCGAGCTGATCGCGCCCGGGCGCTACCGCCTTTCGCGGCTGCTGCGCGGCCAGCGCGGCACCGAGGGCGCGATGGGCAATCCGGCGCCGACGGGAGCGCGAGTCGTGGTCCTCGACGACGCATTGTCCGCGCTGCCGGTCACCGAGGCGGCGCTCGGGCTCGCGGCCAACTGGCGCGTCGGCCCGGCGTCCAAGCCCGTGGCCGACCGCTCTTACCGCCAACTCGCCTTCACGCCTGAAGGCATCGGCCTGCGGCCATTCTCGGCGTGTCATGTCGCCCAGCCGTGGCGCACAGCGCGCGAGCCCGGCGATCTGGTGATCCGCTGGACACGGCGGTCGCGGGCGCTCGCCGCCGATAGCTGGACGGCAGCCGAAGCGCCGCTCGCCGAGGAGAGCGAGGCCTACGAGGTCGATATCCTCGACGGCACGGCGGTGAAGCGGACCCTCGTCACGACCACGACCAGCGTCACCTACACCGGTGCACAGCAGATTGCCGACCGGAGCGCGCTGCTCGGTCTGGGCGACGCGCTCGACGTCCGAATCTATCAGCTCTCCGCCCTCGTCGGGCGGGGTGCGCCCGAGTCCGTCACGCTCCAGTTCTGAAGGCACGGAATGCCCGACACCAGCACGCACCTCCTGCTGCCGTACCTGCTCGCCAGCCAAGCCCAGAAGCATGTCACCGTCAACGAGGCGCTGCGGCTGCTCGACGGGCTGGTGCAGCTCGCGGTGCTCGACCGCGACCTGACCGCTCCGCCCGTAGCGCCGACCGACGGCGATCGCTATATCGTCGCCCCCGGTGCTACCGGCGGCTGGGTCGGCTGGGACGGCAGCGTCGCCTACTGGGTCGATGGCGCCTGGACCCGGCTTGTCCCGCGCCCCGGTTGGCGGGCCTGGGTCGAGGACGAGGCGACGCTAGTAGTATGGTCGGGTGCCGCCTGGGGGCGGCTCGATGTGGCGCTCGGGCTCATCGCGCTTGCCGGCACCACCCGAGTCGCCGAGGGCCCGGCCGCCAGCGCCATCGACATGGGCGTCGCCGAGGAGCTGCTGCCGGGTCTTGCTGGCGCCTCCGTCGACTCCACCATCACCATCCCCGACCGCGCGATCGTGCTCGGCGTCTCGACGCGCACGGTCACCGCCGTCACCGGCGCCACCTCCTACGACTGCGGCATCGCCGGCGAGCCCTCGAAGTTCGGCGGCTCGCTCGGGATCGCCGCTGGCAGCACCAACTCCGGGATAATCGGGCCGCAGGCCTTCTACGCCCCGACGCCGATCCGGCTCACCGCTGGCGGCGGCAGCTTCACCGGCGGCGCGGTGCGGGTCGCCATCCACTACCTGCTGCCACGCGTCCCGCAGTCCTGATCCCGAGCAGAGGAGGCAGAGCCATGACTCCGCCGAGAGGCGACGCGGGCGCCGTCCGCATGTCCGATCACGACCTCGAGGCGATGCTCGAGCGCGCCGCCGAGGAGGGCGCGCGGCGGGCGCTCTCCGATGTCGGGCTCGGGGCGAGGACGCCGAGTTCACGATTCACGACCTGCGCTCGCTTCCTGTGTGGATGCCGCCCGGCTTGCAAGGAAGATTTGAAGATTTTGGCTCTCTGAGCATGTGATCGAGTGCGGCCTTGTTCTTCAATCGAGCCTGTCGCGCGTGAGGGCGTAGGGGACGCAGCCGACGAGCACGAGCAGGCCGAAGAAGAGGAACACCACGGCGTAGGGGCCAGCGACGTCGGCCGGCCGTGCGGAGGTCGCCGCAGCGTAGACGCGCCCGCTCGCGATCTGCGCGAGCCCGGCGCCGCCCATGGCGAGGAGGTTCAGGAACGTGACGCCGCGTCCCGCCAAATGGTGCGGGAAGAAGCTCCGCCCGTGCGCAATCATCAGCGGATAGGAGGAGCCGAAGAAACCGACGGCGCAGAGCAGCGCTACGGCGAGGCCGAGCCCCGCCGCCGGCCAAGCCCAGAGCCCGAGGAGCGCCGCCGCGAGCGCGAGGTTGCCGCCGAACAGCACGCCCTTGCGGGTCCCGAGCAGTCGGTCGAGCGGGCCGTAGGCGAAGCTCCCGAGGATCATCGCGATACCCATCGCGAGGGACGCATTTCCGAGCGCTACGGCGTCGAGATGGAAGACGTCCGCGAGGTAGGGGCCGACCCAGAGCCCGCGGACGCCCGCGACCGGGGCGTAATGGGCGAAGGTGAGCGGCACGAGGAGCAGGACGGCCGGCGTCCGCATCAGCGCGAGGAACCCCACCCCGTCGCGCCCGGGGGACGTTGCGCGCGGCGGATCGCGGACCAAGGCGACAAGCGCGAGCGTGATCAGGAGCGTCGTTATCGCCAGTCCCCAGAGGCAGGCGCGCCAGCCGAAGGCCTCCGCCGCCCAGGCCGTCGGGGTCGCGGCGGCGAGGTTGCCAACAGAACTCACGCCCATCAGCAGCCCTGTGAGACTCGCGAACATGGCGGGCGGGTAGGCCCGGGCGAAGATGTAGAGCGAGACCATCAGCGCGGGCGCGCATCCGGCCCCGATCAGCGCCATCGCCACCGTCACCGCCACCGGACCCTGCGCGAGCGCGAAGATCGCCGCCCCGACCGCGGCCAGCACGAGCCCACCGGCGGTGCGGCGCGGACCGAGGTGGTCGAGCGCGTAGCCGATCGGAAGCTGGAGCCCGGCAAACGCCGCCAGCCAGATACCCGAGGCGAAGGCGAGATCCTCGGCGCTCGCGCCGATGTCGGCGTCGAGCACGGGAGCCAGCACTGCGAGGAAAGCGCGGTAGAACTGGCTGAGAACGTAAGCGACGGTCAGTGCCGCGAATCCGGTACGCATGTCATCAGCGCGCCCGGGCGTGGTATTCGGGGTTCGGCCGCATGTCTGGCCTCCAGACGCCGGCGCCTACGTCTGCACGGCGGCCGGGAACTCGGTCCGGAGCGCCTGCACGATGCCCCCGGTGCATACGTCGAGTAGGATCTCGCCCTTCTCCTTCGACGCCTGCCGCGGCGAGGACAGCGTGCCGCTCGGCGGCGTCCAATCCGAGCGCGGCGGATAGACGTCGTAGGGCGGGAAGACGGCCGGCGGATGGTCGATGGCCCGCTCGAGTTCGACGAGATGCGGATGCAGCGCCAGCATCAGCGAGGTCTCGAGCACCCCGCCGTGCTCGAGCGCCCAGCCGGTGAAGCCGTCCGGGTAGAGCCGGTCGATCGTCGCCGGGTCGACGAAGTCCCAGTAGGAGAGCACCACGACCTTCATGTCGCCGATCCCGTCCCAGCGCAGTTCGCGCAGCGCGAGGTCGATGCCCTCCACGATGAACCAGGAGTTCTCGAAATGGCCGTTCAGCAGGCAGATACGGCGCACGCCGTGGCGCGCGAACTCCTTGATGACGTCGCGAAGCGCGGCCACCAGGGTGGCGCCGTCGAGGCTCGTCGTCCCCGGCAGGTGGTTTCCGCCGCCGGACTTCTGGTGCGACTTGTAGCCGTACGTGAACGGGGGCGCCACCAGCGCGCCGGTCTGCTCCGCGACACGCCGCGCGAACTCGACCGGCAACAGCACGTCGACGTGCATCGGCATGTGGTGACCGTGCTGCTCCATCGACCCGATCGGCAGCAGGATCGGAACCGCGCCGTCCCGAACCCGGGCGTCGTAGTCGGGCCAGGCCAGCTCGGCAGCGAAGACGGTTGCTTTCGGCATGGGTCACCTCCGGGTTGGACACGAGGAAACGAGTAGACCCCTGCGAGCCTCATATGAGAAGTTAATATTTCTCATTCTGCCATCAGGAGGCGATATGCCGCCGTCGATCGTTAACCTGCAGACCGACCTGCTCCGCACCTTCGTCTCGATCGTCGATCTCGGCAGCTTCACGAAGGCCGGCCTCGCGCTAGGCCGCACGCAGCCGGCGATCTCGCTGCAGATGCGCCGGCTCGAGGATGTCGTCGGCCGGCCGCTGATCCGCCAGGAGGGCCGTTCGTTCCGGCTGACCGCCGATGGCGAGATGCTTCTCAGCTATGCGCGCGACATCCTGCGGCTGAACGACGAGGCCGCCACCTACTTCAGCCGCACCCGCTTTTCGGGCCCCCTGCGCGTCGGCCTGCCGAGCGACTATGCCGTCGCCTTCCTCCAGGGCATCGTGATCGAGTACGCCCGCATCAACCCCGACGTCGCGCTCGAGCTGCGCTGCGACCTCAGCGGCAGAATTCTCGAAAGGATGTATGCCGACCAACTCGACCTCGTCATCGCCATGGTGGAGCCCGGCCGGACGCAGTACATGTCGCGCGCGTGGATCGAGCGACCGATCTGGGTCGGCACCGACACAGGTGTGATCGATGTCGCGCAGGGTGTTGCCATCGCCGCGCACCCGGACGGATGCGCCTACCGTGCCCGGATGATCCATGCGCTCGACGCGGCGGTGATCCGCTGGCGCGTCTCCTACACCGGCCTTGGCATCTCCGGCTTACAGAACGCAGTGCTGAACGGGCTCGGGATCTCCGCGCTCACCCGTCACACGCTGCTCCCGGGCATGCGCGTGCTGGGTGCGGCCGACGGCCTGCCGCCGCTCGACGACATCCGGGTCGGCCTCTTCTACAAGCATTCCAGGCTCAGCAGCGCCGGCATCGGCCTCGTTAACCAGATCACCGGACGCCTCGACGCCGCGGGCGCGTCCGGGGATCCCACCCGCACCCTTGGCGAGCTTCGCATTGCATAGGCACTCCCTATCGGTACATTTGCTCAATAAATTTCGGAAATCTGTCAGGCCCTGCTAATCTGGTTCTTCACAACAGGGTGGGAGAAGGCCATGGCTGATCGTACAGTCCTTTCCGGAACGCGCCGGCAGTTTCTCAGAAGCGGGGCCGCGCTCGCCGGCGGGCTCCTGGCAACGCCGTTCCTCAATCGCCGCGCATTCGCCCAGCCGGTCGAACTCACCATGCTCGCTTGGTACGGGCACGCGGAGCCAGACGTCGTCGCGGCTTTCGAAGCCGAGCACAACGTCAAGTTCAAGCCGAAGTACTACACCGGCGGCGACAATATGCTCGGCCTCATCGCGCAGTCGCCTCCTGGCACGTTCGACGTGATCCTGTCGGATGCGGAATACGTCCAGCAGCTCAACGCTGCCGGCTACATCGAGGAGCTCGACCCGGCCGACTACAATTTTGATGATTATTTTCCGGAGTTCCAGCAGTTTCCGGGCCACTGGCAGGACGGCAAGCTCTTCTCGGTCCTCACCCGGTTCGGGTTTCTCGGCGTAGCTTACAACACCGACGCAATCAGCGAAAAGGAAGCCTCGACCTACAATGTCTACTGGGACGAGAAGCTGACTGGCAAGGTCGGCCACTTCGACTGGCACCTGCCGAACCTCGGGCAGATCAGCCTGCTGCAGGACAATCCCTCGCCCTACGACATCGACGAGGACGCCTGGGAGGCGCTGCAGGAGAAGACGATGACGCTCCGCCCGCAGATCGGCGGCTTCTTCGATTATGGCGGCACCTTCTCCTCGCTGCAGAATGGCCAGATGCTCGCGATGGCGGGGATCGGCGACTGGATCACCGGCACGCTCGAGCGCAACGGCGCCAAGGTCCGCAGCGTCATCCCCGAGGAGGGCGGCCTGCAGTGGACCGAGTCCTTCTCGATCGGCAAGGGCACGGCCAAGGCCGACCTCGCGAAGAAGTGGATCCAGTACATCACCTCGCCCGAGGGGCAGGTGAAGTCGGCGACCATGGCCGCCTATCCGGCGCTGATCCCGAACAAGGACGGCTGGGAGCTCCTCGCCACGGAGGATCCGGCCGAGGCGAAGCGCCAGGGGATGCTGCTCGACGATCCGAACAACGCGGTCGAACTGATCCGCAAGGGGCGGATCAAGTACCGCCAGCTGCCGGTGCAGCAGAGCCTCGAGGACTGGAACGACTTCTGGTCGGACTACAAGGGCGCATGACCGCTCCCAGCCGGCCCGGCCTCGCGGCCGGGCGCGTGCCGGCCCGCAGCGAGACGCCGGGTCAGGTACGGCCCGCGGGAGTGCAGCCCGCGCCTGAGCGAGAGCGCAAGACCGTCTCGGTCTACGGCCTGACCTTCTCGCTGCCGATGCTGCTATGGCAGCTGATCTTCTTTCTCGCACCGTTGCTCTTCCTGATCGCGCTGAGCTTCTGGACGGTGCGCAACTTCCGTATGGAGCCGGACTTCAACCCCGACAACTGGTCGCGCATGCTCGGCCGGTCGGTGTTCTGGGAGGCCTACCTTCGCACGCTGCTGCTCTCGGCGAGCGCGGCGATCGTGACCAGCGCCCTCGCCTTCCCCGCCTCCTACGCCATCGCCTTCAAGCTCTCCGACACCGCCCGGCGCTGGGCGATATTCCTGATGGTGATCCCGTTCTTCACCAGCTACCTGGTGCGCGTCTACTCGTGGCAGATCTTTCTCTCTGACAACGGCATCATCAACGCCGCATTGGCGCCGCTCGGGCTCGGGCCGTTTCCGATGTTGAACTCGGATTTTGGTACCATGGTTGGTTACCTGACCCTCTGCCTGCCGCTCGTGATCCTCCTGCAGCTCTTCAGCCTGATCTTCGTCGATCGCAACCTCGTGGAGGCAGCGCACAACCTGCGCTGCGGCCGGCTCAGGACCGTCTTCGAGGTCGTGGTCCCGGCGGCCCGGGTCGGCCTGACCATTGCCGCGCTCTTCTGCTTCATCCTGACCTTCGGCGACTTCGTCAGCCCGCTCTACCTCGGCGGCGGCGACCCGCCGACACTCTCGATCCTGATCACCGATACCACCAAGTCGGGCCAGCAGTGGCCGCGGGCCGCCGTCGTGGCGCTCGTGATGATCGCGACCCTGCTCGTGATCGCCTTCGCCGCCGTGCGGTTCGCCTACAGGGAGCGTGGCCGATGAGCGACTTCAACCGCAGCGCGCCGGTCGAGTGGGGCCTCCGGGCCTACCTGCTCCTGATCTTCGCCTTCGTCTTCGCGCCGATAGCCGCGAGCTTCGTCTTCTCCTTCAACGTTGACCGCTTCCCCTCGCTGCCGCTCGGCGGCTTCTCGCTCACGTGGTACCAGCAGGTGGCGGCCGACCCGCTGGTCTGGGAGGGGCTGCGCAACACGCTGATCGCCGGCATCACTGTCTCGGTCCTCGCGACCGCCCTCGGCTTCGGCGCCGCCTACACCGACTTCCGCTACAACTTCTTCGGCAAGTCGCTCTATCTCGCGCTGGCGCTTCTGCCGCCGACGATCCCGGTCGTCATCCTCGGCCTCGCCATGCTCGCCTTCCTGGCCAACATCGGCCTTTCGGGCGCGATCCACTCGGTCATCATCGCCCACGTGGTGATGTGCGCGCCGTTCGCGATGGCGATCATCCGGCTGCGGCTCTCGCAGATGGACCCTTCGCTCGAGGCTGCCGCCTGGAACCTCGGCGCCTCGCAGTGGGTAGCGATGCGGCACGTCATCCTGCCGTTCTGCCGGCCGGCGCTCTTCGCTGCGCTCTTCATCACCATGGCGGTCTCGTTCGACGAGTTCGCTGTCTCCTGGTTCGTCTCGGGCCTGAACGAGACGCTGCCCGTGAAGGTCCTCGGCTTCCTCCAGGGGCAGGTCAGCCCGAAGATCAACGTCATCGGCACCTTCGTCTTCATCACCTCGATGACCCTGGTGGTCCTCGCACAGATCCTTCTCGTGAAACGCAGCACCGGCCGGGCCGCCGGTCAATGAGTGGAGCTTCCGTCATGACCAGCGATTCGCTCGTCGTCTTCGACCGCGTCGGCAAGCGCTTCGGCGACTTCGTCGCGGTCGAGCCGATGGACCTCGAGATCCGCAAGGGCGAGTTCCTCGCCATCATGGGCTCGAGCGGCTGCGGCAAGACAACGACGCTCCGGATGCTCGCCGGCCTCGAGGCCCCGAGCGAGGGCGAGATCCGTCTGGCCGGCAAGCGGATCAACGACCTGCCGACCTGGCAGCGCGACACGCCGATGGTCTGGCAGAGCCTCGCGCTGTTTCCGTTCCTGACCGTGCGCGAGAACGTCGAGTTCTCCTTGCGGATGCGCGGTGTCGGAAAGGCCGAGCGGCGGCAGCGCGCCGACAAGTGGCTGGAGCGGATGCAGATCACCGAATTCGCTGACCGCAACGTCGCCCACCTCTCGGGTGGCCAGCGCCAGCGCGTAGCGCTCGCGCGTTCGCTCGTCACCGAGCCCGAAATCCTGCTCCTCGACGAGCCGCTCTCCGCCCTCGACGCCCACCTCAAGGTGCGGATGCAGGCGGTGCTCTCCAACCTGCAGCGCGAGCTGGGGATCACCTTCGTCTACGTCACCCACTCCCAGTCCGAGGCCTTCTCGATGGCCGACCGCGTCGTCATCATGAGCCGCGGCCGCATCGAGCAGGTCGGCGCCCCGCAGAAAATCTACCGCTCGCCCCGGACTCGCTTCGTGGCGGAGTTCCTGGGCTCCTCGAACGTCTTCGCGGGCCGGGTTGCCGAGAAGGCGGGCGGTGGAATCCTCGTCGAGACCCCGGCCGGCACCTTCGCTGTCCCGGTGGCGGCGGGGGCGCGGCCGGGCGAGGAGGCGATCTTCGTCGTCTCCGACGACCGCATTCAGCTGAGCGGCACCAGGCCGGCCGCGGGCAACGCGCTCGAGGCGACGGTGATCGCCGAGGAGTTCGTCGGCGCGACGGCGATCGTCCACCTCGAGGGCGCGGGTGGGCAGGAGCTGCGGGCGCAGAAGAGCCATGACGAGCTTGCGCGCCTCGCCCTGTCTCCCGGCGCCAGGGTCTGGATGTCCTGGAGCCCCGACGCCAGCCACATGCTCCCCGGCCGCTGAGGCGCCGGTGCGCTCAGATCTGCGGCGCGGTCGAAAGAAGCCAGTCGCGGAACAAAGCGACGGTTGGCGTCGGCCCGGGTCGGTGTCCGGTCACGACGTAGTAGCCGTGCTCTCTCCGGATCGCGGTGTCCGAAAGCTGCACCAGCCGCCCCTCGCGCAGGTCGTCGGCGATGATCGCGAGCGCGCAGAGCGCGACCCCCTGGCCGGCGAGCGCCGCGGCGCGGAGCAGGTTGAAGTCCTCGAACACCGGGCCTTCCGCGACGGCGAGCTCCGGCTCTCCCGCCAGGTCGAACCACGCGCGCCAGCCGCCGGCGTCGGTATCGTGCAGGAGGCCGGCCGCGAGCATCTCGGCCGCGGTGCGCGGGCTCCCGAGGTGCGGGGCGCAGACCGGTGCGGTCAGGCCCGGCAGGAACGGCGTGACCGCCATGCCGGCGAGCGTCGGCGGCCTCTCCGCGAAGATCACCGCCAGATCGACGTCACCGAAGTCGATCGGCTGCCCGTGGATAGCATAGACGATCCGCACCCCGAGCCGCGGCGCCAGCGCCCGGAAGGCATCGAGCCGCGGGATCAGCCAGCAGATCGCCACCGACGGGATCACCGCGACGGTCAGCATCGGCGGCCCCCCCGCCCGCCGGGCCCGCCGGCATGCGGCGTCGATGTCGCCGAAGGCGCGCGCCAGCGCCTGCGCGAGTTCGGCGCCATGATGCAGCAGGGTCACGCGATTGCCCGACCGCTCGAACAGCGGAGCGCCGAACCAGCCCTCGAGCCCGCGCACCTGATGGCTGACCGCCGACTGCGTCACGCAGAGCTCGTCGGCGGCACGGCTGAAGCTGCCGTGCCGGGCGACGGCCTCGAAGACGCGGAGCGCACCGACCGGCGGCTGGGACATGGCCGAACCTCGATGAACTCTTCTCATGCTACCATGAGAAACGGTCTTTTGACAAGACGGTGCCTCGGACCGGATACTGCCCACCATTAACGACAGGAGGAACCCAGATGACGAGCCTCGTGCTGGAGCGCGAACGCCTTCAGGACTTCACCAAGAACGGCCCCAAGGTCACCCCGACCTTCTCAGCCGCCGAGATGCAGCGCCGCCTCGACGCGATCCGCGCCCACATGGCCAAGGCCGGCATCGACGCCGCGCTCTTCACCTCGTACCACTGCATCAACTACTACTCGGACTTCCTCTACTGCTACTTCGGCCGCCGCTACGGCCTCGTCGTCACCCCCGACGCCTCGACCTCGATCTCCGCCGGCATCGACGGCGGCCAGCCGGCGCGGCGCACCTACGGCGGCAACGTCACCTACACCGACTGGCAGAAGGACAACTACTTCCACGCCGTCCGCACGCTGACCGGCGGGGTGAAGCGGCTCGGCATCGAGTTCGACCACATCAACATCGACACGCTGAACCTGCTCAAGTCCGAGTTCCCCGGCATGGAGTTCGTCGACATCGCCGCGCCGTCGATGCGGCTCAGGATGATCAAGTCGGCCGAGGAGATCGCCCACATCACCCAGATGACCCGGATCGCCGACATCGGCGGCGCGGCCTGCGTCGAGGCGACCAAGGTCGGCACCCCCGAGCACGAGGTGGCGCTGCACTCGACCGCCACCATGGTGCGCGAGATCGCCAAAACCTGGCCGCACGGCGAGCTCCTCGACACCTGGACCTGGTTCCAGTCCGGCCTCAACACCGACGGCGCCCACAACCCGGTGACGAGCCGCAAGATCGAGAAGGGCGACATCCTGTCGCTGAACTGCTTCCCGATGGTCGCCGGCTACTACGTCGCCCTCGAGCGCACGCTCTTCGCCGAGAGCGCGACCGACGAGCACATCCGGCTCTGGGAGATCAACTGCGCCGTCCACGACCGCGGCAAGGAGCTGCTCGTGCCCGGCAACAAGTGCTCCGACGTCGCGAAGGAGCTCAACGCGATGTACGCCGAGAAGAACCTGCTGCAGTACCGCAGCTTCGGCTACGGCCACTCGTTCGGCGTGCTCTGCCACTACTACGGCCGCGAGGCCGGCCTCGAGCTGCGCGAGGACTGCGAGACGGTGCTCGAGCCCGGCATGGTGGTCTCGATGGAGCCGATGATCACCATCCCCGAGGGGATGCCCGGCGCC
>Ga0209607_1000436_pt1 | contig 37288 bp, 32 predicted proteins | sample AD_UKC117_MetaG_FD_184413 | JGI IMG/M metagenome (GOLD analysis project Ga0209607, IMG submission 184413) | Active sludge microbial communities of municipal wastewater-treating anaerobic digesters from Hong Kong - AD_UKC117_MetaG (SPAdes)... | ecosystem: Engineered > Bioreactor > Anaerobic >... | reverse complement strand
GACCTTCGGCGTCAATGGCAACGTCGAGGCGCCTAGCGATATCGACCTTCAGCCGAAGCTGGCCGTGCAGCCCGACCAGCGCATTCTGCTGCTGCGCTCTACCGGGAGCTTGTCGCTGGGGTTGTACTCCTGGGAGTTGCGCCGCTTCAGCCGCAACGGGCAGGCAGACGCCGGCTACGGTGGCAACGGGGTGGCAGAGTCCTCCGTAAGCTCCACCTGCAACGCGAAGGGCGCTGGCGTGCTGGCCACTGCGGCGGGCGGCGCCGTGGTGGCGGCGAACAACCAACCCCCACGGTATGGCGTGTGCCTCGACGTTCTGGATGCCGAAGGCCAGCCGGACGACAAGTTCAATGGCGGCCAACCCTTGCTGATTGCTTTGCCTGGATCAGTCACGCTGGCCGGCATGGCCGAGCGCCCCAACGGCAACCTGGTGCTGGCCGGCAGGAGTTGGGCTTCGAGCACGGTCATGTTCGCCCACCAGGTGGATGGCAGCGGCGTGCCTGTCGCGGGCTACGGCGACGCGGGCACGGCGCTCATCGACCCGCCTGCCGGCGCCAGCCTCGGGGGCTACGCCAGCCTGATCGGCTCGGATGGCTCGGTCGTGTCGGCTGGAGCGATATGGCCCACCGCGGCCGGCACGCCGCAAGAGCCATTCTGGGCACGCTGGACCGCCGATGGCCAGCCGGACGCCAACTTCGCCGCCAGCGGCCTGTACCAACCCGGCGCCGACGCGGTCATCCCGCAACTGCTGCAGCGCGACAGCGACGGCCGATGGCTGGTGGTGGGCGTGCAGCAGGCTGCCGACGGCCAGCGCAGCGCCGTGGTCTGGCGCGTGCGGGGCGACGCGCCCTGATCTGCGCCGATGCTCATCAGCCCATTGCGCAGCTGTACCCCGCACATCCAGGGCACTCCAGCGAGCTGAGAGTTTCCGGCCAGCGGATGCGGGCCAACCGAGCCGGATAATCGCCGCCATGTCCAAGTCCAGACGAGGTGGCGCAGGTGCGCCGCCGAGCGCGGCCAGCGCGCTGATGTTCGGCCCGCGCCCCGGCACCGGCGCGCATTCCCCCGCCGCCCAGCTGCAGCAAGCCGTGACGCTGCTGCGCCAGGGCCAGAGCAGCCAGGCCGAAGCCCTGCTGCGTGCGCTGCAGCACCACGAGGCCGCCCGCTTCGACGCCCTGCACCTGCTGGGCCTGCTGCACCTGCAACGCAAGGACGCCACCGAGGCGCTGCGCTTTCTGGAGCAGGCCGACCAGCTCCGGCCAGGGCTGGCGCCGCTGCTCAACAACATGGGCATCGCGCTGCGGGAGCTGGGTCGGCCGCAGGATGCGCTGGCATGCTACGAGCGCGCGCTGGCCAGCCAGCCCGACTACGTGGAAGCGCTGGTCAACCGCGGCAACGCGCAGCGCGAGCTGGGCCAGCCCGAGGCCGCGCTGGACAGCTACGCCAGCGCGCTGGCCCGGCAGCCCGGCCATCCGCAGGCGCTGCACAACCAGGCCGTGGCGCTGCGCGGCCTGGGCCGGCCGCAGGAAGCCCTCACAGCCGTCCGGCAGGCGCTGGCCGGGCGGCCCGACTACGCCGAGGCGCAGCTCACGCTCGGCCTGCTGCTGCACGACCTGCAGCAAGCCGGCGAGGCGCTGGCCGCCTACGACCGCGCGCTGGCGCTGCGCCCCGACCACGCCGAAACACTGAACGCCAGGGGCAGCGCGCTGGAAGAACTGCAACGCCCCGCCGAAGCCCTGGCCTGCTACGACCAGGCGCTGCGCCTGGCGCCCGACCTGCCGGATGCCCTGGCCAACCGCGCCAACGCGCTGGAGGCGCTGCACCGCATGGACGAGGCGGTGCAGGCCCACGACCGCGCCATCGCCGCCCGGCCGGGCCAGGCCGGCCTGCTGGCCAATGCGGCGGCACTGCTGGCCCGGCTGGGGCGCCACGCCGAGGCCGCGGCGCGCTATCGCGAAGCACTGGCCGCCGAGCCCGAGCATCCCTATGCCGAGGGCTCGCTGCTGCACAGCCTGCTGCACCTGTGCGACTGGCAGGACCATGCGCAGCGCGTCGAGGCCATCGAGCAAGGCGTGGCCGCCGGGCGCCGTGTGGTGCTGCCGTTCCACTTCATCGCCATGTCCGGGCAGGCCGCGCTGCAGCGGCGCTGCGCCGAGACCTACGCGGGCGACCAGCACCCCGAGCGCCCGGCGCTGACGGCCCCCCGCGCCGCGCCGCTGCCGGCGGGGCGCCTGCGCCTGGGGTACGTATCGGCCGACCTGCACGACCACGCCACCGCCCACCTGATGGCCGACGTGTTCGAGGCGCACGACCGCACTCGCTTCGAGCTCTGGGCGTTCTCGATCGGGCCCGAAACCGGCGACCCGATGCAGCAGCGCCTCCGGCGCGCCTTCGACCACTTCGTCGATGCGCGCCAGATGGGCGACCGTGAGCTTGCCGAACGCATGGCGCGCGCCGGCATCGACATCGCCATCGACCTCAAGGGCTACACGCGCGACAGCCGGCCCGACATCTTCGCCTGGCGGCCGGCGCCGCTGCAGGTCAACTACCTCGGTTACCCGGGCACCATGGGCGCCCCGTTCATCGACACCCTGCTGGCCGACGGCGTGCTGGTGCCGCCGGAGGACGAGGCGCACTACAGCGAACAGGTGCTGCGGCTGCCCGGCAGCTACCAGGCCAACAACGCGCTCGCGGCCGACAGCCCCGCCGCCGCGCCCAGCCGCGCGGAAACCGGCCTGCCCAGCCAGGGCTTCGTGTTCAGCTGCTTCAACAACGCCTGGAAACTGACGCCCACGGTGTTCGATGCCTGGATGCGCATCCTCGCCGCCGTGCCCGGCAGCGCGCTGTGGCTGCTGGAAGACCGCCCCGCCAACAGCGAGAACCTGCGCCGCGAGGCCGCCGCCCGCGGCGTCGACGCGAATCGCCTGGTGTTCGCGCCGCGCTGCGGGCACGCGGAGCATCTGGCGCGCCAGCCGCTGGCCGACCTGTTCCTCGACACCCTGCCCTATGGCGCCCACACCACCGCCAGCGACGCGCTGCGCGAAGGCGTGCCCGTGCTCACCTGCCGGGGCACCAGCTTTGCCGGCCGCGTGGGCGCCAGCCTGCTGGGCGCGCTCGGGCTGCCGGAACTGGTCGCGCCCGACCTGGCCGCCTACGAAGCCACTGCCATCGCCCTGGCGCATCAGCCGGAGCGCCTGGCGGCGCTGCGCGAACGACTGCTGGCGCAGCGCGCGGCGTCCGGCCTGTTCGATCCGCTGCGCTTCGCGCGCGACATGGAGGCGGCGCTGCTGCGCGCGTGGGAAGCGCGCACGGCCTGAGAACCTGTTCGCAATCTCCGCGAGGCCACCGGCACGGCCTCCACCGGCATGCCGCGGCCGCCCTCTTCGCGTTCGGCGTGCTTCCAGGAGGTGTTGCGGCGGCTGGCGGCGTCGCGCTCGAGCAGATCGCGCGCGAACCGCGACTCGATGGCAATGGGCGCGGCGCCCTCGCGGTGGCCGTGCAGCTCGCCGCCGGCGATCGACAGCAGTTCCGTGGTTCCTCCGCAGCGGTCTTCGCCGCGGTGTAGCCGCCGACCATGATGCCACCGGAGAGGTCGCCGGAAGCTTCTATTTTCATAGCTGCCTGCGCCCGCCACCAAAGGCCTGGAGGCCGATTTTTCTCATCATCCCGCCTTCTGCCCGAACAACACCCGCCGTTCAGGCTGAGCCCCTCGGCGGGCTCAGGACAGGCTTGTTGAAGCCACCGCGGGTTGCCAGCGCATTGCCAGCCATCATTTCAGTGAAATCAATGTTTTGCCCAGGTTTGGCGGGCGCAGGCAGCTATTGAAAACGTAGTGGCTTTGGAAGCGTAGCAGGCCGGGATGTGCGCCCGGCGGCGCACCTACTTTCTTTTGCTTCGCCAAAAGAAAGTAGGCAAAGAAAAGGCGACCCCACTTGCCGTGTCCCTGCGCTGCGCTGCGGGCAGCCTGCGATGCTCGGTCGTGGGGCGGCGCTGCGGAACTCGCTGCGCGCCCCAAAGGGCGCTCCGCTCAAACAGCCGCAGCGAGTCAGAGCACGAAGCATGGTCTTGCTGCGCAGCCCATGCCCGCCCCACGCCCTGCGCTTCTCGGCACGGCCAGAGGGGGTGAGGGACAAGACGGGCCATCGCTTCGCTCGGCCCCAAATGACCCATAGGCCACGAGGAAAACTCTGGCACCCCCCAAAGGCCGCGGAGCAGGCCATGCCAGCGAACGCCGTGCTCGGGCTTGTACCGAGCACTGGCGTTGTCCCCCCTCGCGCAGCAGAGGGGGGAAGGCGCGTCAGCGACTCAGGGGGGTGTCACCCCTTATACGCCCGCAACGCCGCAATCCGCTCTTCCATGGGCGGGTGCGTGGCGAACAGCTTGCCGATGCTGCCGGCGATGCCCATGGCGGCCAGGTTCTTGGGCATCTGCTGCCCTTCGGCGTGCATGCCGCCCAGGCGGGCCAGCGCGGCGATCATGGAATTGGGCTGGCCCATCAGCTGGGCCGATCCGCGGTCGGCGCGGAACTCGCGCTGGCGCGAGAACCACGCCACCACGATGCCGGCCAGGAAGCCGAACAGGATGTCCAGCACCACGGTGGTCACGTAGTAGCCGATGCCGGGGCCGCTGCTGTCGTTGCCGCGGCGCAGGAAGCCGTCCACCAGCGAGCCGATGACGCGGCTGGCGAACACCACGAAGGTGTTCATCACGCCCTGGATCAGCGCCATGGTGACCATGTCGCCGTTGGCCACGTGGGCCATCTCGTGGCCGAGCACGGCCTCGATCTCCTCGCGCGTCATGCCGCGCAGCAGGCCGGTGGAGACGGCCACCAGGGCCGAGTTCTTGAACGCGCCGGTGGCGAAGGCGTTGGGCTCGCCCTCGTAGATGCCGACCTCGGGCATCTGGATGCCCGCCTTGTCGGCCAGCCTGCGCACGGTGTCGACGATCCAGGCCTCGTCGGCGTTGCGGGGCTCGTTGATGATCTGCACGCCCATGCTCATCTTGGCCATGGTCTTGCTCATCAGCAGCGAGACGATGGAGCCGGAGAAACCCACCACCAGCGAGAACACCATCAGCTGCGTGGTGTTGGTGCCGGTGTAGCGGCCCAGGCCGAACAGGCTGCTGATCAGGCCCACCACCACCATCACGGCGATGTTGGTCAGCACGAAGAGCAGGATACGTTTCATGGAGTTCCTCGGTAGTGGTAGGCCGCCGTGTGGCGGGCGGCGCGCGCCGGATCAAGAACAGGTTCCCAGATGCGGCTCATTGGAGCACATTCAAGAACCCGGGTTCCCACGCCCGGCGCCGCTTCGGCCTACACTGACTCTTTGTCCCACAAGACCTTTCGATACCCATGAACACCCTGGAATGGCTCGGCACCCTCACGGCCATCGACACCACCAGCCGCCTCTCCAACCTGGGGCTGATCGAGACGGTGCGCGACGACCTGCAGCGCCAGGGGCTGCAGCCCTGGCTGAGCACCAACGCCGAAGGCACCAAGGCCAACCTGTTCTGCACCCTGCCCGACCAGGCGGGCGGCACGCAGGGGGGCATCGCCCTGTCGGGCCACACCGACACCGTGCCGGTGGACGGCCAGCCCTGGACCAGCGACCCGTTCCGCCTGACGGAGCGCGAGGGCCGCCTGTACGCCCGCGGCGCCTGCGACATGAAGGGCTTCATCGCCACCGCCGTGGCCATGGTGCCCGAGTTCCTGGCCATGCCGCGCGCCAAGCCGATGCACCTGGCGCTCTCGTACGACGAAGAGGTCGCCTGCATCGGCGCGCCGGTGATGCTGTCCGGGCTGCGCGAGCGCGGCATCCGGGTCGATGGCTGCGTGGTCGGCGAGCCCACTTCCATGAAGCCGGTGGTGGCGCACAAGGGCCTCAACGCCTGGCGCTGCCGCGTGCACGGCAAGGCCGCGCATTCGTCGCTCACGCCGCGTGGCTGCAACGCCGTCGAGCACGCCGCCCGGCTGATCTGCGCCATCCGCGACCTGGCCGAGGCCTGGCGCGCCGAAGGCCCGTTCGACGAAGCCTACGACGTGCCCTACAGCACCATCACCACCAACATGATCCACGGCGGCATCGCGATGAACACCATCGCCGACGCCTGCGAGTTCACCTATGAATTCCGCAACCTGCCGGTGCTGTCGCCGGCCGAAGTCCAGGCCCGCATCAGCGCCTACATCCAGGGCGAGCTGCTGCCGCGCATGCGCAGCGAGTTCCCGGGCGCCAGCGTCGAGCTCGAGAACCTGGCAACCGCGCCGGGGCTGGACGCCAGCGAGCAGGCCGCCGTCACACAGCTGGTGCGCGCCCTCACCGCCGACAGCAGCGTGCGCAAGGTGGCCTACGGCACCGAGGCCGGGCTGTTCCAGGGCGCCGGCATCCCCACCGTGGTCTGCGGGCCGGGCTCGATCGAGCAGGCGCACAAGCCGGACGAGTTCGTCGAGGCCGACCAGCTCGCGCAGTGCGAGCGCTTCCTGCGCCAGCTGGCCCATTCGCTCGCCTGATCCGGCGACGTGAGACCTCCGGCGCCGTTCGCCCTGAGCCTGTCGAAGCCCTTCGACAGGCTCAGGGCGAACGGCTCCATCAGGCGCGCCCCGGACCGATAGTGGTGGGCAGCGCCACCGAAGCCTGGGTGCGGCGCCTGGCCGCCCGGCCCGACACGCTGCCGCACCCCGCCGCCAGCGCGCGGCTGCTGGAAACCCACATCTCCTGGCTGCTGCTGGCGGGCGAGCACGTCTACAAGTTCAAGAAGCCGGTGGTGACCGACTTCGTGGACTTCGGCACCCTGGCGCGCCGCCGCGCCGCCTGCGAGGAAGAACTGCGCGTCAACCGCCGCACCGCGCCGGATCTGTACCTGGGCGTCGTCCCCGTGACCGGCACGCCCGCCGCGCCGCGCCTGGGCGGCACGGGCGAGCCCTTCGACTGGGCCGTGCACCTGCGCCGCTTTCCCGACGATGCGCTGCTCGCCACCCGCGCCGCCCACGGCCTGCTCGGACCGGCCGAGATCGACGCCCTGGCGCGCGAGGTGGCCACCTTCCAGGCTGGCGCCGCCGTCGCCACCGCCGACAGCCCCTGGGGCCACGCCGCCGACCTGGCGCGGCTGGTGGCCGACAACCTGCCGCCCATCGCCGCCGCCGTGGCCGGCACCACGCTGGCGCCGGTGCTGGAAGACCTGCGCGCCTGGACGCAGGCCGAAGGCGCGCGCCTGGCACCGCTGATGGCCCGGCGCCGCGCCGCCGGCTTCGTGCGCGAAGGCCATGGCGACCTGCACCTGGGCAACATGCTGTGGCTGGACGGCCGCGCGCGGCTGTTCGACGCCATCGAGTTCGACCCGCGCCTGCGCTGGATCGACACCGCCTGCGACATCGCCTTCCTGTCCATGGACCTGCACGCCCACGGCCTGCCGCAACTGGCCTGGCGCTTCCTGAACGCGTGGCTGGAGCGCAGCGGCGACTTCGGCGCCCTGCAGCGCCTGCGCCACGACGCCGTCTACCGCGCCCTGGTGCGCGCCAAGGTGGCGGCCCTGCGCGCCGGCCAGACGGCTGAATCGGCCACGCGATCCGCCGCGCTGGCCGACGTGGCGCGCTACCTGCGGCTGGCGCGCCAGCTGGCCGAGCCGCCCCACCCCTGGCTGGCGCTGACCCTGGGCGTGAGCGGCAGCGGCAAGAGCAGCCAGACGCAGCCGCTGATCGAGCAGCGCGGCCTGGTGCGCCTGCGCGCCGACGTGGAGCGCAAGCGCCTGTTCGGCCTGGCGCCCGAAGACCCGAGCACCGGCGTGCCCGGCGGCATCTACGCCGAAGCCACCAGCGACCGCCTGTTCGCCGGCCTGCTGGCCACGGCGCGCGAGCTGCTCACGGACGGCTGGCCGGTGCTGGTGGACGCCACCTTCATCCGCCGCGCGCGGCGCGCGCCCTTTGCCGCGCTGGCCGCGGAGCTGGGCCTGCCCTGGTGCGTGCTGGCCTTCGAGGCCCCGCCGGCGCTGCTGCGCGAACGCGTGGCCCGGCGCCAGGCGCAGGGCGGCGATGCCTCGGAAGCCGGGCTGGCGGTGCTGGAAAGCCAGCTCGCCCACGCCGAGCCGCTGAACGCCGAAGAAGCCGCGCACGCCGTCCGCATCGACGCCCGCCAGCCGCCCGACTGGCCGCGCCTGCTGGCCAGCTGCCCGCCGCCCATCGGTCCAGGGCCAGAAGACTCCTGAATCCGTAGCTGCCTGCGCCCGCCAGATAAGGGCTGCAGGCCAATTTGGCTTGTAAATCCGTCAACCCGGCTCAGCGCCTGGCGCGGAACACCTGCGGGTCGTCGTAGAAGGCCGCGTCGCCGTTCGCCGGCCACCAGCCGGGCACTCCCAGCAGCGGCAGCGGCGCGAAGGGCTTGGCCGCCAGCCGCTCGGCGCTCAGCCAGCCGGCCAGCCAGGCGTCCGCCTCTGCTGCCGATTCAAGAGCTGCCGGCGCCTGCAGCACGTGGGCCGTGATCGATTTGTAGGGCGACACCAGCTTTTCCAGCGCGGCGTGGCCGGGCACCCACAGCCGCGCCTCGCGCCAGAGCGGGCGCAGCGGGCCGAACAGCTCGGCCCAGCGCCGCGCCGCCAGCGCCTGCCACAGCGGCTCGGGCGCGGCCAGCAGGGCGCCGCTCTCGTCGAGCAGGGTGATGGCGTCGCGCACCGGGCCGCGCGTGGCGCGCACGCCGTCGCGCGCGATCTCGGCCGCCTGCAGCGCGTTCAGGCGCCGCTTGGCTTGCGGAAAGGCCAGCCACGCCAGGCCGTTGAGGAAATCGTGCAGGTGGTCGCGCGTGGGCACGGCACGTTCGGCAAACACGAACTGCTCATACGCCACGCCGGCCGGCAGCGCCGCCTGCGGCACGAAGCGCACCGGCGCCGCACCTTGGGCCACCGCGTTCAGCGCCCCGGCCACGCCAGCGCCCGCCTGCCAGCGCGCCAGCGCCGGCTCGCCCCAGCGGCGCACGGGCTGCCACCAGGGCTGTTGCCAGTCGATGGTCGGTGCGGTCTGTGTGGCGGAAATGGGTGGAGTGAGCGGCGCGGCGCGCGTCATGCGACGATGGTGCCACAGCGCCCCGGCCCGCAGCCTGGCTGTCCGCAGGCGGCCGCGCACCCATCCGCGGCATGGCAAGCAGTACCAATTCAATAGCTGCCTGCGCCCGTCAGCAAAGGGCTGCAGCCCGTTTTGGTCCGGATTCCGAACACCTGTCCTCGCCGCGACCCACTACACTGGCCTGCACCGCGCCTGCGCGCCCAACCCATCAAAGCCGCATGAGTACCACCCCGCCGCCAGCGCCCGCCGCTCCCTCCGGCCCGCGCCCGCCGCGCCGCAACCAGGCGCGCGACATCCACGAGGCGCACCGCGTCGCCACGCCGCTGGAGCTGCTGTTCGACCTGGTGTTCGTGGTCGCCATCGCGCAGTCGGCGGCGCAACTCGACCACGGCGTGCTGGCGCACCACACGGCGCAGGCGGTGGGCGGCTACCTGCTGGCCTTCGGCGCCATCTGGTGGGCGTGGATCAACTACACCTGGTTCGCCTCGGCCTACGACGACGACAGCACCGCCTTCTGCCTGCTGACGCTGCTGCAGATGAGCGGCGTGCTGCTGCTGGCCACCGGCATCCCGGGCATGTTCGAGGGCCAGTTCCTGGCGCCCGTGCTGGGCTACGTGCTGATGCGGCTGGCGCTGGGCGTGCAATGGCTGCGTGCCGGCCGGGGCGACCCGGCGCGGCGGCGCACCTGCCGGCGCTACGCCACCGGCATCGCGCTGGTGCAGGCCGGCTGGGTGCTGTTTCTGCTCGCGGCCGAAAGCGGCGTGCTGAGCGGCGCCGGTCTGGTGGCCGCCATCCTGGCACTCTGGCTGTGTGAACTGGCGGTGCCGCCCTGGGCCGAAGGCGCCGGCAATACGCCCTGGCACGCGCACCACATCGCCGAGCGCTACGGCCTGCTGGTGATCATCGTGCTGGGCGAGGGCATCCTGGGCGCCACCAACGCGGTTTCGGGCATGTGGCAGGCGCACGGCTGGAGCCTCGACCTGGCACTGGTGGGTTTTGCCGGCACGCTGCTGGTGTTCAGCCTGTGGTGGATGTACTTCCTGGTGCCGTCGGCCGACGCGCTGCACCACCACCGCGAGCGCGCCTTCGTCTGAGGCTACGGCCACTTCGCCGTGTTCGCCGCCCTGTCCGCCGTGGGCGCCGGGCTGGAGGTGGTGGCCGACGTGCTGACGAACGCCCAGGACGCCGCCGCAACGCACGGGGCTGCCGCGCAGGGCGTGGCCGAAGCGGCCCACGGTGCCGTGGAGGGAGCGCACGAAGCGGCGCACGGCGTCTCCGCCCTGTACGCCATCGGCATGGTGGCGCTGGCCGAGGGCATCTACGTGCTCGCGCTGTGGGCGCTGTACCGCTGGGTCTCGCGCGCGCGGCACCACGACGGGTGGCTCACCCTGGTGTGCCTGGCCTGCATCGCCGCCGCGCCCGCCGCCGTGGCGCTGGGCCTGCCGCTGCCCTGGGGCCTGCTGCTGCTGTCACTGGGCCCCATCATCGCCGTGGCCTACCACGGGCATGGGCGGGTGCATTGCGCGGAGAGTTTTGCGGTGCGGTGAGCGCCGGGAGGCGCCGCTGCCTCTAACTCAGCCGCGGTAGCGAACCGTATTCGGCTGCTTGGTAGGCACAAGTTCGAATTGCGCCGGGTAACGTCGAAACAACGTGGTCGAACTGCCTGTCTTTGCTAGCAGTCCGGCGTCTCGCAAGGTCTTTGCCGCCACGCTTAAATGCAGAGGCTCGCGCGTAGCCAACTCAGGCAGTGCTTTGAGGATCGCCTTCACGGAAGGCCCGACGTTCGGTTGGGGCGCAGCGGTGGGCTCAGCCACCATTTGCGGCGAAGTAACTTTACGAGTTGGCAGCGCCGGATTCTTCAGGGGCGGCTCCAGGGACGCCGGCCTTGACTCGCCAACCACGTCTATCAGAATCACCTCGTCATAGAAGCTCTCAGGATTGGCAAAAATTTTGTTCGGTAGGCTGTAGCACAGTACCTTGCAATGGCGCTCTCGCAGCCACATCGCAAGTGGAACGAAATCGGCGTCGCCTGAGCAGATCGCGACGACGTTGATATCGTTGCGGCATACAGCTTCCACTGCGTCAATTACCAGAGCGCTATCGGTCGTGGTTTTGTCAACGATGAGGTTGGCCACTGGACGCACTCCGTGCCGCCAAAGCACCGCTTCTATCGCACGAAGGCTCTCCGGCCGGCCATAGGCCCGTCGGTAGACGATGCGGTCCGCCAGGGTGCGAACGCTGGTCAACACGTGGTCAAGCGCTGTTGGATCGTTGAGGTTGTCCGCGTCGATAAATATCGCTAGGTTTCCAGACGCTGAAGCCCCATTCGATGCAACCAGCGCCGAACTCATGTTGCTACCCGCCAGGCCAGCGGCTCGCCCCCCGCCAGCGGCTTCACCACCGCCTCGCCGAAGGGGTAGCTCTCGGGCGGCGTCCACTCTTCTTTTCGTAGCTGGATGCGCCCGCTGTTCCTGGGCAGACCGTAGAAATCGGCACCAAAAAACGCGGCAAAGCCTTCCAGTTTGTCGAGCGCGCCGGCGGCCTCGAAGGCGGCGGCGTACAGCTCCAGCGCGGCGTGGGCGGTGTAGCAGCCGGCGCAGCCGCTGGCGTGCTCCTTCAGATGGGCGGGATGCGGGGCGCTGTCGGTGCCAAGGAAGAATCTGGGGTTGCCGCTGGTGGCCGCCTGCACCAGCGCCTGGCGATGCACCTCGCGCTTGAGCACCGGCAGGCAGTAGTAGTGCGGTCGGATGCCGCCCAGGAAGATGGCGTTGCGGTTGTACAGAAGGTGGTGCGCGGTGATGGTGGCGCCGGTGTACGCGCCGGCTTCGGTCACATACTGCGCGGCTTCCTTCGTGGTGATGTGCTCGAACACCACCTTCAGCTCCGGGAAATCGCGCCGCAGCGGGATCATCACGCGGTCGATGAACACCGCCTCGCGGTCGAACAGGTCGATGTCGGCGTCGGTCACTTCGCCATGCACCAGCAGCTTGAGACCGGCGCGCTGCATGGCCTCCAGCGCGGCGTAGGTCTTGCGGATGTCGGTCACGCCGGCGTCGCTGTTGGTGGTGGCGCCGGCCGGGTAGAGCTTGAGGGCGACGATGCCGGCCTCGGCCGCGCGGACGATCTCGCCTGCCGGGGTGTTGTCGGTCAGGTAGAGCGTCATCAGCGGCTCGAAGGCCGTGCCCGCCGGCACCGCCTGCTGGATGCGCTGCCTGTAGGCCAGCGCCAGCGCCGTGGTGGTCACCGGCGGCTTGAGGTTGGGCATGATGATGGCGCGCCCGAACTGCGCGGCCGTGTGCGGCACCACGCTGGCCAGGGCGGCGCCGTCGCGCACGTGCAGGTGCCAGTCGTCGGGGCGGGTGATCGTGAGGGTCTGCGGGGCGTTCATGGCGCGGATTTTCGCATCCGGGGCCGCGGCCAGCGGCGCCGCGCGTCGGTAGTTCCCCGGGCATGACCGACACGAAACGGTCATATATTCGTCACGGGAGACCAACACAATCACGGCCGTGGCATCGATCGAGCTCGAGAACATTGGCAAGCAGTGGGGTGCCACGCATGCGCTGCAAGGCATCGACCTTCAGGTGGACGAGGGCAGCTTCTGCGTGCTCCTCGGCCCTTCGGGCTGCGGCAAATCGACCACGCTGCGCATCATCGCGGGGCTGGAGCAGCCCACCAGCGGCAGCGTCACCATCGGCGGGCGCGATGTCACGCGGCTGCCACCTTCGCAGCGCCAGATCGCAATGGTGTTCCAGAACTACGCGCTGTTCCCGCACCTCTCGGTGGCCGACAACATCTGCTTCGGGCTGCAGGTGCGCAAGGTGCCCGCCGACGAACGCGCCCGCCGGCTGCAGGAGACCGCCGCCCTGCTCGGCCTGTCGGCCCTGCTGGAGCGCAAGCCCAGCCAGCTTTCCGGCGGCCAGCAGCAGCGCGTGGCGCTGGGCCGTGCGCTGGTGGCCGGCACCCGCGTGTGCCTGATGGACGAGCCGCTGTCCAACCTCGACGCCCAGCTGCGCCAGGACATGCGGCGCGAGCTGCGCGAGCTGCAGCGCCAGCTCGGCCTCACCGTGGTGTACGTGACGCACGACCAGGCCGAGGCCATGAGCATGGCCGACCAGGTGGTGCTGCTGAACAAGGGCCGGGTGGAGCAGGCCGCCGGCGCGCGCACGCTGTACGCGCGGCCGGCCAGCACCTTTGCGGCGCGCTTCATCGGCACGCCGCCGATGAACCTGCTGGCCGTGGAGCAGGGCCGCATCGCCGGCAGCGACGTCGCCGTCGCCTTGCCGGAGGGCGCCGCCTGGCTCGGCGTGCGGCCGGAGGCCGTGTCCCTCTACCCGCCGGGCAGCGCCAACACGCTGCCCGCCACCGTGCGCGGCAGCGAATACCTGGGCGCCGACGGCGTGCTGGAGTGCGCGGTCGGCAGCCAGACGCTGCTGGTGCGCACCAGCGGCCAGGTCCAGGCCGAGTCCGGCGCCGCCGTGGGCCTGGGCTGGCCGGCCGACGCCACCCATGCCTTCGGCGCCGACGAGCGACGCCTTTCCGACCCTTCCCTCAACTGAACCGATTGCCCAACCAAGGAGCTCCCATGTTGCGACACACCTTTCTGCGCCTCTCCGCCACGGCGCTGGCCTCCGGCGCCCTGCTGCTGGCGGCCGGTGTACCAGCCCACGCGCAAGGCACGACCGAAGTGCAGTTCTATTACCCGGTGGCCGTCGGTGGCCCGATCGCCAAGGTGATCGACGGCTTCGCCGAAGGCTTCATGAAAGAGAACCCCGGCATCAAGGTGACACCGATCTACGCCGGCACCTACCAGGAGACCATCGTCAAGGCGCTCACCGCGCACAAGTCGGGCACGCCGCCAGTGACCTCGGTGCTGCTGTCGACCGACATGTTCACGCTGATCGACGAAGACGCCATCGTGCCCTTCGACAACTTCGCCAAGTCGGCGGAAGACAAGGCCTGGATGGGCGGCTTCTACAAGGCCTTCATGCTCAACAGCCAGACCGGCGGCAAGACCTGGGGCATTCCGTTCCAGCGCTCCACCGTGGTGATGTACTGGAACAAGGAGGCCTTCAAGGAAGCCGGGCTGGACCCCGAGAAGCCGCCGACGAGCTGGGCGGAACTGAAGACCATGGCCGCCAAGCTGACCAGGAAGGACGCCAGCGGCAAGGTCACGCAGTACGGCGTGCAGATTCCCTCCAGCGGCTTCCCCTACTGGCTGTTCCAGACGCTCTCGACCACCAACGACGTGCTGCTGGCCAACGAGACCGGCAACAAGGTCACCTTCGACAACCCGAAGGTGATCGAGGCGCTGCAATTCTGGGTCGATCTCGGCAAGGCCGGCGTGCACCCGACCGGCGTGGTCGAGTGGGGCACCACGCCCAAGGACTTCTTCGAGAAGAAGGCCGCCATCATCTACACCACCACCGGCAACCTGACCAACATCCGCAAGAACGCGCCGTTCGACTTCGGCGTGGCCATGATCCCGGGCCACAAGCGCAAGGGCTCGCCCACCGGCGGCGGCAACTTCTACATCTTCAAGAAGAGCACGCCGGCGCAGCAGGAAGCCGCGTACAAGTTCGTCAAGTGGATCACCCAGCCCGAGCGCGCCGCGCAGTGGAGCATCGACACCGGTTACGTGGCCACCTCGCCCGCGGCCTACGACACGCCGGCGCTCAAGAAATACACCGCCGACTTCCCGCCCGCGCTGGTGGCGCGCGACCAGCTGCCGGTGTCGGTGGCCGAGTTCTCCACCCACGACAACCAGCGCGTGACCAAGGCGCTGAACGACGGCCTGCAGGCCGCGCTCACCGGCACCAAGACCCCGGCGCAGGCCATGAAGGACGCGCAGGCCGAGGCCAACCGCATCCTGCGCGGCTACAAGTGATGCGCGCGGGGCTGCACGTCGGATTTCAAGATTTTTAGGCCTGCAGCCCTTTCGTGACGGGCGCAGACAGCTCCTGATTGAATAGCAATCCGATGACCGACCCGGGCCACCCCGGCACCCGCGCCATCCACGCCTGGCTGCTCCTGCTGCCAGCGCTGCTGCTGCTGGTGGCGTTCACGCACTACCCGGCGGTGCAGACGCTGATCGACAGCTTCCACTCCACACCCAAGGGCAGCCGGCCGGCGGAGTGGGTGGGGCTGGAGAACTACCAGGTGATGGTGGATGACCCGGTGTTCTGGACCGCGGTGCGCAACAACCTGTGGTTCGCCTCGGCCACCATCCCCTGCTCCATCGGCCTGGCGCTGCTGATGGCGCTGTGGGTCAACGAGCGCATCGCGGGGCGTGCGTTCCTGCGCATGGCCTACTTCACGCCCACGGTGCTGCCGATGATCGCCGTGGCCAACATCTGGCTGTTCTTCTACACGCCGCAGTACGGCCTGCTGGAGAAGTTCACCAGCCTGCTCGGCATGCCTTCGGTCAACTGGCTCGGCAACCCGCACACCGCGCTCGGCGCCGTCACGGTGGTGGCGATCTGGAAGGAGGCCGGCTTCTTCATGATCTTCTACCTGGCCGCGCTGCAGACGCTCAACCCGAGCCTGCGCGAGGCCGCGGCCATCGAGGGCGCGTCGCGCTGGCAGTTCTTCCGCCGCGTGCAGTGGCCGCTGTTGATGCCGACCACGCTGTTCGTGCTGATCAACGCCTTCATCAACGCCTTCCGCATGGTGGACCATTTGTTCGTACTCACGCGTGGCGGGCCCAACAACGCCTCCACGCTGCTGCTGTACCACCTGTACGAGGTCGGCTTCAGCTTCTGGGACACGGCCTACGCCGCGGCCATCACCGTGGTGCTGCTGGTGGTGCTGGCGGGCATCGCGCTCATCCAGTTCTTCGTGCTCGACAGGCGGGTGCACTACAAATGAAGCGGCCATGCACCCAGGGCAGCAGGGCGGCAGCGCCATGAACAGCGCCGCGCAGCACCTGGCGTTCAACGAACCCAGCTGGCTCGACACCCTGGCTGCCTGGGTGCTGGCGCTGCTGTGGATCCTGCCGCTGGCCTACGCGGTGTGGACGGCCTTCCACCCCGCCGCCTACGCGACGCGCTTCGATCTGCTGGCGCCGCTCACGCTCGACAACTTCCGCCGCGCCTGGGCGGCGGCGCCGTTCGCGCGCTACTTCGTCAACACCATGCTGCTGGTGGCGATGATCCTGGCGGTGCAGCTGGTGCTGAGCACGCTGGCCGCCTACGCCTTCGCGCGCTACCGCTTTCCGGGCCGCGACATCGCCTTCGCGCTGGTGCTGGTGCAGCTGCTCATCATGCCGGACATCCTGCTGGTCGAGAACTACAAGACCATGAGCCGGCTCGGCCTGGTGGACACGCTGCTGGCCATCGGCCTGCCCTACTTCGCCTCGGCCTTCGCCATCTTCCTGCTGCGCCAGACCTTCATGGGCATTCCCAAGGAGCTGGACGAAGCCGCGCGGGTGGAAGGCGCCGGCCCGCTGCAGACGCTGTGGCGCGTCTACGTGCCCTTGGCCAAGCCGGTCTACACCGCGTTCGCGCTGGTGTCGGTGAGCTACCACTGGAACAACTTCCTGTGGCCGCTGATCATCACCAACAGCCCCAACGCGCGGCCGCTCACCGTGGGGCTGCAGGTGTTCTCGTCGGTCGATCAGGGGGTGGACTGGTCGGTCATCACCGCCGCCACGCTGATGACCTCCGGGCCGCTGCTGGTCGCCTTCCTGCTGTTCCAGCGCCAGTTCGTGCAGAGCTTCATGCGGGCCGGCATCAAGTAGCGCAGCCCGCCGCACGCCGCACGCCGCAGAATCACCCCATGAAACTCGTCACCTGGAACACCCAATGGTGCTGCGGCCTCGACGGCGTGGTGAGCCCGGCACGCATCGTCGACGGTGCCCGCAGCCTGGCCGGCGAAGGCGGCCTCGACGCGCTGTGCCTGCAGGAGATCGCCCAGGGCTACCCCGACATGCCGGGCGCGCCGGGCGACCAGCCGGCCGAGCTGGCGGCGCTGCTGCCCGGCTACCGGGTGTTCTTCGGCGCCGCGGTGGACGAGTTCGATGCACAGGGACGGCGCCAGCGCTTCGGCAACCTGATCGCCACGCGCCTGCCGGTGCTGCAGGTGGAGCACCACCGCCTGCCCTGGCCCGCGGATGCCGGCGTGCGCAGCATGCCGCGCCTGTGCACGGTGGTGACGCTGAGGGACCCGCAGCTGGGCGCGCTGCGTGTGATGACCACCCACCTCGAGTACTACTCGCCGCGCCAGCGCATGGCGCAGGCGCGTGCGCTGCACGCGCTCCACGCCGAAGCCTGCGAGCGCGCCGCCGCGCCGCCTGCCGAGGACGACAGCCGCTCGCCCTTCCAGACCAAGGCGCACGCGCCGCACGCCATCCTGTGCGGCGACTTCAACCTTGAAGCCAGCGAACCGGAGTACGCGGTGATTCAGGCGCCAAATCAGCCTGCAGCCGTTTCGCAGCAGGCGCAGGCAGCTATAAAAACAAAAGCAAACCCGCTCTGCGATGCCTGGCCGCTGGTGCACGGCCAGGCGCCGCACGCGCCCACGTTCCGGCTGTTCGACCGCACCTACGGACCCGACCCGGTGGCCTGCGATTTCTGCTTCGTCAGCGCCTCGCTGGCCGGCCGCGTGCGCGCGCTGCGGGTGGATGGCGAGACGCGCGTGTCGGACCACCAGCCGGTGCTGCTGGTACTGGATTGATGCCGCACCCGGCTCAGGCCAGGTAGTCGCCGCTGGCTTCGGGCTGGTAGTCGACGGTATGCACCACCAGCTGGCTTTCCTGGCCGTCGGCGCCGCGCCAGCTGGCCACTTCGCCCGCGCGCAGGCCCAGCAAGGCGGTGCCCAGCGGCGACAGCACCGAGATCGCGCCCCGGGCCGCATCCGCTTCCTGCGGGTAGCACAGCGTGAGGCTGCGCGCCTGCCCGCCCGCCGGGTCGGCCACGCTGAGGCGCGAGTGCATGGTGACGACGTCGGCGGCGATGGTCTGCGAAGGCACCAGCTCGGCGGCGTCGATCAGCGCCGACAGGTCGACGGCCGACACGGCGCCGCCGGGCTGGCGCCGCAGCAGGTTGAAGATGCGCACGTGGTCGAGTTCGGTGATGGTGCGATTGAAGACGGTGGTCATGGTCGTGTCCTGAAAATCGAGGAAGAAGCAGGCGCTGCGCGGCAACGTCATGTGCCGCGGCAAGGCATGAAGAATGAAGGGGCTGGCAGCCCCGGCGGGAACAGGCCCGACGATCAGTGGGTGCGCTGGGAGGAATCAGGCAGCGGGATCGTCGGGCTCAGGCAAGTGCGGCCAGCTGGCACGCACGGTGGGCCAGGCCGGCCCGCTGAAGCGTTCGACGGGTGAGGCACGCACACGCCATCTCGCCGGCCACGTGGGCCGGTGCGGCGCGCCACCGGGCGCGCGTGGGCATGACTTGCGGGTTCACCATACGGCCGATGATACCGGGCCGTGGCGCAGTCGGTCTGACGGCCTCAGCCCACCGCGGTGCGGAAGGCTGGCAGGCCGACGCCCGCGGCGTCGAAGCCGCCGTCCACCGCCAGCACCTGGCCCGTCACGTAGCCGGCGTCGCGCGTGCAGAGAAAGCCCACGGCGGCGGCGATCTCTTCTTCCAGGCCGTAGCGGGCCAGCGGCACGCTGGCGTGGTAGTCGGCCCGGATCTCGGGCGAGTGCACGGCCTTGGCCATCGCGGTTTCCACCGGCCCGGGCGCGATGGCGTTGACGCGCACGCCGTACGAGGCCCATTCCACCGCCAGCTGTTTGGTGAGCTGGATCAGCGCCGCCTTGCTGGTGCCATACGCCACGCGCAGCGTGCTGGCGCGCAGGCCGGAGATGGAGGCGATGTTGACGATGCTGCCGCCGCCGGCGCGCCGCAGCGCGGGCAGCACGGCCTGCGCGCAGATGAAAGCGCCGTCGAGGTTGGTGGCCATGACGAAACGCCACTCGTCGAAGCTGGTGTCGGCCGCCGGCTTGAACACCGCCACACCGGCGTTGTTGACCAGCGCGTCGATGCTGCCGAAGGCCTGTTCCACCTGCGCCACCGCGCGCTGCACCGCCGCGCGGTCGGACACGTCGGCGTGGATGGCCAGCACGCGGTCGCCGTGCCCGGCCGCCAGCTCCGCGGCGCAGGCGGCGAGCTTGGGCTCGTCGATGTCGATCAGCGCGACGCACTGGCCGCGCGCCAGGAACCAGTGCGCGATCGCCTTGCCGATGCCGCGCGCGGCGCCGGTGACGATGGCAACGGGTGGGGAGGCTTCTTTGGTCATGGGCAGTTCAGGGCAAGCAGCCGTGTGGCCCGATGTTGCAGGGGTCTTCCCGCAGCCGGGCCGGACGATTGTCCCGCAGGCGACCGGCTGGCGGCCATGCCTCAGGGTTAACGTGGACGGTCGCCCACCCCGACGGAGGCGAGCGCGGGTGCCGGCGGTTTTAAGATAGCGGGTTCGCGTCAGGGGAGACCGCCATGCGTGGCGGGCCTTCCGAGCCAGCTTTCATGTCCGATTCCCGCCCTTCCGATTCCACGCCCCCGCCACCCGCGGCCGACCAGGGCGCTCCCACCCGCGTGCCGCTCGCCATCGAGGACTGGCTCACGGTGATCATCATGGCCCTGCTGGCCCTGATCACCTTCGCCAACGTGCTGGTGCGCTACTTCACCGATGCCTCCTTCGCCTGGACGGAAGAGGTCTCGGTGTTCCTGATGATCGTGCTGGCCATGGTGGCCGGCTCGGGCGCGGTGGCGCGCAACCGGCACATCCGCATCGAGTACTTCGCCGACAGCGGCTCGCCCCAGCGGCAGCGGCGCCTGGCCGTGTTCGGCGCCGCCATGGTGGCGCTGCTGTTCACGCTGCTCACGGTGCTGTCGGCCCGCCTGCTGGTGGACGACGTGCGCTACGGCGAGACCTCGCCCGGCATCGGCGTGCCACAGTGGTGGTACACGATGTGGCTGCCCATCATCAGCGCCGCCATCACGCTGCGCGCCGTGGGCCTGATGCTGCGCGGCGGCCGCGCCGCCGCCGCCAACCCCGATCTGCCCACCTCGGCCGCGGTGCGGGACGAGGAGCGCGCGCCATGAACGAGCGGGCAACTAGGCCAGCGTCTTGCAGGTCGATCACCATGAGCCGCGCCCTGCGCTCCGGACGGGCGCGACCGAGCGCCGCCCGGCCGTCCGAAGGCGCGAAGGCCCCCCCGGGGGGCAGCGCAGCAGGCGCAGCCGCGAAGCGTGGGGGCCACATTTCATGATCGCCACGCTCCTGTTTGCGATCTTCATCATCACCATGCTGATGGGCGTGCCCATCGGCGCGGCGCTGGGCCTGGCCGGTGCAGCGGCCATCGGGTTGGCCAACGCCGAGACGCCCTGGTTCGGCCTGCTGGCGGTGCCTCAGAACTTCTACGCCGGCCTGGGCAAGTACCCGCTGCTGGCGATTCCGATGTTCGTGCTGGTGGGCTCGATCTTCGACCGCTCGGGCGTGGCGGCGCGGCTGGTGAACTTTGCCACCGCCATCGTCGGGCGCGGGCCGGGCATGCTGCCGCTGATCGCCATCGCCGTGGCCATGTTCATGGGCGGCATCTCGGGCTCGGGGCCGGCCACGGCGGCGGCGGTGGGCGGCGTGATGATCGCCGCCATGGCCAAGGCGGGCTATCCGTCGGCCTACTCGGCCAGCGTGGTGGGCGCGGCGGCGGCCACCGACATTTTGATCCCGCCCTCGGTGGCGTTCATCGTCTATTCGGTGCTGGTGCCGGGCGCCTCGGTGCCGGCGCTGTTCGCCGCCGGCATGATCCCGGGCGTGCTGGTGGGGCTGGCGCTGATCGTGCCCGCCGTGTGGCTGGCGCGCCGCCACAAGATGGGCGAGCAGGAGCGCGACATGCCCCGCCCGCCCTTCTGGCGCAGCCTGCGCGAAGCCAGCTGGGGCCTGGCGGCGCCGGTGGTGATCCTGGGCGGCATGCGCGCAGGCTTCTTCACGCCCACCGAGGCGGCGGTAGTGGCCGTGTTCTACGGCCTGTTCGTCGGCATGGTGATCCACCGCACGATCCGCGTGCGCGACCTGTTCGAGATCCTGCGCGAATCGGGCGAGCTGTCGGCGGTGATCCTGCTGGTGGTGTCGCTGGCCGGCATCTTCGCGTTCTCGCTGTCCACGCTGGGCGTGATCGACCCGATCACCCGGGCCATCGTCAACTCCGGGCTGGGCGAATACGGCGTGCTCACGCTGATCGTGCTGCTGCTGGTGGTGCTGGGCATGTTCCTGGACGGCATCTCGATCTTCCTGATCTTCGTGCCGCTGATGTGGCCGCTGATCCAGCACTACCACTGGGACGTGGTCTGGTTCGGCGTGCTGCTGACGCTGATGGTGGCCATGGGCCAGTTCACGCCGCCGCTGGCGGTGAACCTGATGGTGTCGTGCCGCATCGCCGGCGTGAGCATGGAACAGACCGTGCGCTGGGTGCTGCCGATGGTGTTCGCCATGGGCGTGGTGGTGCTGGCCGTGATCGTCTGGCCGCAACTGGCCATGTGGCTGCCGGGGCTGCTGGGGTATTGATTTTTAAAGCCTTTTAGGCCGTCAGCCCATATCTGGCGGGCGCAGACAGATCCTCTTTTTGAAGCGTTTTCTTTTCTCACCGTCAACAAGGAGACCATGATGAAACTTCGCCGCCACGTCCTGGCATGGACCGCCGCCGCCTCCGCCGCCCTGGCGCTAGGCCTGCCCACCGCCGCCCAGGCGCAGAACTACAAGTCGGAATACCGCGTCTCGCTGGTGGTCGGCACCGCGTTCCCCTGGGGCAAGGGCGCCGAGATCTGGGCAAACAAGGTGCGCGAGCGCACCAACGGCCGCATCAACTTCAAGCTCTACCCCGGCGTGTCGCTGATCCAGGGCGACCAGACGCGCGAGTTCAGCGCGCTGCGCCAGGGCGTGATCGACCTGGCCGTGGGCTCGACCATCAACTGGTCGCCGCAGGTCAAGCAGCTGAACCTGTTCTCGCTGCCCTTCCTGATGCCCGACTACGCCGCCATCGACGCCTTGACGCAGGGCGAGGTGGGCAAGGAAATCTTCAAGACGCTGGACAAGGCCGGCGTGGTGCCGCTGGCCTGGGGCGAAAACGGCTACCGCGAGCTGACCAACTCCAAGCACCCGGTGCGCACGCCGGAAGACCTGAAGGGCCTGAAAATCCGCGTGGTCGGCTCGCCGCTGTTCATCGACACCTTCACCGCCCTGGGCGCCAACCCCACGCAGATGAGCTGGGCCGACGCGCAGCCCGCCTTCGCCAGCGGCGCGGTGGACGGCCAGGAAAACCCGATGAGCATCTTCACGGCCGCCAAGCTGCAGAACGTGGGTCAGAAGAACGTGACCATGTGGGGCTACGTGGCCGACCCGCTGATCTTCGTGGTCAACAAGGACATCTGGAACAGCTGGACGCCGGCCGACCGCGAGATCGTGCGTCAGGCCGCCATCGAGGCCGGCAAGGACGAGATCGCCATCGCCCGCAAGGGCCTGGCCGAGCCCGGCCAGCCGCTGCTGAAGGACATCGCCGCGCTGGGCGTGAACATCGTCCACCTCACGCCCGCCGAGCGTGAGGCCTTCGTCAAGACCACCCGCCCGGTCTACAACAAGTGGAAGCCCCAGGTGGGCACCGACCTGGTGAACATGGCCGAAAAAGCCATCGCCGCGCGCAAGAAGTAAACCGCAGCAGCACCAGCCAAAAAGCCCCGCGATGCGGGGCTTTTTTTGTACCAGAACGCTATCCAAACGATAGCTGCCTGCGCCTGCTGCTCATGGGCTGAAGGCCGATTTCACTCCGAAAACATCCCTGCCGCCACTTGATGTGGGGCATCCGATGTCGGATCTGAAGCGGCGCGAAAACCCGATGCCTGCGCTGATCGATATCCGCCAGATGGCCGCCGCGGAGCAGGCCAACCGCGCGGCCGTCGCGGAGCGGGTTCCGCCCGGCCGCTGGCGGCGCCCCCCAGGAGGGAAGCCGCGCAGCTGCGCAGGGGTCAGTGGTTCAGGATCTTGCTCAGGAAGTCCTTGGTGCGCGGCTGGCGTGCCTCGGGGTTGCCGAAGAACTCCTCCTTGCTGCAGTCTTCCAGGATGTGGCCACCCACGTCGATGAAGATCACGCGGTTGGCCACCTTGCGCGCGAAGCCCATCTCGTGCGTGACCACCATCATGGTCATGCCTTCCTTGGCCAGCGTGACCATCACGTCCAGCACCTCACCCACCATCTCGGGGTCGAGCGCGGAGGTGGGTTCGTCGAACAGCATCACCACCGGGTCCATGCTGAGCGCGCGGGCGATCGCCACGCGCTGCTGCTGGCCGCCGGAGAGCTGGCCGGGGAACTTGTCCTTGTGCGCCATCAGGCCCACGCGGTCGAGCATCTTGAGGCCGCGCGCCCTGGCTTCATCGGGCTTGCGGCCCAGCACCTTGACCTGCGCGATGGTCAGGTTCTCGGTGACGGAAAGGTGCGGGAACAGCTCGAAATGCTGGAACACCATGCCGACCTTGCTGCGCAGCTTGGGCAGGTCGGTCTTGGGATCGGACAGCGGGATGCCGTTGACGATGATCTCGCCCTTCTGGTAGGGCTCGAGCGCGTTGACGGTCTTGATCAGCGTGGACTTGCCGGAGCCGGAAGGCCCGCAGACCACCACCACGTCGCCCTTGTCGATGTTGACCGAGCAGTCGTTCAGCACCTGCACCGGGCCGTACCACTTGGAGACGTTCTTGATTTGGATCATGTGTTCGGACATGGCGGGCTCCTATCGGATGATGGCGATCTTGCGGTGCAACCGCTTGACCAGGTAAGACAGCGAATAGCAGATGATGAAGTACAGCACCGCGGCGGCCAGATACATCTCGATCGGGCGGCCGAGGTTCTTGCCCGCGGTGTCGAAACCCTTGAGCAGGTCGTAGGCGCCGATGGCGTAGACCAGCGAGGTGTCCTGGAACAGGATGATGGTCTGCGTGAGCAGCACCGGCAGCATGTTGCGGAACGCCTGTGGCAGGATCACCAGGGTCATGTTCTGCTTGTAACTCATGCCCAGCGCCTGGCCGGCGAACACCTGGCCGCGCGGGATCGACTGGATGCCGGCGCGCATGATCTCCGAGAAGTACGCCGCCTCGAACGCGATGAAGGTGATGAAGGCCGAGTACTCCGCGCCGATGGGCCGCCCGATCAGCAGCGGCACCAGCAGGAAGAACCACAGGATCACCATCACCAGCGGGATGGAGCGCATGCCGTTGACGTAGATGGCGGCCGGCGCGTCGAGCCACTTCTTGCCGGACAGCCGCATCAGCGCCAGCAGCGTGCCGAAGAAGATGCCGCCCAGCGTGGCCACCACCGTGAGCGTGACGCTGAACCACAGGCCCTTGAGCAGGAAGTTCTGGACCAGCGCCCAGTTGAAGATGGAAAGGTCGAGGTTCATGCTCAATGCCCCCCACCGGTACCGGATGCCACGAAGCCCGGCACGCGCGAGCGCTTCTCGACCACCGCCATGATGCGGTTGATCACCAGCGCCGAGATGACGTAGAGCACCGTGACGGCCAGGTAGGCCTCGATCGGCCTGGCCGTCTCTTCACCGACCTGCATCGCGTACTGCGTCAGCTCGGGGATCGACACCGCGAACGCCACCGACGAGTTCTTGAAGATGTTCATCGATTCGCTGGTGAGCGGCGGGATGATGATGCGGTACGCCATTGGCAGGATCACGTAGCGGTAGTACTGCGGCGTGGTGAAGCCCAGCGCCATGCCCGCGTAGCGCTGGCCCTTGGGTAGGGCCTGGATGCCGGCGCGCACCTGCTCGGCAATGCGGGCGGAGGTGAAGAAGCCCAGGGCGAACACCACCAGGATGAAGGGCGGCAGATTCTTGGCGGGCGGCACCAGCGCCGGCACCACGAAGTACCAGAGGAAGATCTGGACCAGCAGCGGAATGTTGCGGAACAGCTCCACCCAGGCATTGCCGAAGCGCACCAGCTTCGGGCTGTCGGGCAGCGTGCGGATCACACCGATGATGGAGCCCACGATCAGCGCGATCGCCAGCGCGGTGAGGGATACGGCCACCGTCCAGCCCCAGGCGGAAATGATCCAGTTGAGGTAGGTGTAATCGCGGCCATGCCCGAAGCAGCCGCTGATCACGTCACCCGTCACGGTGTCCTTGCAGAACACCTCCCAATCCATCGCCATGTCGGTCCTCCTTCCGTGCCCCAGCGGTCTGCCCAAACGACAACGCCCACCCTTGGGGGGTGGGCGTTGCAGGTCTCATGCCATGGGCAGGATCACTTGTTGCCGTAGTCTTCCATAGGCTTGTCGTTCGGGTTGGCCCAGGCGGCCTTGGTGCTTTCGGAGGCCGGCATGTTCAGGGCCATGTTGCTGGGCGGAATCGGCTGCATGAACCACTTGTCGTACAGCTTGGCCAGCGAACCATCCTTGATCTGGCGGACGATGCTGTCGTCCACGGCCTTCTTCAGCTTGGCGTCGCCCTTGGGCAGCATGCAGGCGATAGGCTCCACCGACAGCGTCTCGCCGACGATGGCGAAGTCCTTCGGGTTCTTGGAGGTGGCGATGTTCTTGGCCAGGATCGAGCCGTCCATCACGAAGGCGTCGGCACGGCCGGACTCCAGCAGCAGGAAGCTGTCGGCGTGGTCCTTTCCCATGACTTCCTTGAAGTCGATGCCGTTGGCGCGCTCGTTCTTGCGCAGCGTCTGCACGCTGGTGGTGCCGGTGGTGGTGGCCACGGTCTTGCCGTTCAGGTCCTTGATGGACTTGATGCCGGAGTTGGCCTTGACGGCCATGCGCACTTCTTCCACATAGGTGGTGTAGGCGAAGTCCACGTCCTTCTGGCGGCCCTTGTTGTTGGTGGTGGATCCGCACTCGAAGTCGATGGTGCCGTTCTGGATCAGCGGAATGCGGTTCTGCGAGGTGATCGGCTGGTAGTTGATCTTCAGCTTGGTGCCCAGCTGCTTGCCGATGTCATCGACGATGCGCTCGGCCATCTCGGTGTGGAAGCCAACGTATTTGCCGCCACCCACCGTGAAGGCCAGGCCCGAGGAATCGCGCACGCCCAGGTTGACGGCGCCGCGCTCCTTGATCTTGGCGAGCGTGTCGGGGGTCTGCGCCATGGCGCCGGCGGCGGCCAGCGAGAAAAAGGTGAGCGCCAGCAAGTGCTTCTTCATGGATGGTTTCCTTTGCTAGAAAAGAAGTGGGTGCTTATGGAACCCACTCAACGAAATTGTAGGGTGCTCGCGTTCAGGGTTAACCCGGGAAACCCTGGGTTCATGCAGGGAACATGCCACCCGTTCGAGGGGTTGCGTGCATGGCGATGCGTCAACGGTCGAGGCCAGGCACCCCGGACCGGATCACCATGACCATCCTACAAGCTCCCACGCCCCAGCATCTTGCCCACCAGCAAATCAAGCGCGCCAGCCACCCTGCGCCCGGAGTTGGCGCACCGGCTCCTCATCCATGCACCAGGGCCGCCCCTTCGCTGGGTGCGCGCCCGTCATCGGTGCGCTCCGCGCTCTGTTGCAGTGCCCACATGTCGGCGTAGCGGCCGCGGGCAGCCAGCAACTGGGCGTGCGTGCCGCGCTCGATGATGCGGCCGGCCTCCATGACCAGGATCTCGTGCGCGTCCACCACCGTGGACAGGCGGTGCGCGATCACCAGCGTGGTCTTGCCGCGCGCGGCGCTGCGCAGCTCGGCCTGGATGGCGCGCTCGTTGCGCGAATCCAGCGCGCTGGTGGCCTCGTCGAAGATCAGCACCGGCGGGTCCTTCAGCAGCGTGCGGGCGATGGCCACGCGCTGCTTCTCGCCGCCCGACAGCTTCAGCCCCCGCTCGCCCACCATGGTGGCGTAGCCCCTGGGCGTGCCGGCGATGAAGTCGTGGATGTGCGCGGCGCGCGCGGCCTGCTCCACCTCGGCGTCGCTGGCACCGGGGCGGCCGTAGCGGATGTTGTAGGCCACGGTGTCGTTGAACAGCACCGTGTCCTGCGGCACGATGCCGATGGCCGCGCGTACGCTGGCCTGCGTGACCTGCCGGATGTCCTGGCCTGCGATCCGGATGTCGCCGCCCGTCACGTCGTAGAAGCGGTACAGCAGCCGTGCCAGCGTGGACTTGCCCGCGCCGGAAGGCCCCACCACCGCCACCGTCTTGCCGGCCGGGATATGGAAGCTCACGCCGTGCAGGATCTCGCGCGCCGGCTCGTAACCGAAGTGCACGTCCTCGAAGCGCACGTCCACCGGCCCGTCGGTGGCCAGCGGCTTCGCGCCGGGCACGTCGGCCACTTCCTGCGCGCGGTCCATCAGCGTGAACATCTTGTCGAGATCGGTGAGGTTCTGCTTGATCTCGCGGTAGATCACGCCCAGAAAGTTGAGCGGGATGTAGAGCTGGATCATGAAGGCGTTGACCATCACCAGGTCGCCCAGCGTCATGCGGCCGTCGGCCACGCCCTGGGTGGCGCGCCACAGCATCGCCACCAGGCCGACGGCGATGATCAGCTGCTGCCCGGTGTTGAGCATGGACAGCGTGCTCTGGCTCTTCAGCCGCGCGCTGCGCAGCCGCTGCAGGCTCTCGTCGTAGCGGCGCGATTCGAAGGCCTCGTTGTTGAAGTACTTGACGGTCTCGTAGTTCAGCAGCGAATCGATGGCCTTGGTGTGCGCGCTGGAATCGGCCTCGTTGGCCAGGCGCCGGAACTGCGTGCGCCACTCGGTCACGACCACCGTGAAGGCGATGTACAGCACCAGCGCGGCGCCGGTGATCCAGGCAAAACCGGGGTCGAACTTCACCGCCAGGATGGTCAGCACCATCACCACCTCGACGATGGTCGGCACGATGGAGTACAGCGAGAACGACACCAGCGACTCGATGCCGCGCACGCCGCGCTCGATGTCGCGCGTCATGCCGCCGGTCTGCCGCTCCAGGTGGAAGCGCAGGCTGAGCGCGTGCAGGTGCTCGAAGGTCTGCAGCGCGATCTGCCGGCTGGCGCCCTGCGTGGCCTTGGAGAACACCAGTTCGCGCAGTTCGGTGAACAGCGAGGTCGTCAGCCGCAGCAGCCCGTAGGCCAGCAGCAGCCCCACCGGCACCACCAGCAGCGACGCCGGCTCACCGGGCTTGAGGGTCATGGCGTCGACCAGGTGCTTCAGCAGCACCGGCACGCCCACGTTGGCCACCTTGGCCCCGATCACGAAGGCCAGCGCAGCGCCCACGCGCCACTTGTACTGCCACAGGTAGGGCAGCAGGCGCCCGAGCGTGCGCCAGTCCGAGCGCGGGCCGGCCGCCGCGTCGGGCAGGGGTAATTGGGCAGAGCGCTCGCCGTAGCCGCGCATGGTGGAAAATCCCTTCAGCGTTTTTCTGTCAGATTGTGCCCATGTCCCACTTGTCAAGCTCCGTCACCAGCCATCTGCGCGCGCCCAACACCAGGCCGGTGGACGCGCCCGAGGCCTCCGTGCCCGACGATCACGTGCTGGTGCTCAAGGTGATCCCGCTGCCGGGCGATGCCAACGCCAACGGCGACATCTTCGGCGGCTGGGTGATGGCGCAGGTGGATCTGGCGGGCTCGGTGCTGCCGGCCCGCTACGCGCAGGGGCGCATGGCCACGGTGGCGGTGAACCAGTTCATCTTCAAGGCGCCGGTGCGGGTGGGTGACATCCTGTCCTTCTACGCCAAGATGGAGCGCATCGGCCGCACGTCGATGACGGTGAACGTGGGCGTGTACGCCGAGCGCTTCAACAACCAGGGGCGCTACATCAAGGTGACCGAGGCCACGCTGACCTACGTCGCCATCGACGACGAGGGCAAGCCGCGGCCTGTGCCGAAGGCGCAGCTGGAAGGCTGAGCCAGCCTGTGCTGGCGGACGCGAGCCAACGGTCAAGCGACTTCCGTTTGCTCTTCAAATGAGAGCTGCCTGCGCCCGCCACGAAAGGGCTGGCGGCTTGTTTTCTCGTAGCTTCTTTTTCTGCCTGAACGACACCCGACATTCGGACTGAGCCCTTCGGCAGGCTCAGGACAGGCTTGTGGAAGCCTGCCTGGCACTCCTTTCAATCGCCAGCCGGCTTGTCCTGTGGGGCGCCTTTGGCGCGGGCACGCGCCTGTCCGCAGTTGCGGCCGGCCCTTGGTTTTTTGAATGAAATCAGTGTTTTGACCAGGCGTGGCGGGCGCAGGCAGCTATTGAAAGCGTAGTGTCTTTGGTGGCGCTGGAGGCCGGGATGTGCGCCCGGCGGCGCAGTTTCTTTCTTTGACTCGCCAAAGAAAGGCGACCCCACTTGCCGTGTCCCTTCGCTTCGCTGCGGGCAACCTGCGATGCTCGGCCCTGGGGCGGCGCTGCGGAACTCGCTGCGCGCCCCAAAGGGCGCTCCGCTCAAACAGCCGCAGCGAGTCAGAGCACGAAGCATGGGCTTGCTGCGCAGCCCATGCCCGCCCCACGCCCTGCGCTTCTCGGCACGGCCAGAGGGGATGAGGAGAACACGGGCCGTCGCTTCGCTCGGCCCCGACCTGAAGAATGGCGACTCGGCCAGTTCTGGCGCGCCCAAGAGGCCGCGGAGCAGGCCATGCAAGTGAACGCCGTGCTCGGGCTTGTACCGAGCACTGGCGTTGTCCCCCCTTCGGAACGAGAGGGGGGAAGGCGCCGAAGGCGACTCAGGGGGGTGTTCCCGATCCCAGTGGCGAAACATCGCGAAGCGAGTGGAGCCTGGGGGTGGGCCTGTTCACGACACGATATACGCCCCGGATCCCGTGGAAATCAGCTTGCCCTCGGCGTCGCGGAATTCCATGCGGGTGGTGGCGACGCGCGAGCCCAGGCGCATGACTTCGGCGTGGGCGGTGAAGTACTCGCCGATGCCGGGGCGCAGGTAGTCGATGCGCAGGTCGATGGTGCCGAGCTTGAGGAAGCGCTCCAGCCGTTTGGCCGGCGGCTCGTCCATGTGGCGGGCACCGATGGCGGCCATGACGGCGATGCCGCCCATGGCGTCGAGCGTGGCGCTGATCACGCCGCCGTGCATGCGGTTGTAGCTGAAGTGGCCCACTAGCTCGGGCCGCATGTCCACCCGGCCGAGCACGTGGTCGGCCGCCACATCGATCAGCTTCAGCCCCAGCAGCTTGTTGAAGACGATGCGCTCTTCGAAGATATGGCGGACGCCGTCGACGAACTCGGCTTCGAAGGGCTGGGGCGGCGTGGGCGGGTGCTTGCTCATGGTGCAGGCATTGTCGCGCGTGCTGTGGCCCGGTTTGGCGGCCCGCCATCTGAAGTCATGAAAGCTTCAAATTTAATAGCTGCCTGCGCCTATCGCACAAAGGCTGCAGGCCTATTTCATGCCAAACTGAAGCAGCCAGAGCAGATATCCAGGCGCATCAATTGGCCGCGGAGCAGGCCAAGCCAGCGACCGCCGTGGCCGGGCTTGTACCGGCCACTGGCGGTGTCCCCCCTCCCGCAGGAGAGGGGGGAAGGCGCGTCAGCGACTCAGGGGGGTGTCACAAGCCCTTGAAGTCCGGCTTGCGCTTTTGGCGAAAGCTTGGCGCACCGCTTCGCGGTCCCGCCGCTGACGCGGCGGCGGCCTTCAGCAGTTGCTGAAGTCCGGCTTGCGCTTTTCCATGAAGGCAGTCATGGCTTCGCGGGCGGCGGGTTCGCCGAGCATGCGGCCGAAGTGCGCGCCCTCCTCGTCCATCTGGCGCAGCACGGCTTCCTGTTGGCTGCCCTTCATGAGCTGCTTGGTGGTCATCAGGCTGGCCAGCGGCTTGGCGGCCAGCTTGAGCGCCTGGGCCCGCGCCAGCGCGTTGCATTCGGCGGGCGCGACCACGCGGTTGGCCAGGCCGACTTCCAGCGCGGCCTCGGCGAAGAAGGGCTCGCCCAGCAGCAGCGCCTCGGCTGCGCGGTGCATGCCGAACATGCGCGGCACCAGCAGGCTGGAAGCCGCCTCCGGGCACAGGCCGAGGTTGACGAAGGGCATGGAGAACGCCGCGTTGTCGCCGGCGTAGACCAGGTCGCAATGGAACAGCATGGTGGTGCCCACGCCCACCGCCGGGCCGCAGACGGCCGCGATCACGGGCTTGGGGAAGGTGGCGATGCCGCGCAGGAAGCGGAACACCGGCGAATCCTTGCCGGCGGGCTTGTTGCGCAGGAAGTCGTCGATATCGTTGCCGGCCGAGAACACGGTCTCGTGCCCCTGCAGCACGACCACGCGCGTGGCGCTGTCCTGCGCGCCCTGCTCGAAGGCGGTAGCCAGCACCTCGTACATGGCCACGTTGATACTGTTCTTGCGCTCGACGCGGTTGAAGGTGAGCGTGAGCACGCCGCCTTCCTGGTGTTGCAGGATGTCCTGGGTCATGGGGTGGGCTCCTCGTTCATTCCTTGTAGTAGACGACCTGGTGCGTGGTGGCCAGCAGCTGGCCGGCTTCGTTCCAGAGCTCGGCGCTCTGGTCGAAGAAGCCGTTGAAGAAGGACTGCGAGCGCGCCTGCCCCAGCAGGAAGCCGTCCGCGGTGGAGGCCAGCTCCCAGCCGCCGGCATGGTAGTACACCGTCATCGACACCGTGCCCACCGGCGTCATCACGGCGCGGCGGCGCCAGACGCGGGGGAAGAACACGTCGGCCATGGCGGTGAGGCCGGGGAAGTCGAGCGGGCGCGGCGGCTCGTCGCGCATCCACAGCTGCGTGAGGCTGTCGGCCTCGGTGCCGTCCCACTGCATGGGCATGTGGCCGGCCACGGGGCGCATGTCGTAGCGATCGATCCAGCGCACGCGGCGCGGCGGCATGGTGGGGCGCGGGATGTCGGCCGGCCGCGGCACGGCGGGCATGGGCGCGTCGACCGCGCTCCAGGTGCTGCGGCGCACGGCGGTGACCGCGGTGGCCGTGCCCATGGCCGATTCGGCGCCGCTCTCATCCGCCTGCAGCAGCGACACCGTCCAGTGCTGGGTGGAACGGTTGGTGCGCGCCGCCCGGGCCTGAACGCGGAACGGCGCATCGCGCAGCGCGGCGGCGAAATTGACGGTGAGCGCCACCGGCTCGCCCTGCCGCTCGGGGTGCTGCATCACGGCCTGCAGCATCTGCGCCGCGGTGACGCCGCCGAACGGCCCCACCATGTTGGCGTAGGCAGGGTGCGGCTGGCCGGCGTAGACGCCCGGCGCCTGCTCGGTCAGCGCCAGGGCCTGGTCGAAGGGGTGCTCGGTCGAGGCGGCAGGCTGCGCCATGATTGCTCCTGATTGAATAGCTGACTGCGCCCGCCACGCCTGGGCTGGTGGCCAATTTGGCACCAAAGATCTGCGCGCGGCGCCTGCCGCAGGGCCGCCTCAAACGCGCTCGAAAATGCCCGCTGCGCCCTGCCCCATGCCCACGCACATGGTGACCATGCCGTACTTCTTATTGTGGCGGCGCAGCGCGTGCACCACTGTCGCCGAACGGATAGCCCCGGTGGCGCCCAGAGGGTGGCCGAGCGCGATGGCACCGCCCATGGGGTTGACCTTGGCCGGATCCAGCCCCAGCGTGTTCATCACCGCCAGCGACTGGGCGGCGAAGGCCTCGTTCAGCTCGATCCAGTCCATGTCGTCCTGCTTCAGGCCGGCGTAGCGCAGCGCCGCCGGAATGGCCTCGATCGGTCCGATGCCCATGATCTGCGGCGGCACGCCCTTGGCGGCAAAGCTGACGAAGCGCGCCAGCGGCGTGAGGCCGAAGCGCTTCACGGCCGCCTCGCTGGCCAGGACCAGCGCGCCAGCGCCGTCGCTGGTCTGGCTGCTGTTGCCGGCCGTCACGCTGCCGCGCGCGGCGAACACGGTGCGCAGTCTGGCCAGGCCTTCCATCGAGGTGTCGGGACGCGGGCCTTCGTCGATGTCGACCACGCGCTCGGCCAGGGCCACTTTGGTGGTCTTCAGGTCGACGCTGCGTTCGGTCACGGTGATGGGCGTGATCTCGTCCTTGAACTCGCCGGCCGCGATGGCCGCCGCCGCGCGCTGGTTGGACTGCACGGCGAAGGCGTCCTGCGCCTCGCGGCTCACCTTCCACTGCTGCGCCACCTTCTCGGCCGTCAGGCCCATGCCGTAGGCGATGCCGTACTCGTCCACGTTGTTCGTGTCGGCAAAGATGGCGGGCGACAGGCTGGGCGCGTTGCCCATCATCGGCACCATGCTCATGCTTTCCACGCCGGCGGCGATCATCACGTCGGCCTCGCCCACGCGGATGCGGTCGGCCGCCATCTGCACCGCCGACAGGCCGGAGGCGCAGAAGCGGTTCACCGTGATGCCGCCCACGCTCTTGGGCAGCCCGGCCAGCACACCGGCCACGCGCGCCACGTTCAGGCCCTGCTGCGCCTCGGGAATGGCGCAGCCGCAGATGATGTCCTCGATGGCCACCGGATCCAGCCCGGGCGCCTGCGCCAGCGCCGCGCGCAGCGTGGTGGCCAGCAGGTCGTCCGGCCGGGTGTTCCTGAAATAGCCCTTGTGCGACTTGCCGATGGGCGTGCGCGTGGCGGCGACGATGTAGGCGTCCTGGACTTGCTTGCTCATGCTGATGCTCCTGGGTGTCAGGCTCCTTCCCCCTCTGGGGGAAGGCTGGGATGGGGGCCCGCTCGCGACGTCAGCGCGTCCAATCGGCTGACGATGGCTTGCAGGACACCCTCAAGGTTGATGAAAACTTCGTTCGAGGCAAAGCGCAGTACCGCGAAGCCCTGCCCGCGCAAGAATGCGTCGCGCTCGCGGTCATAGGCCAGTTGGCTGGCGTGCTGCGAGCCATCGAGCTCGACGATCAGCTTTGGAGCCAGGCAGGCAAAGTCCACGATGTACGGTCCCAGCGGGTGCTGACGGCGGAACTTCGCGCCCAGTTGCTCACCGCGCAGACGCGACCACAGGCGGCGCTCCGAATCCGTCATGGTGCCGCGCAGGAAGCGCGCATGGGCTCGGGCGGCGAAGGCGCTCTGGTTCTGCATGGCGTTGGTGTGGCGCTGGCCCCCATCCCTGCCTTCCCCCAGAGGGGGAAGGAGCAGGACAGATCAATTGCGCACCGGCTTGCCGGTACTGAGCATGCCCAGCATGCGCTCCTGCGTCTTGGGGTGCGACAGCAGCGCGGTGAAGGCCTGGCGCTCCAGCGCCATCAGGTATTCCTCGCTCACCAGCGTGCCCGGGTCCACGTCGCCGCCGGTGACCACGTGGGCGATGTGGCGCGCGATGTCGAAATCGTGCTGGCTGATGAAGCCGCCGTCGCGCATGTTGACCAGCTGGCCGGTGATGGTGGCCTTGCCGTCGCGCCCGGCCACGGGGAACAGGCGCTTCATCGGCGGCCGCCAGCCCGCGGCGTGCATGGCCCTGGCCTGCTCGATGGCCACGTGCAGCAATTCGTCGCGGTGCGGCACCACCACGTCGCTCCACAGCAGGTAGCCCAGCTGGCGCGATTCCAGCGCGCTGGTGCCCACCTTGGCCATGGCAGCGGCGGTGAAGCCTTCGGTCAGGAACGGCAGCAGGTCCTTGCCGGTGCTGGCCTGCGCGCATTCGGCGGCGCGGCGGGCGATGTAGGTCAGACCGCCGGCGCCGGGGACCAGGCCCACGCCCACTTCCACCAGGCCGATGTAGCTTTCCATCGCCGCGACGCGGCGCGCGCTGTAGACCGACATCTCGCAGCCGCCGCCCAGCGCCATGCCGCGGATGGCCGCGACCACCGGCACCTGGGCGTAGCGCAGGCGCAGCATGCCGTCCTGCAGTTCCTTCTCCAGCGAATCGACAAAGTCGGCGCCGCCGGCCACGAAGCCCTTGAGCATGGTTTCCAGGTCAGCCCCCACGCTGAACGGGTCCTCGCCCGGCCAGATCACCAGGCCCTGATAGCCGGCCTCGGCGATCTCCAGCGCCTGCATCAGACCCTCGCCAGCGGGCGGGCTGATGATGTGCATCTTGGTCTTGAGGGTGGCGATCACCACCTCGTCATCCAGCGTCCAGACGCGCACGGCATCGGTTTCGGCCAGGGTCTTGCCCGCCGTCTGGAAGCGCGGGCCGGCTTCGCCCAGCAGCAGCTCGGGAAACAGCTGACGCTCGTAGACCGGGAGCTGGCGGCGCGGCTCGAAGCGGCCTGTCGCGGCGCTCCAGGAGCCCTCGGTCGTGTGCACGCCGCCGGCTTCGGCCACCGGGCCCTTGAACACCCACTCGGGCAGCGGCTCCTTGCTGAGCGCGTGGCCGGCGTCGATGTCTTCCTGCACCATCTTCGCCACCTCGAGCCAGCCGGCTTCCTGCCACAGCTCGAACGGGCCCTGCTTCATGCCGAAGCCCCAGCGCATGGCCAGGTCCACGTCGCGCGCGGTCTCGGCGATGTCCTTCAGGTGCACGGCGGCGTAGTGGAAGCCGTTGCGCAGGATGGCCCAGAGGAACCGGCCCTGCGGCCCTTCGGCATTGCGCAGCAGCTTCAGGCGCTCGGCGGCCGGACGCTTGAGCATGCGGCCGTATACCTCGTCGGCCTTCTGGCCGGCGGGCACGTACTCGCCCGCCTTGAGATCGAAGCGCAGGATGTCGCGGCCCACCTTCTTGTAGAAGCCGGCGCCGGTCTTCTGGCCCAGGTTCTTCAGCTCCAGCAGCTTGGCCAGCACCGCGGGCGTGCCGTAGCTGCCGTAGAAGGAATCGGTCTGGTCGCTCAGGTTGTCCTGCAGCGTCTTGATGACGTGGCCCACCGTGTCCAGGCCCACCACGTCGATGGTGCGGAAGGTGCCGCTGCTGGCGCGGCCCAGGCGCTTGCCGGTGAGGTCGTCGACCACGTCGAAGGTCAGGCCGAACTTCTCGACCTCCTTCAGCGTGCCCAGCATGCCGGCGATGCCGACACGGTTGGCCACGAAGTTGGGCGTGTCCTTGGCGCGCACCACGCCCTTGCCCAGGCCGGTGGTGACGAAGGCTTCCAGCTGGTCGAGCACCACCGGCTGGGTGGTGGGCGTGCCGATCAGTTCCACCAGGATCATGTAGCGCGGCGGGTTGAAGAAGTGGATGCCGCAGAAGCGCGGACGCAGCGCCTCGGGCAGCGCCTCGCTCAGCTGCGTGATCGACAGGCCGGAGGTGTTGCTGGCCAGGATGGCGTTCTTGCCGACGAAGGGTGCGATCTTGTGGTACAGGTCGCTCTTCCAGTCCATGCGCTCGGCGATGGCCTCGATCACCAGGTCGCAGCCCTTGAGCTTCTTCAGATCGTCCTCGTAGTTGGCCGGCTCGATCAGCGCGGCGTCATCCGCCACCGCCAGCGGCGCCGGCTTGAGCTTCTTCAGGTTGTCGATGGCCTTCAGGACGATGCCGTTCTTGGGGCCCGCGCCGCCGCCGGGCCGCCCCAAGGCGGCGCCGGCCCCCTCGGGGGGCAGCGAACCACGCGAAGCGGGGAGCGTGGGGGCCTCAGTCTTGGCCGGCAGGTCGAACAGGATGACCGGAATCTTGCAGTTGACCAGGTGCGCCGCGATCTGCGCCCCCATCACGCCCGCGCCGAGCACGGCGACTTTTCTCACATTGAATCGGGACATGTCGTTTTCCTAGAAATGCCGGCGCACCGCGCGCAGCGGCGCGGGCTCCGGCAGAGAGTTCACTTGACGCGAATCCACGTCTGCGTGCGCCAGAAAGGGCCGATGGAGCCGCGCACCTGGAGCCTGTGGCCGCCGTCGACCGGCGTCAGCCGCAGCGCGTAGGTGCTGCCCTTCTCGGGGTCGAGGATGCGGCCGCCTTCCCATACGTCCCGGTCCTCGTCCTTCTTCACGCCACGGATGATTTCCATGCCGAGGATGGGCTGGTCCTTGCGGTCGTCGGTGCAGCGGTCGCACACCGCCTTGGGGTCGGCGCCGGGGCGCAGCAGCTGCTCGATGCGGCCGCTGAGCACGCCGCCGCGGTCGCTGATGACGATCTGCGCCTTGGGCTGCTTGGTCTCGTCGTCGATGCTGCGCCAGGTGCCCACGGGCGTGGTCTGGGCCTGAGCGGCGGCACCGATAACTATCAAACCAATAGCTGTCTGCGCCCGCCACCAAAGGGCCAGAGGCCGTTTTGGCATCAAATGCCTCATGCCAGCGCCTGCTCGGTGTCGAGCAGGTTGGCCACGCCCGAGCGCGCCGTGCGCATCAGGCTGGCGGTCTCGGGGAACAGGCGCGCGAAGTAGAAGCGCGCGGTCTGCAGCTTGGCGGCGTAGAACGGGTCGGTGCTGCCTTCGGCAATCTTCTTCAGCGACACGCTGGCCATGCGCGCGAAGAAGTAGGCGAACACCAGGTGGCCGGCCACGCGCAGGTAATCCACGCTGGCGCCGCCCACCTCGTCGGGGTTGGCGAAGGCCTTGAAGCCGATCTCGGTGGTGAACTTGGTCATCTGGTCC